>Ga0214919_10010594_pt1 | contig 11650 bp, 9 predicted proteins | sample LL1503_MetaG_FD_177994 | JGI IMG/M metagenome (GOLD analysis project Ga0214919, IMG submission 177994) | Freshwater microbial communities from Lake Lanier, Atlanta, Georgia, United States - LL-1503 | ecosystem: Environmental > Aquatic > Freshwater > Lake | place: USA: Georgia | collected 2015-03-15
AGGCGTATCAACAAGCGCTCGGGAGAGGCTTTCGAAGAGTGGCCGGCGGCCGCAACGGTGAGTCGGAACTCATAGATGTCACGGGGTTGTTACGGGCGCCGGTAGTCTAATGGATTTTTCGTCCGGATAGGGATCGAATGTTCGGCTCTATCGCTTTCCCTTAGCTCAGCATGTTCGTGTCGCCACAGACCGAGAGGGCCTGTCCCGAAATCGTAGCGGCACGAGGGCTCGCAAGAAAAACGGCATAGTCAGCCAGTTGCTCCGGGCTGACATATTGTTTGATGGATGTAGCCGAAAAAGCACTGGCTTCTATTTCGGCGAAGCTGACCCCTTTGGCTTGCGCTTTTGCCGTGAGTACGCGGTTCTGCCGCTCGCCTGAAACGACCCCTGGCAAGAGGGCATTGACGCGGATATTGTCCGGCCCGAGCTCGATCGCCAGGGAGCGCATGAAACCGATAACGCCCCATTTCGCGGCCGCATAAGGGGTGCGCAGTGCAAACCCCAGCCGTCCCGCCAGTGACGAAAGATTGAGCACACTGGCGTTTGAAGACGCACGCAGCGCACCCACGGCCAGGCGGGTGCAGTTGAATTGTCCCGTGAGGTCCACGGCGATGCAGCGGTCCCACTCCTCGGGATCGATGGCGTCGACCTTTCCGGTTGGCCCGGCGATGCCCGCGTTATTGATCAGGCAGTCCAGACCGCCAAGATGGCTCAGCGCGGTATCGAACCATTGCTGGACCTGGGTTCGGTTGGCCACATCGCAGACCGTGCCATGAATCGCTGGGTCGGATGTTGCCAGTGCTTCGATGGCGCCTGCATCGACGTCGCACACGCATACGCGAGCGCCTTCACGGACAAATGCCTGCGCAATCGCCAGGCCGATTCCCTGGGCACCTGCCGAAATCATGACGCGCAAACCACTGATACCGAGATCCATACGTGCTCCTCAAGATGGGGTTTACCTTGGTTGACGAGGGTTTTATTTGACTTCAGGCTAAAGATTGCCCGAAGGCGTGACAAGTCAGGGTCAGTACTGGTTTGACACCGCGCCTCGATCGGGGACTCAATTCAAAACCGATTCTGGAGACAATCAATCATGACCTCATCCGTCAATCAGGGCCGACGCACCGCTCTGGCTGGAGCGTCCTTGGCAGCCGCCTCCCTCGGGTTTCCGGCGATCAGCCGCGGGCAATCGGACACGATCCGCATCGGTCACCTGACGCCACGGACCGGCTTTCTTGGGCCTCTCGGTGAGTATGCGGTTCAGGCAGCCGATATGGCGGTGGCTGAAGCCAATGCTGCGGGCGGTGTACTGGGCCGAAAGATCGAGTTACTCAAGGAGGACTCCGTCAACCCCCAGACGGCTTCGACCAAGGCCGAGCGCATGATCGAGCGCGATAAGGTCGCCTGCATCATTGGCGAGATTTCCTCCGCCTCAGCCCTGTCGCTCAGCCAGGTGACGGAACGTGCCCGGACCTTGTTCATCAATACCGGCGCCAATTCGGACGAACTGCGCGGCAAGGGTTGCAAGAAGTACATGTTTCACATCGAAAGCCAGAATTCGATGTACGTCAAAACTTGTGGGCGATCGCTGCTGGCGCAAGGTCTGGTGAAGGGTAAGAAGTGGTTTTCACTCACGGCAGACTACGCTTTTGGTCACGATCTGCTCCGGGTTTCCAAGCGATTCATGGCGGCGAACGGCGGAGACTTTTCGGCAGACAAACTGGTGCCGACGGATGCAACCGACTTTTCGCCCCTGCTGCTCGAGATCCGCAACGCCAAACCCGACCTGGTGATTTCGAATCTCGCAGGTAATCAGATCACGAATTTTCTCAAGCAATATTCCGAGTTCGGTTTGGCATTCCCTGTCGCGGGTTTTGGGTTTGATACGGCGCTGGCCTGGGGAGCTGGCCGTGGGAATTTTCTGGGCACCTGGCCGGTGGTCTGGCATCACCTGATCGAGACCGCTGAAACCAAGAAATTCGTTACCGAGTTCACAAAGCGCTATGGTCGTCCACCCGAAAACCAGGCTTGGGGGGATTACAACGCTATCCGCCTGACCCTGCAGGCCATGGCCGAAACCAAGTCGACCGATTCAACCAAGCTGGTTGAACACTTCGAAAAGGGCGCGAAGTTTGGTCTGATGAAGACTCGGGAGGGGTATTTCCGCAAGGCCGATCATCAGATGATGCATGAGATGTATACGGTGCAGGCTCTGCCGGCGAATGAAATCAAGAACAATTACGATATTTTCCGGTCATCTGGTCCGGTACCTGGCCCCAATGAATCGCTCGAGGTCATTGCGACGACGGCCGAAGAAAACGAGTGCAAGATGGCCTGATTGTGCTCTTTCTTCAACACCTGCTGAATGGGCTGCTCGCCGGGGCCTATTACCTGCTGATTGCACTGGGCTTGTCGCTGATTTTCTCACTCGGCGGCATTGTGAATCTGGCGCACGGTGCCTTTTACGCGATTGGCGCGTATCTGGCACTGACGATCGGCAATCATCTCGGATTCACCAGTGCGGCGATACTCTCGCCCCTGGTGGTCGGTTTGCTGGGCGTCCTGATTGAGCGAGTCCTTTTTCGCCGTTTCTATAAAAGTGATCCGGCGCTCTCCTTGCTGTTGACGTTCGGATTGGCCATGGTGGCCGAGCAGGTGTTACGGATGGTGTTCGGTGCGGCGCCACTCTCCTGGTCGATTCCTCAAGAGTTGCGCGGTCAGATCTTCATTGGCAATTTCGTCTATCCCCGTTATCGCCTGTTGATCTTGGGTGTGGCGGTGTTCTGTGTGGCCGGGCTCTGGCTGCTCCTGCAACGGACACCCTTTGGGCGGGTGGTTCGCGCCGGAGTACAGAATCCTGAAATGTTGGGTGCACTCGGAATTTCACTGCAACCCTACATGGCCGCTGTTGCATTTCTTGGCGTCGGGCTTGCAGGCCTGGCCGGTGTGATGCTCGCCCCCATTTTTTCGATCCATCCGGCAATGGGAGCAGAAATCATCACTTCGGCGTTTGTCGTGGTCGTGATCGGTGGGTTGGGATCATTTTGGGGTGTGGTTCTCGCGGCGGTGATTGTTGGTATTACCAAGGGTGCCGTGACTGCGTTGGGTTACCCCGAGCAGTCTGAGGCAGCGATTTATCTGCTGATGCTGCTGGTCCTACTGGTCCGCCCGCGCGGTTTGTTTGGGGAACGCATTCAGCGTTTTGAGTGAACAGTTCATGCCGCAGAAACGTGATCTTTTATTTCTGGCCATCGGTCTGGTGCTTTTGCCCTTCCTGCTGACCTCGCTTGGGTTGGGTGTCAGCTCGGCGACCGAAGTGGTGATTTTTGCAATCGCCTGTATGTCGCTCAACGTGCTGGTAGGCACGACTGGCCTGACGTCATTTGGTCATGGTGCCTGGTTTGGTCTCGCTGCCTATGCGGCTGCCCTGGCCCAACAGCACTGGTTTCCTGGATCGATGGTTCTGCCCCTGTTGTTCGGCCTGGGTGTTGTGATGGCCATCGCGCTCGCGTTTGGCTATCTGATCCTGCGCCGTCGTGGCGTTTATTTTTCCCTGCTGACGCTGGCGATGTCGGCGATGTTGTACTCGGTCGCCTTTCGTTGGACGGCGTTGACCGGTGGAGAAAACGGCCTGGGTGGAATCGCCCGACCGGTATTTGCCGGGTTCGAACTGGAGAGTGCCCAAAGTTACTATGGCCTGGTGGCCTGCATCGCGATGTTGGCGGGGATCGTTTTGTGGCGATTTCACCGCTCTCCGCTCGGCACTGTTCTCGTCGCGATCCGGGAAAACGAACAGCGTGCGCGGTTCTTGGGCTATCCGACCAATCACTACAAGCTGATCGCATTCGTGCTCTCGACCACATTGACGGGTCTGGCCGGGGTGCTGCTGCTCTACAAGAACCGGATGACCTCGGCCGAGCCGATCTCGGTGGCCTTCTCGGGCGAGTTGTTGGCGATGGTCATCATCGGCGGGATGCGTTCATTTGTCGGCCCCGCGATTGGAGCGCTGTTCTTCGTCATTTTCCGAGATTATCTGTCGAGCCTGACCGAGAACTGGCTGCTGTACTTCGGGCTCTTGTTCGTCGGATTCATCGTCTTTTCGCCCGATGGGCTCGTCGGACTTTACGCGCGCGTGACTGCACCGTTTCGCAAGAAACAGGTCAATGATGCGGCGATGACAGCCCGTCAGGCGGGTGGCACGGCATTGCCGGACTTTCTGAAGCCTCCTCCAGGGCAGGCCTTGCCGGTTCTCGAAGTGCGCGGGTTGCGCAAGAGCTTTGGTGGTATCCAGGCCGTACAGGGCATTGATTTCACGGTGACTGACCGGACATTGCACGCTCTGATCGGACCGAATGGGGCTGGCAAAACGACAGCCTTTAACCTGATTTCCGGCTTGTTCACGCCCGATCAGGGCAGCATCCGTCTCAAAGGGGAATCGATCGCCGGTCTGTCGCCCGAGGAAATCACTCGAGCGGGAATTGGACGTTCTTTTCAGATCACGAATCTGTTTCCGGCCCTAACCGTTTCCGAAAATGTTCGGTTGGCGGTTCAGGCACGCGACCCGAAACGCTTTGGGTTCTGGATCAATGCCAGCGCATTGCAGCGGGTCAACGAAGAATCCAGTGCCATCGTTCGTACGATGGGACTGGGCGGTGTTGAAGCGGCCGAGGCGTCGTCGCTGTCCTACGGCGGGCAGCGCCTTCTGGATATGTCGCTGGCGCTGGCGACGAAGCCGCGCGTGTTGCTGCTCGATGAACCGCTGGCCGGACTTGCTGCGCTGGAGCGCCATCGGGTTGGCGACCTGATCAAGCAGATTTCGAACGATATTCCGGTGCTTCTGGTCGAGCATGATATCGATCGGGTCTTTGCACTTGCCGATGCGGTCACCGTGATGAATGAAGGTGCGGTGCTGGTCGATGGTGGAGTCGACGATGCCCGAAATTCCAGCCGCGTTCAGGAGGTTTACATTGGTTCGGGATCTCAAGCCGTTGCGGGGCGGCACCGGGAATCGGCGGCTACCGACCGGGAGTTACTCCGGCTCGATCGGGTCAACACCTACTATGGAAAGAGCCATATCCTGCGCGACGTGAGTTTCCAGGTTGCAGAGCGCGAAATCGTCGCATTGCTGGGCCGTAACGGTGCCGGAAAATCAACCTTGTTGAAGACGATTGTTGGAATCGTGCCTCCTGCCAGCGGTGAAATTTCGCTTGGAGGGGTCGCGATGGCCAACGACACGTCGGCCGAAATTACCCGCCGAGGCATCTCGTACGTGCCTCAGGGGCGGGGGTTATTTTCCGGGATGACGGTTGCGGAAAACCTCGAACTCGGCCGGATGCGCCGACGCAATGGCCAGGGCGCGTTCTGGGAAGAGGAGCGGATTTTTGAGTTTTTCCCCCGGATTCGAGAGCGCTGGCGCTCGCCAGCCGATTTTCTGTCCGGGGGCGAGCAGCAGATGGTTGCCGTCGCCCGGGCCTTGTCTGGAGACACCAGGGTTCTGTTACTCGATGAGCCTTTCGAGGGGTTGGCCCCGGCCGTGGTTGAGGAGCTCTTTGAAGCGTTTGACCGGTTGCGTCAGGAGATTTCGATCGTGATCGTTGACCATCACCTGGATCTCGCCCTGGCGCTTTCGGATCGCACGGTGGCCCTCGAGACAGGGCAGGTGACGCATATTGGAAATTCGAACCTTCTCTTTCAGGATCTTGAACTGAGGAGGAAAGTGCTGTGGCTATAAGGGAAATGGAATGCAAACCGTAGGAATTGTTGGAGCTGGCCTGATTGGATGTTCCTGGGCGAATGTGTTTGCGCGTTCAGGCTGGAAGGTTCGGGTTTGGGATCCGATTGACTCCCAGCGCGCAAGTGCATTTCAAAAGATTGCGGGCTCGCTTCATGACCTGGCTGCCGTCGGCTTGGTCAGCGACGCTGCCGAGGCCCAATCCCGGGTTGAAGTTGTGGCGACGTTGGAGCAGGCGTTGGACGGCGTGCGCTATGTGCAGGAAAGTGGTCCCGAGCGGCTGGATCTGAAAATCGAGCTTTTCCAGCGCATGGATGCCGTGGCGGATCCGTCGACGATTCTGGCGTCGTCAACCTCAGCCATCGTTGCCTCCCAGTTCACCCAATCCCTTGCGGGGCGAAGTCGCTGTCTGGTTGCCCATCCGGTCAACCCCCCGCATCTGGCGCCCGTCGTGGAGCTCTGCGGGGCGCCCTGGACCAGTGCTGAAACGAAGCGGTTGGCCAGCGAAATCATGCAGGGCGTCGGCCAGGCACCGGTCGATGTCCGCCGTGAAATCGATGGGTTTATCTTGAATCGCCTCCAGGCTGCATTGCTCACTGAGGCTTTTCGCCTGGTGCAGGACGGCTATGTCAGCCCGGAAGATCTGGATCGAACCGTGGCGGATGGACTGGGGCTGCGCTGGGCATTTATGGGGCCTTTCGAGACAATTGAGCTCAATGCGCCAGGCGGGATTCCCGATTACTGCCAGCGATATGTCTCCTGGTTTCGCCGCTATCAGGCGGACGCTCCCCCGGCTGAAGTTTGGAACGACGAAAACTGGCAACGCGCCGCTCAGGCCTGGGGGACGGCACCGAGCCCCGACCAGATTGCTCGCAAGAGCGTGTGGCGAAATCAGCGTCTCGCCGCACTGGCTGCGCATAAAAAAACGCAGTCCCCTTACACCCCCGAATAATCGACGGTATTTTCCGCCGATTGATCCTCATTCAGCATTCGAAGACCTCAAGGAAGACCAGCATGTCGACTCCAGCCGTTCAATCCTCAACGCTCTCAGCACCGGCGGTTCTCAAGCGGCGGCGCAAGGTCATGGTGACCTGCGCCGTGACGGGCGCGATTCATACGCCAACGATGTCGCCGTACCTGCCCATTACGCCCGCCGAGATTGCCGAGGCAGCGCTCGGTGCCCACGCGGCGGGCGCCGCTCTGGTGCATCTTCACGCGCGAGACCCGATCACCGGTAAACCCGATCAACGACCAGAGGCATTTGAGCCATTCCTGAAAGTGATCAAACAAAATAGCGACGCGGTGATCAACATCACCACAGGCGGTGCGCCCACGATGGGTGTTGATGAGCGCCTGGGGCCCTGCGCCCATTTCAAGCCGGAGGTCGCGTCCTTGAATATGGGGTCGATGAACTTTGGTTTGTTCCCGATGCTGGGTCGATACCCAGAGTTCAAATTCGACTGGGAGAAGCCCTACCTTGAGGGGTCGGATGACCGGATTTTCAAAAATACGTTCCGGGATATTGAAAGAATCCTGACCACTTGTGCAAGCAATGGCACACGGTTCGAGATCGAGTGCTACGACATTGGGCACTTGTACACGTTGCGACATTTTGCAGATCGCGGTCTGGTCAAGGCGCCGTTTTTCATCCAGTCGGTGTTTGGTATTCTGGGCGGAATCGGCCCCCATCCGGAAGATGTTGCGCATATGAAACGCACTGCGGATCGACTTTTTGGCGATCAATACCAGTGGAGTGTGCTCGGCGCTGGCCGCAACCAATTACCGATTGCGGCTCAATCGATTGCGCTTGGCGGGAATGCCCGGGTCGGGCTTGAGGATTCGATCTGGATCAGTCCCGGACAACTGGCACAAACCAATGCACAGCAGGTACAGGCCGTTCGGCAGGTGATTGAGAGCCTTGGTCTCGAGATTGCTTCATCTGAGGATGCTCGCGAGATTCTGGAACTCAAAGGCCGAAACAGCGTCAATTTTTAAGCGAGGTCACAGCAAGCATGCGTTTTAATACCCTGCGTCAACGATGGCAGGCCGGTGGCGCGGTGGTGAACGGCTGGTTGGCGATCCCGGACAGTGTGACAGCCGAGATCATGGCCCGACAGGGCTGGGATTCACTGACGATCGATCTGCAGCACGGCCTGGTGGACTATCAGGCCATGATTCCAATGCTGCAGGCGATATCGACCACGCAGACCACACCGTTGGTTCGTGTGCCCTGGCTGGAACCAGGGATTCTCATGAAGGCGCTGGATGCGGGCGCCCACGGGCTGATTTGTCCCATGATCAGTACCCGCGAAGACGCCCAGCGGTTTGTGGCATACACGCGATACGCCCCCAGGGGAACGCGAAGCTATGGCCCCCTGCGAGCGATGCTGGTGAATGGGTCCGATTATCCAGAACGTGCGGACGAGGAGATCGTTCGGTTTGCAATGATCGAAACGGCCGAAGCGCTCGATAACCTGGACGCCATTTTGTCGGTCGAGGGACTCGATGCGATCTACATCGGGCCATCCGATCTTTCGCTTGCACTGGGATGTCGGCCCAGTCTCGACGATGTCGCCCCGCCCGTTGCTCAGGCGATTGAACACATCTTGGCGCGTAGTCAATTTTATGGGCTGGTGCCCGGGATCCATACGGGTTCGTCGGCGGGTGCATTACGTCGGGTGGCCGCCGGATTCAAATTCGTGACAGCCGGCTCCGATGCTGGTTTTGTCGCGAACGGAGCCCAGGCGGTGGTCTCTGCCATGAAGCATGGCTTGTCGAACTGAGTAATGGCCGCGTTTACTCCGGTTTGATCCCTGCACGGGTGATCAAGGTTTTCCAGTTTTCGTGGTCTGCCCGAATCACGTCTTTGAATTGATCTCCGCTGCCTCCAGCGGGATCAGCCCCGACCTTCACCAGACGGTCGATGACCTCGGGCGCTTTGAGCGCTGCGTTGACCTCACGATTGATCCGGCTGACGATTTCTGCTGGTGTCTGGGCCGGCACCAGGATCCCGAACCAATTGCTGATGTCCAGGCCCTTGATCCCGGATTCATTAAAGGTCGGAACCTGGGGCAGGGAGGGGCTGCGTTGTGTTCCGGAGACCGCCAGCGGCTTCACTTTGCCGTCTTTAATGTGACTTTGCGCTGAAACGACCGAGTCCATCAGAAACGCAATCTCGCCGGTGATGAGGTCGGGTATCACCAGGCCCGTGCCTCGGTACGGGATGTGGACGACAAAGAGGTTGCCCGCCCGCCATTTGAACATTTCCGCAGAGAGGTGCGGATAGGTGCCAATGCCGCTCGACCCGAAGTTATATTTGCCGGGGCTGCGCTTGAGCAGGCTGACAAATTCACTGATGGAGTTGGCCGGAAAGTTGGCGCCAACGACCAGCACACTGGGGGCGTTGGCGACGTGGACGACTGGAATGAAATCCCGGGTGGCTTCATAGGGCATTTTCGGATTCAGCGCGGGTCCAACCGAATGGGTCGACGACGTTCCCAGAAGGATCGTGTACCCATCCGGCGCAGACTTGGCAACCATATCGGCACCGATGACACCACCAGCGCCTGGCTTGTTTTCAATCACGACCTGCTGGGATAGTGTCGTCGAGAGTCGGTTCGCGAGTGCCCGTCCGATAATGTCGGTGGCGCCTCCAGGCGGGAAGGGGATGATCAGACGGATCGGTCGATTGGGCCAGGGCGACTGTGCGAGCGCTGTCTGGTGGGTCGCGAACGCCAGAGCGGTGCCTGCACATTGGCTCAGGAATTCACGTCGGGTCGCGAGGTCGGAGGTGGGGCGCAGAGGTTTGGGCAGTATATGGCTCATGATGTGTGCGAGGATCTGGGGGCAAGTGATTTAAAGACGGCTACCGGGGTTCGATTGAATCGGAGATAAAGCAAATGATGAACCAGCGCAATATTCCTCCCTTCCGAGCAGACCATGTCGGGAGCTTTCTCAGGCCCGATTATCTGCTCGAAGCGCGGGATCGGTTTTTTCGGGAAAAATCGATCTCCGCGGAGCAACTGAGACTTGTGGAAGATCGGGCAATTACCGAAATCGTCAATTTTCAGCATGACGTCGGTCTGCAGAGCGTGACCGATGGCGAATTTCGGCGAACCTATTTTCATATCGATTTTCTGGAACAACTTGGTGGCGTCAAGACGGATATCCCAGTCACCATCCAGCGAGCTGATGGGACCGAAGAACTCGCCCCCCCAGTGATCCGCGTCGTCGATTCGGTTCGTCATGTGAAGGACATTCAACGTGCGGATTTCGAGTATCTGCAGGCGCAGGTCCACGCGTTAGGTGGCGCCGATCTGACCGCTAAAGTCACGATCCCGTCGCCCACCATGTTGCATTTTCGTGGTGGACGCGCAGGCATCAGTCGTGAGGCCTATCCTGAGCTTGATCCCGATTTTTATAATGATGTGGCCCGGGCCTATGGCGCGGAATTGCAGAGTCTGTTCGATGCGGGTTGCCGCTACGTTCAGATGGACGATACGAATCTTGCGTACTTGTGCGATGAAAAAATGCGGGAAGCTGCTCGCCAACGAGGCGACGATCCCAACGAACTGCCCCATCGATACGCCCAGTTCATCAATAAAGTAGTCGCCTTTAAACCGCCTGGGATGACTCTGGCGATGCATTTGTGTCGAGGGAATTTCAAAAGCACCCACGCGGCGGCGGGCAATTACGAACCCGTGGCAGAGGCGCTGCTGTCTGAAATGAATCTTGATGCGTTTTTCCTGGAATACGATGACGAACGTTCGGGCGATTTTCGTCCGTTACGTTTTCTCTCCAAAGGTAAAATCGTGGTTCTTGGTCTGGTGACGACGAAATTTGGGGAGATGGAAACGAAAGACAGCCTTAAACGCCGGATTGACGAGGCTGCCCGATTCGCCCCGCTGGAACAGTTATGTCTCAGCCCACAATGCGGTTTTTCGAGCACAGTCCACGGGAATAACATCGCCATTCAGGCGCAACGAAGTAAGTTGAGACTCGTCGTCGAAACCGCGCGCGAGGTCTGGGCTTGAGCGGTTCAGGGGCCCGATGCCTCGGCAGGTTCACCATTTAATAATGATTGATTCAGGAGATCGGCTATGAAGAAATTCACGGGGTTGTTGGTTGGTGCTGCAATGGCGGCCGTTTTGGGTGCACCAGCGTCTGCGCAGGAGGTGACGCTCAAATTCCACCATATCTGGAATCCACAAGCGATGGCTTCGGTTAACGTCATCGTCCCTTGGTGCGAGAAGGTTGCGCGCGAATCGGGTAATCGGATGAAGTGTCAGATTCTTCCCGCCATGAGCGGTGGTGGAACTCCGGCCCAGCTCGTAGACCGTGTCAAAGACGGCGTGGACGATCTGATCATTTCGCTTCCCGGCTATACCGCAGGCCGCTTTCCCAGTACGGAAGTCTTTGAATTGCCATTCATGTGCAATTCCGCAGAAGCGGGCGCGCGCGCAACCTGGGACTACATGAGCAAGCATTCCTTGAAGGAGTTTGCGGGTACAAAACTTCTGGCGACCTGGGTGCATGATGAAGGCTATATTCATACCAATTCCAAGCAGGTTAAGGTGCTGGCGGACTTTAAAGGGCTGAAAATGCGGGCCCCGACTCGACAGACCAATAAACTGCTTGCAGCCCTTGGGGCTTCTCCGGTTGGCATGCCTTTACCGGCGATTCCGGACGCGGTCAGTAAGGGGACCATTGACGGGTTCCTGCTGCCCTGGGAACCGTTGCCATCGCTGAAATTGCAGGAAATGGTTAAATTCCATAGCGAAACCGATCCGACCCGCCCGGCTTTGTACAGCGCCGTTTTTATCTTCGCCATGAATCAGGCCAAGTACGATGGCCTGCCCGCGGACCTGAAAAAGGTGATTGACAATAACAGCGGCGCCGGCCTGACTCAGCAAATTG
>Ga0214919_10010596_pt1 | contig 11648 bp, 9 predicted proteins | sample LL1503_MetaG_FD_177994 | JGI IMG/M metagenome (GOLD analysis project Ga0214919, IMG submission 177994) | Freshwater microbial communities from Lake Lanier, Atlanta, Georgia, United States - LL-1503 | ecosystem: Environmental > Aquatic > Freshwater > Lake | place: USA: Georgia | collected 2015-03-15
CTCCTCTCATCGCATCCGCCTGGCGCTGAAGGAGGTGTTGCCGGCGTGCGCACTGGGCGCCGCCTGGCTCCACCTGCCACTAGACCGGCTGTGCAATAGCCGAATCTGGCTGAGGATTGAATTCTGGTTAACTCGCAAACCTTCCATGGATAAGGGCATATCCGGTAGATGACACCGCAACTGACATCTGTTACCCAACCGCCGGTCAATCGTCCGCCCTGGGGACGTGCCATGAAGTGGATTGTTGTAGGTGTCGCCTGCATGATCCTAAATCTTGCGCTGCTGGACGCTTTGGTCGATCTCGCTCACTGGTCGGTGCCGGTCGCCACTTTGGTTGTCGCAATCTTCGGCGCGGCGCTCCTTTTCCTGCCACTACCACTTCGTCTTTGGTCACCGTCAGCCAGCCTGGAACCGCTTTGTTGTGTACTGTATCGCAACCAGTGGAAGCGTCTGCGTGGGATATGCGGTGGTCAACAACATCGTGTGGCTCGGCCTTCACTATCTGTTCGCCACACTCGCCAACACCGCCTGTTCCGTGACCATTAATTTTGTTTCCAATTTTCTCTGGGTCTGGCGCAACCCGAGTGTGCCCTCTGAGTTTGTCGGCACGGATGCGGAATGAAAAATCCGATCTAATATTTTCATTGCTAGTTTTGCTTCCCATCGCTGGGCGTTGTCCCGTCGTGAATGTGTTTAAAATTCTGCTACAGTTTTCACTATAATCGAGTTGTGTTTGCCGACTAATCTCACTTAGCCGATTTCCTAAACATCAAAAATTGAAGTCCTTTCACAAAACTATAGTTATTGTAATGGCAGCGTTGCTTGTCTTTCGTCTGGCCATTACATTGCGGACGGGAGCGATCGTAGGCGATGACATCAATTTATTGGCCCGGTGCTTTGGTTGGTGGCAGGGCGGCGATATTCTGCCGCTGCTGAGCACGAGTGGATCAAAAGGCTTTCTCTATGTGGGCTTTCATCATATTGCTTGGGCGACGCTGGCGGGACTTTGCCATTTTAGACTCGGGCCGCTGTTTCTGATCCACGCGTTGTTGATGGTGGCTCCGGCTCTGCTGCTGGGCTGGCAGTTCCGCGGTCGCTCGGAAGCGCGCTGGGCCGTGCTGTTGGGCGTCAGCAGTCCCCTGATGGCGTATTTTTCGCAGTCGCTGTTACCCTTGTGGTGGCTTGCCCCCCTCGGTGGTAACATTGCTCTCCAAGTGGCGTCCCAAGAGGATCGAGGTAAGCCCCTTGGTCCGCTCGGTTTGCTGCTCGTTGGTTTGGTGAGCGGCTATTTGGCCAGCGTGTACCCGAGCCTTGCGACCCTGACCCTAGGCCTGTTCTTCTGGCTGTTGTACAAACACAAGCCTTGGCGGGCACACGCGGGCTATCTTATCGGCTGTGTAGTTGGTTATACGCCCTGCCTAGTGCTCCTCGTATCCAACTGGAACCAGCTCAGCCCCCAACCGGTGGCGGGTCAAGGAGCGGTCGCCTGGGCCGCTCTGTTCGGGGGAATTTTTCGCTACTTCGGCGATCCGCCAGTCGTATGGATGAACGAACCGGCTCCCTGGAGAGCATGGAAGCAGGGGTGGAGTACGGCAACAGTAGTGATTTGGGTTCTGCTACTTGTCGGATGGGGTCTCGCTATGATCCAAGCAAAGCGTAAGCGGCGGGCGGTCCCCGGAGAAATCCTGCTAGCGGCGTGTTCGCTAGCGGCGTTTTTACTATTCACGGCGGTGACCCGAACTGAATCATGGTATCATCAATCTGGAAATCTGTGCTGGATTTCCGCGCTGGTTATTCCTTGGCTGGTCCAGCGATTGGTGCCGCGGCATGCCCGTATCATCCTAGCCACCTTGGTGGGATTCAATGTGGTGGGCTTGCTACTTATATTTGGTCCGCGCCTCATAGCCGGAAGCAGTGCCGAAGGACGATATGAGCCCGCAAGCGGACCGAGCCCCTCATGGTGGATGCAGCAACAAATTGCTGATGAGCTTGCCTGTCGAGCGAGAGAGGAGCTTGCTACAGGTGATCGCTCTCTCCTTGCGGTGCGCTGCGCCCCAATAAATGCCCTTCCTCATTCCTTTCCACTTCTCTTTCGCATACAGAATCCAGATCTAGATCGCAAAGTAGCTTGGGTGCCTCAAGGCGACCAGACATGTACGGTCTTAGTTGCGCAAGATCCTCAGCAACCACATCGGCTGAGGCTTTTCGATATGGCGAAAAGGTGGCACCTGCCCAAACAACCCTACCGACGTGTGGTCCGTGTTCTCATCACGGGTGGAGCTGAGACCAGTGGGCAGATTGCATTCGATCTGGGTCCGGCCGATCCGCCCCCAAATGCAATTTTAGATGCGGACGGCAATCAACTGCCATATTGGGTCGAAGATAGGCCCACACAAACAACCCTCCAACGTATATGGGTAAAAATTCCACCGGTGCCAGCAGGGTCCGCCAGATTCTTTTTATATTACGGCGGTTCGGTGAACACCCGCCCTTCGCAAGCGGAGGAAGTGTTCGAGATGTTTGAAGATTTTGATCATGGTCTGTCTGGATGGCGGGAATCGGGACCAGCGGTTTGGCGCACAGAAAAAGACCGAGCAATAGTACAGTCACCGCCGAACCTGCAGGGCGAAATCTTCTCATCGTTGATGAAATCAGGCAGGTTCGAAGGCCCAATTACGATTGAGGCCCGCGTGCGTTTTCGGGCCTTTCCGACACGCAATGATCTTGGCCTGGTTTTTGCTGCAGGGGAAGATGGCTGTGGGTTTACTACCTATGCAACCGGTGATGGTGCTGTCTATATCGGCGAGGTCAATCGGCCTAACCTTTTGAAAACGTTAGATGGCAACAACTCATTTTGGACGTATCCAAAAGCCGAGCGCTGGATGATTTTCCAGGTTGAGTGGTGCGCCCCCTTATTTCGCTTTTTAATCAACGAGCGGGAAGTTCTTCGCGGGGCATTAGTTGATGCCCGTGAATCAGGTGGTGTGGGCTTAGGAATCCTGCGGGGCACTGGTCAACCTAATATCGAAATTGATTGGTTTCGAGTTCGGAGAGCCTATCCCAACCAAGCACGGGTCATTTTGGGTGCACCCGAAGCGCGCGCTGGTTCTGTGCCTTGAGTAGGCACCCGCCAGACGATCAATAACTGACGCGATGACCTTTTTGCCTAATGCCAAACAGCACAATCTTTCGGACAGTGACAAGGTGGGGCAGCCGCTAGTTGCAGCTCTCGTTGCCGTCCATAATCGTCTTTCTTTAACGCAACGTTGTCTTCAATCGCTTGTTGGGGCAAGCAATGGAGCTTGTTTGTTGATCGTGGTGGTAGACGACGGATCCACAGATGGCACTACGGAGTGGATAGCCGAGCACTTCCCTGAAGCAGTCGTTCTACATGGGGACGGACAGTTGTGGTTTGGGGGCAGCGTGCAAGCTGGGCTCGATTATATTCTTCAGCTTATGCCGCTTCCTTCCCATGTGCTGATTTTAAATAACGATTCTTTCATGCGCCCTAGCTCGCTCGACGAGATGCTGGTCGCCTCGCAGGGAGATGCTGTGGTTGCTGCCGCGTATTGGACCGAAGACTTGGCGCAGCCCAACACCGCGGGATTTCGCTGGAGCTCGGCCGGGATTCTGGAGGATGTCCGTCACCACGCCGATTGGCAGACGGCGCATGCCGCCGGTGCCCGAAGTTTTCTGCCGGTGGATGCGGTGGCGACCACCGCCTGTCTATATCCTGTGCAATCACTAGCCCGGGCGGCCCGTGTGAACCTACGACGGCACCGACAGAACCGGTATGATGCTGTTCTATCGGCCCAAGTACGCGCGGCAGGCGCACGCTTTCTAGTCTCGACACATTTTCTCGCAGACCATCTTTATGGGCCAGCGGATCAACGGCCTGTGTCGTTATCCAAAGTGTCACTGGGCGAATTCTTGCGAATGACATTACTTGACCCACTCTCCGTTCACCACGTTCCGTACGCCATCGACGCTCTTTGGATAACTACGCCAAACAGGTGGGTGGCTTTCTACCAAATTATTCGCTGCACACTCCGCTTATCCGGCCAAATTGTCGTGAAACTGTTGCAAGCGGCGTTTGTACGGGTTGGCATAAAAATGAAAGCTGCCGACGTGGTTCGTACCGCCAAGCCATAGCATTGAAACGCGATGCAGCTATCGCCTATAGTTGTCTTGACCCCTGTCCAAAACGAAGCCTGGATTCTCGAGAAGTTCTTGTCAGTGACGTCTCAATTTGCCGATACGATCATCGTGGCCGATCAGCAGTCGACGGACGCGAGTCGCAAAATCTGCCGACGATTTCCGAAGGTTATCCTAATCGACAATCCGAACCGTGATTACAACGAGCTGTCTCGTCAACAACTGCTCATCGCCGCTGCGCGTGAGCATGTCCCCGGTCCCAAAATACTGCTGGCGCTTGATGCGGATGAAATCCTAGCGGCCGACTCGCTGGCGAGCCCAGCTTGGTTGGATGTGCGACGCGCGCCACCTGGAACCACGTTGTATTTTCACAAACCCGATCTCTTGTCGCCACCAACCCTATGCCGACCTGGGGGCGCTTTCCCATTGGGGTACAGCGACGACGGCCGCCACCACGACGGCCTCTTCATCCACAGCCCGCGCGTGCCCGCTGGCGAAACGATCCCGCGCCTTGAAGTGCCAGACATTCGTTTTCTCCATTTAGCGATGACTAGGCCGGAAGAATTCTTTGCACGGCAGCGACTGTATAGCGCGATCGAAAATCTAAAAAATAGTAAAACAGTCTTTCAACGGCTTGCATATTATTCGCCTTGGATCATCCAGCAGAGACTGAAGGTGGTGGCGCAGCGAACTCCCACCAGTTGGTGGGAGGGCTGGCAAAGGAGTGGCATCGACTTGCTCGCTTCGCCATCAAGTGTTGACAATCACTTCAATCGCGAATTACTAAAGTTGTTTGATCGGCACGGTGAGAGCCGCTTCTGCTGGGATGATATTTGGGATTTCGATTGGGAAGGACTGCGGTTGGCGCTGCTTGCTGCGGATCCCCTAGCTGTGGTTCCCCCCAACGAAATCCGGAGGCCCGGCAAGTTGCGGCGCTACATTCTGACGGTGTTGCGACAGGTGCGCCTGGGGTTGATGTCTCGATGAAACTGCAGAATCGCATCTTACACGGTTCATTAGCAGGAGGTACATCTCTGGTGGTCAATCTTACGTTGACTTTTGCGCAGGTGCCGCTGTTGCTTTATTTCTGGGGTAGTAAGACCTACGGACTTTGGCTCACGCTACTCTCGGTGTTGAGCCTGGTGAGTATTTTTGACCTAGGTCACCAGAATTACGTCGGAGCCCTATTCAATCGCTACTTCGTCGAGAGTCCAGATCAGCTCAAAAAAGTCCTCGCCTCCAGCCTATTGATTGCGGGGTGCCTTGCACTCATTGAATTAGTTGTGGGTGGACTTGTCGTCTTTTTAGTTCCCATGACATCTCTTCTCGGAGATTCTGCCGCAAATATTGGAGCCCAATTGCGTGGAGCGTCTTTGGTTTACCTCGTGTATTGCATGTTGCTCGGATCAGCAATGGGGGTATTTGCGCGACTGTACAATCCAAAAGGTCTTTATGCGCGAGCAACAATATGGGCGACGATAATGCGTGTTTCTCAGTTTATGGGGCTCACCTTGGCCGCAATAAAATCGCAGTCATTGCTCCACGCGATGATTTTCTATTGCGTGGCGGGGGGAGTGGTGAATGTCGCGTTGATGCTCGATATACGTCGAAACTTCAGAGACCTGCTGCCGAGTTGGTCCGACGTCTCTGTTTCAACCGGACTGAAAAACTTCAGCATGTCGCTTTGGCTCACCGTTAACAATTTTCTCGATCAGGCCTCGTCCAATGGACTCACCGTGCTGGTCGCGCGGTTGTTGGGGGCCGAAGTGGTGCCGGTGCTGGCCACGTTGCGGACTGTGACTAACGTGGTGACACAGGGAGCTACGGTTTTGGTCGCCCCGCTGGCTCCGGAATTCGCGCGCTATTACTACCGGCGCGAGCTGCCCAAACTGACCGCTGTCTTGTCGACGACGTGGGCTCTCGGCAGCTCCCTCGTCAATATGGCGATCCTCCTTCTGATCGTGATTGCACCGAGCCTGTACGCTTGGTGGACGCAAGGGCACATCGCTTTCGATACCGTGCTTTTCCGCTATCTCTGTCTGGCGGTCTGCGTTCGCTGTAGTGTCTTAGGTTCGGATCTCTTCCTTGTGAGCATCAACCATTTGCAAGCGCAGTTGGTGATCTCGGTTGCACGCGGCCTCACCGTCTGCCTTGTTTTTATCGCAACCGTGAAATGGCTGGGGGTGTCCGCAGCCGGGCTCGCCCTCTTGCTATCGGAGGTGGTTGCCTGCCTTGGATTGCTGACTTGCTTCACGCGGAACGAAATCCAAAAACTGGAGGGCCATTTTCCATGGCGTTCGATCATGTTTAGCATGGTATCTTTGTCCGTAGTGGCGGGCATCTTATGGTTGGCCAAACCAGGATTTATTATAGTGGGGGCCGGATTTGCCGTCCTTTTTGTCATTAGCTGGGCAATGTGGCGTAACCTACCTGCGGTCGTACATGTTCGACTACTCTCATTGGTGCGCGGGTTTGTGCGCAGGCCGGCATAATGGGCACTATTCGTCTCGCGGTGTTTTCTACGCATCCAATTCAATATCAAGCGGTGCTCTGGCGTTTGCTCGCCGCCTCACCCCGTCTGCACGTCGAAGTCTTCTTTGCTACCGATATGAGCGTCCGCGGCTATCAAGATGTGGAGTTTGGAAGTACCGTCAAGTGGGATGTGCCGCTTACTGACGGCTACGCGCATACCTTTCTCTCACGGGATCCGCGGATCCAGCGGGTGACGCGATGGTATCCGAGAGCGAGATGTCTCGGGCCCTTACTCGACCGGTTTCAGCCTGATGTAGCGCTCATCACTGGGTATAACGCACGTTTCTGGCTTGAGGTTATTTTGCACCTCCGGTCGCGCGGAGTTCCTCTGCTCATTCGCCACGAAGCGTCGGATACCGCCGTCTCCCGTAGTCCCATTCGACACCTTTTTCGAGACATCTGTTTACGCGCTCTATACGCCCAGATATCTGGATTCGGAGCGATCGGGACGGCGGCTAAATTTCATCTGCATCGTCTCGGCGTGCCAGCAACGCGAGTTGTCGATACGCCCTATTGTGTTGATTCCGAAGCGCTAAAGGCGCAGGCACGCAGCTGGTTGCCGCAGCGTCCATCCCTCCGCGCCGAATTGGGAATTGGCGCCGGGGAATGCGTTTTTCTTTTCTCCGGCAAACTGATCCCCAAAAAGCAACCACTTTTGATCTTTGACGCCCTCGCGCACTTGTCCTCTGAGCGGAAGCAACAAATCCATCTCATTGTCATGGGTGATGGTGAATTGCGCGCCCAAGTCGAGCAGAGGGGCCGGGAAGTCCTCGGGCGCCGGTTTCACGCTACGGGATTTGTGAACCAATCGGAAATGGGGCGGTGGTATGCGGCGGCCGATTGCCTGGTGTTGCCTTCGCAAAAGGGGGCCGGCGAGACGTGGGGACTAGTCGTAAACGAAGCGCTGCACTTCGGTCTGCCCGTCATCGCCAGTGACGGCGTTGGGTGCCATTCGGACTTGATCCCGGATCAGCAAACCGGCCGGGTCTTTCCAAGTGGAGATGCTCGAGCGTTCGCGCGTCACCTCAATGAGCTCGCCGACGAGCTTCCTGGCCGCCGGGCGGACTACGCCGCCCAAGCCGCTATTCGAATCGAAAGTTTTACCACGGAAAAAGTTGTAGAAGGCTTAATTAAGCTGATCGAGCGTGCTGCAGACCCGTCCGGCACCCAAGTCGTATGACCGCTCCATACCTCTTCATCGTCGGTAATTTTTCTGCGTCCTGTCACGTCGGTTCCATGCTTGGCCGGGCAGCCGATAGTCTCGGCATTCATTGGCTGCCAGTGGATCTGGACTATGCCCCCTCACTGAAAACCTTGGTCGGAAAGGCCTTTATGCGTTTTTCGGGTGGCCGGCCCTTGGAGTGGTGGCGGTTTAACCGCACTGCGGCGGCAGCGATTCGCCGTGCCCGGCCAAAATTGGTGGTGACCACGGGGGTCGTTCCTCTCCAGTTCGACTTTTTCAGCGCCTGCCATGAGGTCGGTGCGCGCATCTGCAATTTTGCGACTGATGATCCTTGGGCGGACCACATGAGATCGGGGACGTGGTTTCGCCGCACGATCCCAGCGTACGATCTTATCGCCTGTACCAAAACACGAGTCGTGGATGATTTTCGGAGGCATGGCGCACGGCGCGTGGAGTGCGTCACATATGCTTACGATCCGTCTCTGCATCGTCGCCCCGACTTCGGTGGCGACGAAGAACGGAATCAATATGCTTGCGACCTCAGCTTTATCGGGACGGGCAATCCGAAGCGGAGGGCAGAACTCGAGTTTGTCGCCGACCGCCTGCCTGGAACGCACCACCTTTACGGCAATGATTGGGTGAGGCATCGGCCCCGCGGCTGGGTGCTGCGCGGTGAGGCAAACGATAATCGTTACCGTTTGGCTGCCCACGTATCCCAAGTGTCCATCGCCTTGTTGCGCCGGGGCGCGCGCGACGATGCCACTATGCGCACATTCGAACTCGCTCCGTGCGATTCATGCGGACTTTACGAGGAAACGGGAGAGCACCGTCAGATCCTTGAGGGGTATCCCGACTACGGTTTTTTTTGCGACCTGCCAGAACTAGTGACCCGCTGTCGCGACCTGCTCGCCAGTCCGGAAAAACAGGCGCTACTTCGACGCGAAGGCATGCGTATCATTGCTATCCCAAAGAACACTTATGCCGCCCGACTCCAATCGATTCTAGGGTGGATAGGAATATCCTGATACGAATGAACGTTTTTTCCAGTTTACGTCCTTATGCTGATCGCGTGGGCTATGGGGTCTGTTACTGGCGGACCTTTGTTCGCCAATTTCACAAGCGGGTTCTCCGCCGCGATCTTGAGATCACGCTGCCTACGGGACTTCGGCTGAACCTACCAAAGGATAGCCACTATGCATCTGTGATTTGGTTGACCCAAGCACGGACGGATGAGGGATGTGAGCAACTGTTTCTGCGGGCCCTACGACCGGAAGCGGACCTTATTGATGTTGGTGCCCACCTTGGCTACTACTCGCTTTGGTCTTCGCCCTGCGTGCGGCGTGTGCATGCCTTCGAGCCGGATCCGCGCAACTTGGGTTGGTTGGAGGCGAATGCCCGCAGAGCCGCCAATGTGATCGTGGTGCGTTCCGCGGTCAGCGATTTTACGGGATCGGTTCGGCTCACTCAGCATGTGTCGTCGGCGCAAACCCACGTCTTCATGCCGGAGGTCGGCGGTTGGGCAGACCCTTCATTTACAGCACCCTGCACACGTCTTGACGACTACTGGGAGACCTTGGGCCGCCCGGCGGTTAGTGCGATCAAGGTAGATGTGGAAGGGCACGAGGTCGCGGTGTTTCGTGGTGCGGTCGAGCTGATGAAGACTTGTCAGCCGGTCTGGCTTGTCGAGATTTCCCGTCGCAACTACTGCGAAGCTGAACCGTTGCTGGCAGAGCTTGGTTACGCGGTCCTCGCGGCTGTCCCAAATGCCACTGGTGTGGTTTTGCGCCCGATCGAGGAAATCCTCGAAACGGAAGTGGGGTTCTCCATGGCCTTTGCCGTGCCTGTCCGGGATGCCGTCGCTTGGGTGGATCGTGGTACCGCATCGCCTTGCCTATGACCCGCTTTTACACTCCGCTCACTCTGCTCCCGACTCGAGGTCGCTGGATTTTGCGACTTGCGCAACACGCAGTTCTCTCCGCTGCACGAGGAATGGGACTTTGGCGGCTCATCGGGCTAGGAGCCCGAATCTTTCGTAATTGGTCTGATTGTCCGGTGATTGGTCCAGATGGCAAACCGTTTTGGATCGATCTCCGCAAGGGTGGCTTCGCTTATGTGACAACGGGTTGGTGCACCGCGGAGATTGAGCCGTTCATCTCTACCCTACCTTCGGACGCGATCGTTCTCGATATCGGCGCGAACATAGGAGTTTGGACGCGCCTTTTGTCGGCGCAGTGCACGGCAGGACACGTATATGCGTTTGAGCCGTCACCCACCACCTTCCGGCGGCTGAAAAAAAATTGTGCAAGTCGGCACAATGTCACTTGCGTGCAGTGTGCGCTCGTCGCGAAGAACGGCATGGCCCTTTTCAGCGGCGAGGAAGTGGATCCGAAATTACGGAGTATCCAGAATGCAGCGGGGGGCTCGACGGTCGAAGTCGCGACTCGAAGGCTGGACGACTGGGCTCGGGAGAAAGGGATTACACGCATCGATTTTGTGAAAATCGACGTTGAGGGTTTCGAGGAGGATGTGCTGATGCCTTCACTCGAGTTATTGGAACGCTTTCGCCCGACCTTATGTTTTGAGTTTGTTCCTGAGTTCGCATCGACCCGATCGTCCTACGGCGGCACGAACTTGATTCCCGCACTGAGTCGGATCGGCTACCAGATTAGACGATTGGACAAGGAAGGAAGGGCATTTGCTGACTTTCAGGCGAGTGAGGACTGGACGAACGATTATTTGGCCTCGTTTCCCGGAGGACCTATTATGGGAACATTTTCATCGAGTGAACAAATTCGGTTATAGGTGAAAACTCTAATTCATGACCGCCGCAGAAGGTTTGATTGGGCGTTGCCATTTGTGGCCCGTTGGTTGAAACGGCCGTTTTGCATTTTCCTTATGCTCGGCATGGTCGCGGCTGGATTGTCCACGATATCCTGGCACTTGGCAATTGCCGTGGCAGCTTTCGGCTGTTTTTACTGGTGCCTATGTATTGAGCGACGACACCTCGACCAGTTGATACTGCCACCGCTGGTGGTTCTTGGCGTTAATCATCTGCTCTCAAGTGGACTCGGGCTGCCGCTAATATGGCTGGGCATCTCGAGCTACGGGAACCTGTACGAAGATGAGATGCAAGCAGTTGGGCTGGCACAGGTTGCCCATGCCATCGCATTTCCGATCTTGATCGTTGGTTATAAGCTGGGGCGCGCTGGGAGTCCTAGCTTCTCTTTGGGGCAAAACGCGAATGAGAAAAACAGCACATTGCGTATCCTTGCTAGGATCGGCTGGCTGCTACTAGCCTACTATGTCATTGAGGCCGCCGGTGCAGTGGTCACAGGTAGCAATGATCGGAGTCGGATTCTTGAGTTTTTGGATCGGGGTTTTGGGATTTGGTCTTGGTTTCAGCTTTTTCCACGCTTCACCGCGATCTTTTTTCTGCTGGCACCACTGATGTTTTCAAGGGCCGGAAAACTGGGCCGCATAGTTCTTGCGGCACTGATCTGTGTGAAAATTGGATTTGGAATAGTGTCAGGGTGTCGCGGCGCTCTTCTGTTACCCATCTGCTTGTTCTTCGCGGGGTGGTGGATGTTTTTTCCTCATTCAAGGAGGATTCTCCGTTTTGCAGTTTTGATTGCGGCACTGATGGTGCCTTACATTGTGTTTGTACCCTTTTATCGCTCCACGGAAAATTTTACCAACACTCAGCAAACCAATTTATTGGGGCGAATCGGCGCGATTTCTTCTGGGCTTGCCTTGTTAGGAGGGCAGGAAATCGGTGGGG
>Ga0214919_10010597_pt1 | contig 11647 bp, 13 predicted proteins | sample LL1503_MetaG_FD_177994 | JGI IMG/M metagenome (GOLD analysis project Ga0214919, IMG submission 177994) | Freshwater microbial communities from Lake Lanier, Atlanta, Georgia, United States - LL-1503 | ecosystem: Environmental > Aquatic > Freshwater > Lake | place: USA: Georgia | collected...
GTTCAAAATCAATTGACGAAGTAAAGGCAAAACTCGTCTCTATGGGAATGTCTCTCAAGGACAGCCCAGCAGGATTTGATCCAACACAACACCAGAATTACAACGCATCAGTCGACGATGATTTCGCCGACGCAGATCAGGCCTAGGAGATACGACAATGCCAAAACCAACTAAAGGTCCTCGTTTGGGCAGTGGCCCATCACACGAGCGTCAAATCCTGGCAACACTTGCTGAGCAATTGTTTCAGCATGGAAAGATCACAACGACTGAAGCGAAAGCAAAGCGTTTACGTCCACTTGCAGAAAAGCTAATCACTTTTGCAAAGAAGGGCGATCTATCTGCTCGTCGTCAAGTAATGGCAAAGATTTCAAATAAGGGTGTAGTTCATACACTTTTCACTGAAATCGGTCCACGCTTTTCAACTCGCAATGGTGGATACACACGCATTACAAAGATTGGGCCACGTAAGGGCGATAACGCTCCAATGGCAGTAATCGAAGTTCTAACTGAGAAAGATAACTAAGTCTGACTTAGTAAATTTGAAATGACGGAACCCACTCTCTACCCAGAGAGTGGGTTTCTTCGTTTAAGGCTTGATATTGCATACGATGGAACGAATTTTTCTGGATGGGCAAAGCAACCAGATCGCCGTACGTGCCAGGAATTATTAGAGAGCACCATTTCTAAAATTGCTCGCGTTAAAGTTGAAACAGTTGTTGCTGGTCGCACCGATGCTGGTGTTCATGCCACTGGCCAAGTTGTCCATGTCGATATTCCAGAGAATTTAGATTTAGAAGATCTGACGTATCGCATCAATCGCATCATGGATGAAGATTTACGTATTACTAAAATAAGTATTGCCCCACCAGCGTTTCATGCTCGCTTTAGCGCGCTTCGTCGCGCCTACACATACAAAATTTTGGATAATAATCAGGTAATTCCACCACTCAATCGCGCCGATGTTGCACAGTGGTATCGCACTCTCAATCTAGATCTTCTCAATGAGGCATCTGCGCTACTACTGGGCTCAAATGATTTCGCTGCTTTTTGTAAATTCCGCGAAGGAAGCACAACTATTCGAAATCTCGAGAAGTTTTCATGGATCCGCGATGACAATGGCTTTCTCATTGCCGATGTTGTAGCCGATGCATTTTGTTATTCAATGGTTCGCAATTTAGTGGGGGCAGTTGTCTGTGTAGCTGACGGTCGATTCGAGCCAGATTGGGTTGCAACAACGCTAAATAATCGCGAAAGAATCTCAGATTCCTTGGTATTTCCAGCACGTGGACTGACCCTCTATAAAGTGGAATATCCACCCGATTCAGAGCTATTGGAGAGGGTGAAAATCACTGTGGCAAAGCGGGAAAGTGAGTCAGATTAGGCGATTTTGACCCCTTGCCCTGACACAGGTACCCTTACCCTCTGCACTCATTTGAGCGCTTAGCACCATGAATATCCCCGAAGTAACTGATTAGAAATAGAAGGTAGGCAAGAGCGTGCGTACATATAGTCCTAAAGCAGGAGATGCTGTCCATAACTGGCATGTCATCGATGCACAAGATGTGGTCTTAGGCCGTCTTGCAACACATGCTGCCGTTCTACTTCGCGGAAAGCACAAACCAACATTTGCACCACACATGGATATGGGTGACTTCGTCATCGTAATCAATGCAGAGAAGATTGCACTTTCAGGAAATAAATCAAAGCAGAAGTGGTCACACCAACACTCTGGTTTCCCAGGTGGTTTAACTTCAACTGTGTACGGCGAATTGATTGAGAAGCATCCAACTCGCGCAGTTGAAAAAGCGATCAAGGGTATGTTGCCAAAGAATCGTCTTGGAAAAGTTATTGCATCAAAGCTAAAGGTGTATGCAGGTCCAGAACACCCACATGCTGCACAAGCACCAAAGCCTTATGTCTTCGAGCAAGTTTCCCAGATCGTTAAGTAAAGAGAGAGAAAATATAAATGTCAGAAAATACAATTATTGACGATCTAGATGATGTAGAAGCACCTACTTCATACACATCATCTTCACCAGCACCAGCAACTAACCGCCCAGCAATCAAGGCACCAGGTGCAGGTACAGGTCGTCGTAAAGAAGCTGTTGCACGCGTTCGCCTTGTTCCAGGAACAGGTCGTTGGGTTGTAAACGGCAAGACTCTTGAAAACTATTTCCCAAATAAAGTTCACCAACAATCAGTATCAGAACCATTCCGCACAGTTGGTGCAGAGAATGCATACGATGTTTTTGCTCGCATCAATGGTGGTGGAGTCTCCGGTCAAGCTGGTGCACTTCGTCTAGGTGTTGCACGTTCACTCAATCAAATTGATGAAGAAGCAAACCGTCCAGCACTGAAAAAAGCTGGATTCCTTTCACGCGATGCACGTGTTATCGAGCGCAAGAAGTACGGCCTAAAGAAGGCACGTAAGCGTTCTCAATACAGCAAGCGCTAATCCATATTTAGTAAAGGAGTTCCAATGGCACTCTTTGGTACCGATGGAATCCGTGGTCTTGCTAATCGCGATCTTACAGTTGAACTCGCACTTGATTTAGCTGTTGCTGCTGCCCATGTACTTGTCGAAAGTTCATCCAATAAAGATCACCGTCCAACTGCAATTGTTGGCCAAGATTCACGCGCCTCAGGAGAATTCCTAGAAGCAGCTGTTGTCGCTGGTCTAACAAGTGCTGGAATCAATGTGTATCGCGTTGGCGTTTTACCTACACCTGCAATCGCATTTTTAGTTGCTGAATCAAAAGCTGATCTCGGAGTAATGATTAGCGCTTCACATAATCCAATGCCAGACAACGGAATCAAACTCTTCTCTCGTGGCGGTGGAAAATTAGATGATGTCATTGAGGCTCGCATTGAAGCGCGCATGGGCGAAGAATGGCTACGCCCAACGGGTCGCGGAGTTGGACGTGTTATCGATGACGAGAGCGCGAAAGAACGCTATTTAGAACATTTGCTCGCGTCTGTTTCAACACCACTTGCTGGAATCACTGTTGTTGTCGATTGCGCAAACGGCGCGTCATCATTTGTTGCACCTGAAGCACTACGCCGTGCTGGCGCCAAAGTTATTGCTATCGCTAATACTCCAGATGGTTGGAATATCAATGATGGAGTTGGTTCGACACATCTTTCACATCTAAGGAGCGCCGTTCTCGAACATGGCGCAGATCTTGGAATTGCACATGATGGCGATGCTGATCGGTGTTTAGCAATTGATGCTACGGGCGCTGAAGTAGATGGTGATCACATCCTAAGTATTTTGGCAAAGAGTTTCAAATCTCGAGGAATGCTCAAAGGAAATACCGTCGTTGGCACAGTGATGAGCAATCTTGGATTTATGCATTCAATGAAGGATGCAGGAATCGATGTAGTTACAACAGCTGTCGGCGACCGATATGTATTAGAGACAATGCTTGAAAAAGACTATGTAATTGGCGGAGAACAATCGGGCCATGTCATCATGCGTGATTACGCAAATACAGGTGATGGAATTCTTACAGCTCTGCAATTGATTCAAGAAGTTGTTCGATCTGGTAAAACGCTTGCAGAATTAGCAGCATCAATGGTGCGCTTTCCTCAAGTTCTCATTAATGTAAAAGATGTTGCAAAAGAGAAGTTAGATGGCTCAACCGTTATTGCTGCAGCGGTCAAGAAAGCACAAGATGATTTAGGTAGTAATGGTCGAGTTTTATTGCGAGCATCAGGGACTGAAGCCCTTGTTAGAGTGATGGTTGAAGCCCAGAGTGATAACATCGCTACTAATATTGCGCAGCAACTTGCAGATGTAGTCAAAGCCGAACTGGGGTAATAATAATATGTGCGGAATTGTGGGATACACAGGTCCGCAATCTGCCGTCGTTCCACTTATTGAAGGACTTCGGCGTCTTGAATATCGCGGCTATGACTCTGCAGGAATTGCACTCGGAACCCCAGGAACTCTCTTTATAGAAAAGCGTGCGGGTAAGTTAGTAAATCTTGAAGAATCCCTTGATGAATCTTTGCCAGTTGTTCATTCAGGAATTGGCCACACTCGTTGGGCAACACATGGTGGACCAACTGATCGCAATGCCCACCCACACGTTGATAACGAGGGCAAGCTTGCAGTTATTCACAATGGAATTATCGAGAATTATTCAGCGCTGAAAACCGAACTCGAATCTCGCGGACATACATTCAAATCTGAAACAGATACCGAATCTGTTGCTCACTTACTTAGCGATCTTCGCAAAGAACATAAAGGTGATCTCACCGCTGCAATGCGCGCCGCCGTAAAACTACTTCGTGGCTCATTCACACTTCTTGCGATTCACGCTGATACCCCAGATGTCATCGTTGGAGTTCGCCGCAATTCTCCACTTGTTGTTGGTCTTGGAAAAGGCGAGAACTTCATGGCATCAGATGTCGCAGCCTTCATTGAATATACGAAGCGAGCAGTAGAACTTGGCCAGGATGAAGTTGTAACAATTACTCCACAAGGGATATCAATTACCGATCTTGAAGGAAAAGCAGTTGCTCCAAAGGAATATGAAATTTCCTGGGATGCCCAAGCTGCACAAAAGGGTGGCTTTACGCACTTTATGCTCAAGGAAATCTTTGAGCAACCAAAAGCAGTTGCAGATACTTTGATCGGTCGCCTCAGCGATAACAACCAGATTGTCTTAGATGAAATCAGGATGAGTGCTGCAGAGATAAAAGATCTCAAGAAGATTCTAGTTATTGCTTGCGGCACTGCTTATCACGCAGGAATGATTGCAAAATATGCAATTGAAAAGTGGGCAAAAATTCCCGTAGAAGTAGAAATTGCTAGTGAATTTCGCTACCGCGATCCCATAATTGATAAGAGCACACTCGTTATAGCAATTTCGCAATCGGGTGAAACTATGGATACCTTGATGGCAATTCGCCATGCAAAATCTGCAGGTGCTCGCGTATTAGCAATTTGTAATACAAATAGTTCAACCATTCCTCGCGAATCTGATGCAGTGCTCTACACCCATGCAGGCCCAGAAATTGCTGTCGCATCAACAAAAGCATTCCTTACTCAAGTCATCGCCGTGTATCTCATTGGTCTCCACTTAGCCCAAGTACGTGGCGCTATGAAGGATTCACAAGTGGCGCAGCTCTATTACGAGATGCTCGAACTTCCAGGAAAGATTGAACAAATTCTTGAAACTGTTGAACCGCTTCGCACTCTTACTCGCAGCTTTGCGCAATCTGAATCTGTTCTCTTCTTGGGAAGAAATATTGGTTACCCAGTTGCTCTAGAAGGTGCACTCAAATTAAAAGAGTTGGCATATATGCATGCTGAAGGTTTTGCTGGTGGCGAACTCAAGCACGGCCCTATTGCCCTCATTGACAAAGGAACGCCAGTAATTGCAATCTTGCCTGCAAGTCATGAGCACGCACTCGATGAAAAGATGCTTAGTAATATTCAAGAAGTAAAAGCTCGAGGCGCTCGTGTCATTGTTATCGCACAAGAAAGCGATGAAGTCGTTGGCGCAGAGCACATCATTCGAATTCCTCATGCATCGGCAATTTTTCAACCAATCTTGGCGACAGTGCCGCTGCAAGTCTTTGCATACGAAATGGCTATTTGCCGCGGTAATGATGTTGATCAACCACGTAACTTGGCTAAATCTGTAACGGTTGAATAAGTGCAACAACTAGTCGATCACCGCAAAGCACAATTTAGTCGAGCACTTCGATGGTCCGTTTTGCTATTTATTGGTTTTCTTTTCATCACCGCTCAGGTATTACGCACCGGGCCACTCATCACATGGGATGAAAAGATTAACAAGACTCCTCGCCCTCGTTTTGATGGCTTTTCAGGCTTTCTACTTCGACGCATAGATGACTTAGGTTTGCGTTGGTTGACTGCGACGATATTACTTTTAGCAGCGGCTTATATTGCATACAAATTCAAAACATGGCGACCACTGAATTTAGCGTTACTTTCATTACTTGCACTCAACTTAATTGTTGGAACTTTCAAAATCTTGTTAGGGCGAACTAAACCGCGCCTTGGTGTTGATCTAATTCATGCTGGAGGAATGTCATATCCCAGCGGTCATGCATCTAATGCAGTCTTATCGTGGGGGATATTGGCATATCTCATTTATCGCTACGCAAAAGTTGATAGATATCAAGGTCGATTAGCATCAGCAGGTGTAGTTCTCTTATCTCTGACCATTTGCATCGTTTCTTTGATACGTCACACTCACTGGTTTACCGACCTACTTGCGGGCCTATTCATAGGTACATCTATTCTTATCGCTGTGATCGCCGTTGACCGTTATGTGCCGTCGAAGAGTCAACTCTCATGATTGATGGCATCGGAATAGACGTCGTAGATATTGAGCGCTTCAAGTCATCTCTTGATCGCACGCCAGGTTTGGTTGAAAAACTCTTTACAGAAAATGAACGCACCAAACCAATTTCTTCCCTTGCTGCTCGCTTTGCAGCAAAAGAAGCTCTTGCTAAAGCGCTCAGTGTTGGCAAAGGTCTGCCATGGCACGATGCAGAGATTCTTAATTTAGAAAGTGGAAAACCAGTATTTCTTTTCCGCGGTGAAATTGCTGAGATTATTGATGGTGCAGATGTTCATCTCTCGTTGTCACACGATGCAGGAATAGCATCTGCCATGGTGATTGTGGAGAGATCATGATGCACAATCGCGCTGAAGCACACATTAATTTGCAAGCTATCACTCGAAATGTTGAACTTCTGAAAAAGAAGTCAGGTACAGATTTATTGGCGGTCGTAAAGGCCGATGCATATGGTCACGGACTTATAGAAGTTTCAAAGACGGCACTCCTTGCTGGAGCAGACTGGTTAGGCGTTGCACTGCTTGAAGAGGCTATAACGCTTCGCAAAGCAGGCATTACTGCACCGATTCTTGCCTGGCTTGTTCCACCGGGCTCTGATTTTCAGTCAGCAGTGACAAATAATATTGATGTTGCAGTCTCATCAATTGCTGCATTCAAAGAGATTGCACAGATAAAAGGTAAAGCACGTATTCACATTGAAGTAGATACTGGAATGACACGCGGTGGCTTCTTAGATGAGTGGCAAGAATTCTTGCAATCGGATTTTTCCGCAGTAGAAGTTATTGGTTTCTTCTCACACTTTGCACGCGCTGATGAACCAGGTGAGCAACAAAATCGTGAACAATTCAAACGCTTCAAGGAAATGTTGGCAGAACTTGAAGCCGTAGGAGTGCGCCCACCAATCAAACACCTTTCCAATTCGGCAGCAACTTTGGCAGATCATGGATCTGCGCTATCGATGGTTCGCACAGGCATTGCAATGTATGGGCTTACTCCAGATACGCAGATGGGTAGTAGTAAAACTTTAGGACTTATTCCTGCAATGACATTGCGCGCAAAACTACATCTTGTAAAGAGCGTTCCAGCAGGTTCACCAGTGGGTTATGGCGCCACAGAAAAGACAACACGCGATACTCGCCTAGGAATTGTTGCGATGGGATACGCCGATGGCATTCCACGTATTGCGCGCAATGCGGGAGTAACTTTCAATGGTCAACGAGCACCGATAATCGGTCGTATTTCTATGGATCAATTTGTCGTCGATCTCGGTCCAGATTCTTCTGCAGTCTCGGGGGATTGGGTCACAATCTTTGGTGATGAAGGATTTAGCGCAGATGATTGGGCAGGTGCATCGGGAAGTGTGAATTACGAAATTGTCACCCGAATCGGCCCGCGCGTGCCTAGAATCTACGACCATGGATAAGAGCGACAAAATATTATCAATCAAAAACCTCACAGTAAACTTTGGAGGTCTGAAAGCACTCGATGATGTTTTTCTCGATATTGCTCCAAACCAAGTTGTTGCCCTCATTGGCCCTAATGGTGCAGGAAAGACAACACTTTTCAATGCAATCTCAGGATTAGTAAAACCAAACTCGGGTGATATTTCCTATGATGGAAAATCCATAAAATGGCCAAAGCCATCGCAACTTGCGAAATATGGAATCGCGCGCACATTGCAAGGAGTAGGTCTCTACAGCGGACTTACTGTTTTGGAAAATGTAATGATGGGCGCCGATAAGCATAAGAATTCTTTTTTTATCAAGGACATGCTTGGACTCTCATCATCTAATGAGAGTTCTCTCAAAGATCGTGCAATGGATGCACTCGCATGGGCTGGTGCTGCAGATCTTTGCGATCTCTCACCAAGTGAACTCACATATCCAGATTCAAAGCGTGTAGCAATGGCTCGTGCACTGGTTATGCAACCAAAGCTTTTATTACTCGATGAACCAGCTGCCGGTTTAGGTCAAGATGAGATTGATACGCTGGCCAAACTCATTAAAGACCTCAAGCGTAAATGTGCAATTCTTATTGTTGAGCATCATGTTGATTTTGTTAGTCATATCTCGGATGAGGTCTACGTTCTCAACTTTGGCAAAGTAATTGCTAGCGGAAGTTTTGAAACGGTGAAACGTGATCCGGCTGTCGTTGCTGCTTACCTCGGTACAGATTCAAGTAATCATGGTGGGCAGCTCTAATGCTTGAAATCAAAGATTTAGTTACCGAATACGGCAGCGTAAAAGCACTCAACGGTATTTCTCTCTCCGCTCATGAAGGAAAGATCACTACGGTTATTGGAGCAAATGGCGCTGGAAAGAGCACGCTACTTCGCACTATTTCAGCCCTTGAACATCCACGTTCAGGAAGTATTTCTTGGAAAAATCATTCAATAGTTGGACTCTCTCCAGAAAAGATTGTGCGCTTGGGTATCGCGCACGTACCTGAAGGCCATGCTGTGATTTCGCAGTTGAGTGTCGAAGAGAATATTCAGATGGGTGCGCTCTTTCGTATGCGCAGCAATAAAACCGATGTGCGCTTAGCTATTCAAGAGATGTACACGCTATTTCCAAGGCTCGAAGAGCGAAAGAAGCAATTAGCTGGCTCGCTATCAGGTGGAGAGCGCCAGATGCTTGCGATAAGTCGCGCACTAGTTTCTCGTCCTTCACTACTTTTACTTGATGAACCCTCCCTTGGTCTTGCACCACTCGTTGTTGAACAGATTATTCAAACAGTCAATGATCTCTGCAGAAATACTGGGCTCACAGTTTTATTGGTTGAGCAGAATGCAAATACCGCACTAGGAGTTGCAGATCATGGAATTCTTTTATCCCTAGGTACCGTTGCCGCTGATTTGCCTGCAGCCCAGATGAAAGCAGATGTCGCACTTCGCGCGGCATATTTGGGGTACTAATGGATATCTTCTTATCTGCAATATTCGCAGGAACATCACGCGGCGCAATTTACGCACTTGCTGCCCTTGGACTAGTTCTTGTCTGGCGTGGTGCAGGCGTTGTTAACTTCGCGCAAATGGGTCAAGCAATGTTCACCACCTACATTGCATCAACTCTTATTGCTCAAAACTATTCTTATTGGATTGCATTTGTTATCGCACTAATTTCTGGTGGAGCACTTGGCGCGATTGTAGATCTTTTAGTCATGCGACCATTGAGCAGAAAGAGAAGCTCTAGCGTTCTAGATAGCCCTGCTATGCGCTCCACCGTGCCTGTTATTGCTTCCCTTGGAATATTGGGCGTACTTCAGGCCGGTGCAGGAATTATTTGGGCAGCAGAAGAACGAGGATTTCCAACTCCGGTAAATTCTTTAGGTCTAGTAATAAATGGAAAGGTAATGCCATTTACAGCATTTGATCTCTTCGTTATGGGAACAGTTTTTATCACTCTCATTGCAACAACGTATTTCTTCAAAGGCACAGGTATGGGTCTTGCAATGCGCGCTAGCGCACTTAACCCCGAAGTTGCACGATTGAGTGGAATCCGTATCGGATTTGTACGTACGTTGAGTTGGGTTATCTCTGGTGTTGCATCATCTCTGGCTGGCTTGTTAGTAACTCCAAGTGCCAATCTTTCACCTAATACTCTGGATTTGATTTTGATTATTGGCTTTACTGCAGCGGTAGTTGGTGGCCTCGACAGTTTGCTCGGATCAGTAATTGGAGGCTTTGCACTTGGCTTATTAGTCTCTTTCGTCAATGTCTACGATGCACCGGAAGATATCTTCTTAGCAATTTTGATTGTCTTACTTACCGTCCTCATTATTCGACCTCAAGGAATATTGGGTAGTAAGGAGGTCCGACGTGTCTAAAGCTTCTTCTTATGGCCGCAAAAACTTGATTATTTCAATTCTTTTTGCTGCATTAGTATTTTTTCTTTCAATAAAGTTCGATCCATATAACCAGGGTCAATTAGCGGTAGCTCTAATGATTTTTATTGCTGTCCTTTCTATTGTCTTACTCACCGGTACTTCTGGACAAATTTCACTTGGCCAAGGCGCACTTATGGCTGTTGGTGGTTTTGCTGCAGCACTTGGAATTCTAAATCTTGGTCTTTCAATTTGGCTTGCAATCGTATTGGCCGTTATCGCCGCACTTCTTGCAGGTTTGTTATTGGGAATTGCAGCTGCACGTTTATCAGGACCATACTTAGCAGGAACAACTCTTGTTATTGCACTTGCTATTCCATCACTCGCTACGCGATTTGAATCTGTATTTGGTGGAGATGTCGGGCTCAATATTGATTTTAAAAGTCCTCCTACATGGCTTACATCGTTGATGGGTGAAGTTGGTTATGAACAATGGCAATTACTTGCAACACTTCCATTTGCAACACTTGCACTCTTCTTTACTTCAAATATTTTGAGTTCCCGAACTGGCCGCACTTGGCGAGCGCTACGTGATCATGAAATTGCAGCATCACTTGCTGGAGTAAAAATTTCGGAAACAAAAATATTTGTATTTGTAATTAGTTCAGGATTTGCGGGCCTTGCAGGAGTTCTTTATGGCCTTCGTGGAATCGTTGGACCAAGTGTTTATCCAATTTCACTTTCATTGACGCTACTAACTGGCGCGGTACTAGGCGGGATTCGAAGCATTCTTGGTGCACTCATCGGATCGCTACTTGTTGTCTTTTTACCTGACCTCATTGAGTGGGCTTCAGGCTTCATCACTCCATCAGAGCAGATAGCTAATTACCTACCAGCGATGATTTCGAGCCTCCTACTAATCCTGACCGTCGTCCTCAACCCTGGTGGAATAGCCCATGGGTTGCACCATAAGAAGCGGCACCACTGAGGAATTTGCGCCTAAATAGCGGTGTTTCGTTCACTTATTATTCACTTTGATGGGTCTGAATGTTAGGTTAGGTGCGTTCTGGGTCGCCTGTGACCCGGCTACTGAGTGCGAAACCCTCGTGCTACTGCTCAGTAAACTGCAAAAGAAAGAGTGAACGCAGTGAAAAAAAGAAATACATTCTCTCCTCTGACTCGCAGAGGAATGTTGGCACTTGTTGCCGGAGTCGCGGTTAGCACACTTGCTATCACCGCTCTGCCCGCAACAGCAGCAAGTGATCCCGGCGTAAGTGCAACCGAGATTGTCCTCGGTATGCAATTGCCACAATCAGGTGCAGCTAGCCCTGGTTACAACAAGGTAGACGATGCAATGCGTGGCTACTTTGATTATGTGAATTCAAAAGGTGGAATTTATGGACGCAAGGTTCGCCTTGTAGTCAAAGATGATCAATACAAGGCAGGTCTAACTGTCTCTAGCGCATCATCACTTATCAATAAAGATA
>Ga0214919_10010598_pt1 | contig 11647 bp, 12 predicted proteins | sample LL1503_MetaG_FD_177994 | JGI IMG/M metagenome (GOLD analysis project Ga0214919, IMG submission 177994) | Freshwater microbial communities from Lake Lanier, Atlanta, Georgia, United States - LL-1503 | ecosystem: Environmental > Aquatic > Freshwater > Lake | place: USA: Georgia | collected...
GCCGGGGCATTTCCGCGGGAAGCCTCCGGTGGTGCGGGGTCGCCATGGTCACGCTGGCAGTTGCTCAGTATCTCGCCCTCCGAGACTGGAGCTCTTGGTTTTCCGCCGCCGCCCTCGTTGTCGTATCTGTGCTCTCTGGAATCGTATATTATTTGGCGATGAAAAATGACACTCATGCTTAAGGTATCGATCATCTTTATTGCCTATAACCAAGCGGAATACGTTGAAGCAGCTTTGCGTTCGGCGCTTGATCAGGACTACGCGAACCTGGAGATACTCATCGGCGAGGACGCCTCGACGGACGAAACCCGCGACATCATCGAGCGGGTTCTGGCCGTGCATCCCCGGCGCGATATTGTCCACCTGATTCCCGTTGAGCCTAATCTAGGTTTAATTCGGAATTGGGAGCGGGTCGTCCGTCTTTCCTCAGGTGAAATCCTCATCGCACAGGCTGGCGACGACATTTCCATGCCACAAAGGGCAGCCCGAATAGCCGAAATATTTGCGAATGAAGTCAAAATCCAGGCGGTCTTTAGTCAGGTAAGCATCATTGATGCGCATGCAGAAGTCATACACCGGTGCTACGAAAAAAACCGCCCAAACTTCGCCACGTATTCTCGCCTGCCGCAGGGAACGGGGTTCGACTTATGGAACGGCGCACCAGTAGTGGGAGCCTGTGGCGCATATCGCCGCCGGTTATTTGAGGATTTCGGGCCGCTATCTCTCGCCCACTCTGAGGATGAGCCCTATGTTTACCGGGCTTTGCTTTTGGGGTTAGTGGCCTACACTCCCGAGATTCTCCTGCAGTGGCGATGGCATGGAGGTAATCTTTCCGCGGGATCGTTGACCGACGAACGTTCTCCGGATGAGGCTTTGAGCAAGAGAGCCAAATCGTACCAGATGCGCCAAAAAGGCTGTGAGCAATATGCTTTAGATTTGATGACCGCGTTTACCCGAGGATTTATCGACGCACCTGTTCTTAAAATTGAGCTGCATAAGATAGAGTCCGCAAAAGCAATTCAAGAACTAGGCAGCCACACCCTTGATCCCAAGGCTAGTTTTGGGAAATGGTTGGGGGCTGCTGGCCGGCTGTTGAGATTCAGCTACTGGACTTCGGCGGCCTGGGGATTCCTTTTCAGATCAATGATTAAACGGCTGGCTCCGAAAGCATTTAAACTTAAGCACTCGCGGCCTAATCGCTAGTACCCCAGCGCCGCGTGTTAAGCCCTTACGACTAAATATATTTCACGCCCTGCCATCACTCTTTATCCAACCTTATTATCTCCCCATGAAAGGCATCATCCTCGCCGGCGGTTCCGGCACCCGACTTCATCCCCTCACGCAGGTCATGAGCAAGCAGCTCCTGCCGGTGTATGACAAGCCGATGATCTATTACCCGCTCTCGGTGCTCATGCTCGCCGGCATTCGCGAGATCCTGATCATCTCGACGCCCCAGGACCTACCGAAGTTCCGTGAGGTGCTGGGTGATGGCTCCCGGGTCGGCTGCCGCTTCGAGTATGCGGAACAAGCCGTCCCGAACGGTCTCGCCCAGGCTTTTGTCATCGGTGAACCGTTCATCGGCACCGACGACGTCTGCCTCGTATTGGGCGATAACATCTTCTACGCCGCTGGCCTCGGCCCGTTGCTCCGCGAATGCCTGCAGCCACAGGGCGGCACCGTGTTCGCCTATCACGTCAAAGACCCTGAGCGCTTCGGCGTGGTCGAGTTCGACACCGCCGGTAAGGCCATCTCCATCGAGGAGAAGCCAAGAGCACCCAAGTCCAGTTTCGCCGTCCCTGGCCTCTATTTCTATGACAACTCCGTCATCGGTATCGCGAAGGCCCTGAAACCCTCCGCCCGCGGCGAATACGAGATCACCGACGTCAACCGCGAGTATCTCCGCCAAGGGAAGCTCAACGTGAAGCAGTTGCCGCGCGGCACCGCCTGGCTCGATACCGGCACCTTTGACTCCCTATTGCAGGCTTCGCAGTTCGTGCAGATCGTCGAGGCCCGCCAGGGCTTCAAGATCGGCTGCATCGAGGAGATCGCCTGGCGTCAGAAGTATATCACCGACGCCCAGTTACTCGCCCTTGCCGAACCCATCGCCAAGTCTGGTTACGGCGAATACCTCAAAGCCCTAGTCGGCTCGACCCGCTGATGACCTCGCCCCTTGTCCAATTAGTGCCGATCCCGCAACGCGGCGACGCCCGCGGCCAGCTCTCTGTCGCCGAGATTGGTGGCGCGCTGCCGTTCGTCGTGCGTCGCGTCTACTGGATTCATGGCACTCAGCCGGGCGTCAGCCGCGGGTTTCATGCGCATAAACAGCTGCATCAGCTCTGCGTCTGTGTCGCCGGTTCCGTGCGCCTCAGTCTTTTCGATGGCCGGCGTGAGGAAAGCGTCGTGCTTGATTCGTCCTCCCTAGGCCTACTCATCGGCCCCGGCCTCTGGCACGAGATGCACGACTTCTCCCCCGATTGCGTCCTGATGGTTTTCGCCGACGCCGAATACGACGAAGCCGACTATATCCGCGAACGTGCAGAATATATCAAATATGTTGCCCGCTGAACAGCACCCCGCAGCCATCCGGGATTTTCTGGCCGCCCGGTCAGGACAGGCCACTCGCCTGCGGCTGGCGACGGGCGCAGACTCCGAGTTTATCCTCGGGCTCCGGCTTGATCCAGCGCGTAGAACACACATCTCGGCGACTTCGGGATCGCTCTCTGGGCAGCGGCAATGGATGGCTGCCTATGAAGCACGTTTCGAGGCCGGGCTTGAGGCTTACTTTATCATTCAATACGAAGCCAAGGATGTCGGCACGGTTCGGCTTTATGATTACCGCCCGGCGGCCGATTCATTTTGCTGGGGGAGTTGGATTATTCAGCCAGGAACTCATGCCTTGGCGGGCATTCTTACGCCCATGCTTGTTTATGACTTAGCTTTCAAAGGCCTGGGTTTTAATTCAGCTTATTTCGATGTCCGGAAGGCTAATGCTACGGTTTGGAAATTCCACGAGATGCTGGGAGCCGAACTCGTCGGAGAGGACGCCCTGAACCGTATATATATTTATTCGAAGCCAAAATATCCTGCCGCGCGCTCTCGCCTCCTTCGTCTCACAGGAACCACCGCATGAACGTCCCCTTTCTTGATTTGCAGGCCATCAACGCCCGGCACGCCGAAGAGCTCAAGGTCGCTGCTGCCCGCGTCATCGACTCGGGTTGGTATATCCTCGGCGACGAGGTGAAGGCCTTCGAAGGCGAGTTCGCCGCCTGGGTTGGGTCGCCGCACTGCATCGGGACGTCCGACGGCCTGTCCGCGTTAGTGCTCGCGCTTCGTGCATGGAAAGAGCTCGGCCTGCTTAAGGACGGCGATGCCGTCGCGGTCCCGGCCAATACCTACGTCGCCTCAGTCCTGGCCATCACGGAGAACCGACTGCGACCAGTACTCGTCGAGCCCGACGAAGACACCTTCAATCTGGGCGCCGCTAAGCTCGCAATGGCGCTGACGCCGGACGTGAAGGCGGTACTCGCGGTCCATCTCTACGGTCAGTTGGCCGACATGCCGGCGATTGACCGACTTTGCCGCGAGCGCGGGCTCCTTTTACTAGAAGATGCCGCCCAGGCCCATGGGGCTCAAATCGACGGCATCAAGGCCGGCGCGTGGGGCGATGCCGCCGCGTTCAGTTTCTACCCGACGAAGAATCTCGGCGCCATCGGGGACGCCGGTGCGCTCACCTGCAAGGACGCGAAGCACGCCGAGATGGTCCGCGCCCTTCGCAACTACGGCTCGCACCAGAAATACCAGAATCTGGTCCAGGGCCCCAATGACCGGCTCGACGAACTGCAGGCCGCCTTCCTGCGCGTGAAGCTGCCGCATCTCGACGCCGATAACGCGCATCGCCGGGCAATCGCCCTACGTTACCGTGACGAGATCAAGAATCCCGCAGTGCGACTCCCGTCCGTCCGCGCCGATGAGGATTCCCACGTCTGGCACCTTTTCGTCGTCCGGGTCGCCGATCGCGCTACCTTCCAGCAGCGTCTGCTCGACCAAGGCGTGCACACCGCAATCCATTACCCGATCGCCCCGCATCAGCAGGCGGCCTATGCCAAGGAACTGGGTCATCTGAGCTTCCCGCTGACCGAGGCCATCCATTGTGAGGTGGTGTCTTTGCCCATCAGTCCAGTGATGAGCGATGAGGAGGTCGGCATCCTAGTAGGACTTATCAATCAGTATAGATAAATGCAGAATCCACTGCCAGTCACGGTAGTCTTTGCATGGTTCACCAATAAAATTGGCGGGCTAGAGCAGCTTATCGTTACCCGGAGTCGTTGGTTCCGCGCTCAAGGGGTTCGAGTTATTATTATCACTGTCGATGGGCCGATGCTCAGCGCCTATGAGGCGACGGGTGCGGAACTAATTGTCTTTGGGAGATTTGAAAACGACTTTGATGCACTGGGGGCATCTGGATTGAAAGCGAGGATTCAACGAATCGCTTCCATAATTAGAAGTCCCGACGGATATGTCGGACTAGTGGGCTACGACAAGAAATCCGTCTGGTTCCTAAACGAGATTGCCATTGCGGAGGGAAAAAGGAAATGTCGATTAGTCGCCGAGTATGTCGCCCTTAAAATATTCTACGATTTCACCACAGACGAACTCGCCATGCTCGGAGAATCGGGTCGCATTATTTGTCTTAATCAAGCCGCGGCAGATTTTCTGGCTAAAACCCAAAGCGTCCACCTAGGCGCAGAATTTATTATACCGATTCCGGTTACTCCGGCCAAGAGTGAGGCGGCAGCAAGTTATTCGGCTGAGGCCCCCGTTGTGATATCGGCGTGCCGTTTGGATGAGATGAAGGAGTATGTGTTTGGATTACTCCGCGGTAGCAGGGATTTTTTTCAACGCTTTCCGGCGGGTAGAATTATCATTATAGGTGATGGTGTCCATCGACAGGAGTTAGAGAAAATCGCCGCCCATTTTGGTGATGGGGTGGTTTTTTTGGGATCTGTTGATCCGGAGAAATATGGTGACGTGATTTCACGCGGCACGGTCTTCGTCGGCATGGGTACTGCGGCAGTTCAGGCTGCGCAGCGGGGGCTGCCGGTGGTTCTCGCCACAGCTTATGACTCGTCCTTCAGCAGCCCAGGGTATCTCTCAGCGCAGGCATCCGGAAATTTTGGTGAAGATACAGGGAGTGATTTAGCTCAAGGGTGGACACTGGTTCTAGATTTATTGCGTACTCCGGAGGGCTGGCTGCGCGAGTCACGTCGGAGCGCCCAGCATGCCGAGGTGGTCTTTTCCTATGAAAGCAATATGCGCAAATTTGCAGACTTGCTCGGCGCAGCCCACGACGGCCAGTGCATGCTGCGCCCACCCGCACGACATTCGCGTAGTCGACTTAAGATGTTGACCAAACGTTTTTTAATCCAAATTGGCATAAAATGAGAATTCACGGCGTCGCTATCAACGTTCCTCGGACAAGTTCCGACCGTCCAGACCGCACGTCGCGCCTCTGGCAGGCCCTCGCTGATGCCAACGAGCTGTCTGGACTCTCTCCCGCTAGCCTATCCCCTGTGCTGAATTTTGCGTATCGTTTATACGGCTGGGTCGGGCATCCTCCTTCTGATCGCTTCGGGCAGGTTAACTTGCGACCGGAGGTTTTTGATTTGCGAAGCGATGCAGTCACCTCCTCCATCCTGACCGCGCCTAATCCGGACATCGACGTAGTTCTCCAGGAAGGCTTTTTCTTTAGTCCGAAGTCCGCGAATAAGCCTTACGCTGTCTATATTGATGGGACAGGTTCAATCGTCTCGCGGCATTACCCCTCTCAGTGTCCCTGGACGGCGAACGAGGGTATGCGTAAAAATTGGATGCAACGCGAACATAGCCTTTATCATAACGCCGTCAGGGTTTTCTGTTATTCGGAATTCTGCCGCCGTTCGGTGATTTCTGATTACGGCATCACGGAAGATAAGGTAAGCACGATCTATCCGGGCGCCAATAGGCAGGCGGATGTTTCCGGGAAAAAGCGTGAACCCCGCCAAGTTCTTTTTGTTGGGTACGATTTTAAACGTAAGGGTGGAAGCAATCTTCTCGAAGCATGGCCACTCGTGAGGCGGAGCGTGCCCGGGGCGGAATTGAATATCGTCGGCCCAGTTACCGCCCCTTCCCATTATCCGCCGGGAGTTAATTTTGTAGGGAAAGTGACTAATCCAGCCCAACTTGCAGAGCTCTACGCCTCGGCGTCAGTATTCTGTATGCCTTCCTTATTCGAGGCTTATGGGCATGTATTCATCGAGGCCATGAGCGCTGGCTTGCCGTGTATTGGCCCTTCGGCTTTTGCAGCACCCGAAATAATTACGGCAGGCAAGGATGGTCTTCTCGTCGAGCCTGGCTCCGTGGACGAAATTGCAGATGCTTTAATCCGGATTCTTTCCGATCAACGCTTGCTCCAAGAAATGTCCCACGCTGCAAGGTTAAAGGCATCAAGTTGGCCGACTTGGGGTGGGGCCGCTGCCAGCATATCCAACCAACTGAACCAGGACCTTGTTAAGGCAACCCCCTGACTCACCATTTACATCCATGAAAGCTGTCATATTAGCCGGCGGGCTCGGCACGCGTCTGAGCGAAGAAACCCATCTGCGTCCCAAGCCGATGGTGGAGATCGGCGGTCACCCGATTCTTTGGCACGTGATGAAAATCTACGCCGCTCACGGGATCAACGAGTTCATCATCTGCGCCGGTTATAAAGGCTACATGATCAAGGAGTATTTCCAAAACTACTTCCTGCATAACTCGGACGTGACGTTCGACCTCGCCGCCAATCAGATGACCATCTTGCGCCACAATGCCGAGCCATGGAAAGTCACGGTGGTCGACACGGGGGAGCAGACCATGACCGGCGGCCGCCTTCGGCGCGTGCGCGAGCTCGTCAGCCATGAGACTTTCTGTCTGACCTACGGCGACGGGGTGGGCGATATCCCGGTGGCCGAGGTAATCGCTTTCCATCGCCAGCACGGCGGGAAAGCGACGGTCACCGCGGTGCAACCGCCTGGACGGTTTGGCTCCTTAGACATTTCCGCCGCCGGCGCGGTCGAGGCTTTCTTAGAGAAACCGCAAGGCGATGGCTCCTGGATCAACGGGGGTTTCTTTGTCCTCGAACCATCGGTCTTTGATCTGATCGCGGATGACGCCACGGTCTGGGAAAAGGCGCCATTGGAAGCCCTTGCTAAACATCGCCAGTTACACGCTTTCCGCCACCAAGGTTTCTGGCTCCCGATGGATACGCTGCGCGACAAGGCTCAGCTGGATAATCTCTGGGCTTCCGGGGCCGCTCCGTGGAAGGTCTGGTAATCCCCATGTTCGACCAATCTTATCAAGGAAAGCGCGTCTGGCTTTCGGGCCATACCGGCTTCAAGGGAGCGTGGCTCGCCGAATGGCTGCTCGCCCTCGGCGCGCACGTGCATGGTTACGCGCTCCCGCCTGACCCAGCCCAGCCTTTGTTCGACGGCTTGACCTTAGGCTCGCGCCTGAAGTCCCAGTTTGCGGATATTCGCGACGCCGCGGTGGTGCGCCGCTCGATCACGGACTTCCAGCCCGACTTCATTTTCCACCTCGCCGCCCAGCCGCTGGTGCGCCTGTCCTATGAGATTCCGGCTGAGACCCTGGCGACCAATGTGATGGGTACGGTACACGTGCTGGACGCATTGCGCGACCTGCGGAAGCCGTGCGCGGCGGTGATGGTGACATCCGATAAATGCTATGAGAACCTCGAGACTGGCCGCCCGCACGAGGAAAGCGACCCGATGGGTGGTTGCGATCCCTACAGCGCTAGCAAGGGCATGGCGGAACTGGCCGTGGCATCCTACCGTCGTTCTTTCTTCGGTCCGGCGCACCAAGTCCGCCTCGCCTCGGCGCGCGCCGGCAATGTCATTGGGGGCGGCGACCTCGCGGCGGATCGGATCGTCCCGGACATTTTCCGGGCCCGCGCCAGCGGCCGGACTCTTGCCGTGCGTAACCCGACCTCCACACGGCCTTGGCAGCATGTCCTCGAACCCCTGTCGGGTTACCTTTGGCTGGGTGCGTGCCTCGCTTCGCCATCGCGTGCACGCGTAGCGGCAGAAGTCGCCTCGGGATTTAATTTTGGCCCCCGGCCAGAAGCGGTCCGGACAGTCGGAGAATTGACTGCCCGATTTACTCAAGCATGGCCGGATCTACGGATTGAATCAGGCCCTGCCGGGCCACATGAAGCGGCGCGGCTCAGCCTTGCGATTACTAAGGCCGAACGCGTGCTGGGATGGCGGCCGGTCTGGGATTTCGATACGACGGTGCGTAAGACGGCGGACTGGATATCGGGAGAAGCCGCGGGTGGCGTTCATCGGAGACTTTGTGCCGACGACTTGGCGGCGTATGCCGCCGCAGCGGGGGAGGCGGACTTGGCGTGGACTCGCTGAACGGTCAGCGTTGTCTCGTCACTGGTGCTGGTGGATTCATCGGGCAGGTGCTTGTCCGGAAACTGCTCGCCGCTGGCGCCATAGTCCACGCGCCTGGCCGCACGGAACTCGATCTGGACGTAGAATCGTCCATCCGGAGGACAGTTCGGGGTTTCGCTCCCGAAAAAGTATTTCACCTGGCCGCCAAAGGAGTCACGGGCGCCAGCTCGCTTGAAGCATTACGCGAGACCAATGTTCACGGGACCCGCCGTCTAATTGCGGAGCTGAACCTCTTGCGTCATTCGCCGACAGTCACCCTGCTGGGATCAGGCTTTGAATACGCCGCGAAAGAAACCCCGCTCAAGGAAGAGGATGCCCTTTCGCCTTTCTCGGATTACGGTATTTCCAAGCTAGAAGCTGCGGCCGCTGCTCGCGAAGTCGCCTCGGGGCTATCCGTGACGTGGGTTCGTTTATTCAACGTCTACGGTCCGGGTGAGTCGCTAGGTCGGCTTCTGCCCCACATCGTCTCCCAATCCCGGCAAGGCCTACCAGTCGAAGTCACGGCGGGCGAACAACTCCGGGATTTTACCCATGTCGATGATGTTGCCGAAGGCATCATGCGCCTTGCCGCTCGCCCCACCGCTAGTCCTGGCTGGGAAGTTTTTAATCTCGGTACCGGTACCGCGACCCGCTTGCACGCATTCATGAGCCTGGTCGTCGCAGCGCTCGCGAGCCACGGGGTCGTCAGCGATTTACGCCTAGGCGCCCGTCCATACCGATCCGGAGAGCCTATGGTCTATCTGCCGGATGTATCCCGACTCCAGAAAGCAGTCGGCTGGCTCCCTGCCAAGCCGCTAGACAAAGGCGTCTCCGACGTGGTTTCTCAGGCCATACTTCCATGATTACCGAAAAGATTTCCCGTCACCCGCGTCGACTGGTCGCCGATGAGCGCGGCGCGTTCATCAAGTGTATCGACGGACTCGAAACACACCTTCCAGCGTTCACGGGGGAGGTGTACGTCGTTCGGGCCCAACCCGGCCGCCGCCGCGGCGATCATTATCATCCGCAGGCCCGAGAATGGTTTACGGTCGTCGCCGGTGCCGGCGTTCTGGTGCTCCGAGATATCTCGACCAACGAGCGGCTGGAACTCGCCTTGACCGCAGAACAACCAGAGACCGTAATGGTCCCTCCGGGCATCGCCCATGTGTTTGTGAATTCCGCCCAGGCGAAGACGGAGCTGATTGTGGTGGCCTACACCGATCGGCTTTATGATCCCGCCGACACCGTGGCGTGTAAGGTCGACTAATCAGCCGACTAACCCGATGACAATTTCCGTCGCCTTGCCCGTTTACAACGGGGCAAACTACCTCCGCGAAGCCTTGGAAAGCCTAGTTGGGCAGGGGCCAGCCTTGGCGGAAATCGTCGTCGCTGATAATTGCTCGTCGGATGCGACCGCCGATATCGTCAGGGAATTTGCCGTGAAAGATCCGCGCGTGCGGCATGAGCGGAGCGAGGTTTTTCTGAATCAGGCCGACAATATCAGCCGGGCCGTCCAGCTTTGTCGTCAGGAGTGGGTGCAGCTGCTCTGCCATGACGACCTGCTCCGACCCGGGGCCATCGCGGCGTTGGCCGGGGTCATCGCCGGACTGGAAGGGAAGGCATGCGCGCTGATCGGACATCAACCCGCGCATCTCTTTACGGATGAGCACACCTATCGCCATCGGAATGGAGTCGGTATGGTCGAAACGCGTGCCGAACTGATGGCTGCTCCCGTGGCAGGTCGCCCCGCTCAAGCTCATCACCTCGCCGATTCGACGGTGGGCCCCGCCTTGCGGCAGGGTGGATTGCCTTATCTGCCATCCGTGACCACGGCTGCCGTCCGGAAGTCCGTGTTTATGCAACGCGGCGGCTTCGATGGTCGCTGGGTACATTTCGACGTATTTTTCTGGGCCCGCCTAGTCCAGGACCATGGTTATCTCGTGGTGGATGACCATTGGACGCTCACGCGCGTGCACCCCCAGCAGGTCGCGGTCGTCTCGCGCAAGAATCAGCGATCTTACCGTGACTTCCGGGAATTCTACCAGACGTTCGGCCCAGAAGCTCGTGATCGCTATAGGTTAAGCCGGTTAGCCTATTGGAAATTGTGCCTCAAGCCGGCTTCGCAGGCAAGCGCACCACTCGTCGTCGCCCTGTTCAAGCGAGAGCCCGGAATATTCCTGGCCCAGCTCCAGGCGCTCCCTGTTCTGCTTTGGCCCGTGGTGCTAACGTTAACGGTCCGGAATTTTTTCCTGGAACGGCGGCGGCTCGGCCCACTGAGGAAGCTCGTGCCCGACGAAATCATCTTCGAATGAGCCGAATCGCCTTTTCTGGTGCTAGCCGTTCGGCCTTAAGCAGCCAGCTCAGGGTTACCGTGGCTGATCAAGGATGATTAGCCCTACCTCGCTCCACGTTTGCACTGCCTTTAGGCTAAGCCACACCCCATGCCAGAGCTCGCCACATTTGTCCTGTTAGCCTATCGCCACGAAGCCTTCGTGGCGGAGGCCATCCACGCTGTAGCGAAGCAGACCTATCGGCCATTGGAGTTAATCGTCACCGATGACGCCTCGCCGGATTACACGCGTGAAAAGATCGATGAGGCCCTCCGCGATTTTCCGGCCGATATTCCCGTCATCCGCATCAATCATCCGCAGAATCAGGGAATCCCAGGCGTGATTAACGCCGCGGTGCGTCAAGCCTCCGGGCGAGTCATCGTCTTCGGTGCCGTCGATGACGTTTCCGAACCGGAACGCGTCGCCTGGACCATGCACCCCTTCGCCGATCCGCGTGTCGCATTCGCCCACACCGCGTCGAGCGTCATCGACGAGGAAGGTAAACTGGTCCAAGGAGGGGAGGGGGCGGGCCATCGGGATGCAGAGCTTTCCTTGGCAGGGATGCTGCTGGGCACGAACGCCCCGATCTTAGGCGCCACCTGCGCCTATCGCGTCGATGTGTTCCGCGAATTCGCGGAGTTGCCTCCGCGGATCCTGCGGGAGGATGTCATCCTGCCTATCCGCGGGCTGATCCTAGGCGAAGGCCGTTTCCTTGCCAGCAAGCTGGTTCGCTGCCGTACCCATGCCGGCAATCTGCACAGCCCCGCGCATGCGCAGTCCTCGGCCGAGATGGTCCAGCGCAACCTGAAGTTCGCCGACGACCGGGTGGCATGCTGCATGCAACTCAGC
>Ga0214919_10010600_pt1 | contig 11644 bp, 10 predicted proteins | sample LL1503_MetaG_FD_177994 | JGI IMG/M metagenome (GOLD analysis project Ga0214919, IMG submission 177994) | Freshwater microbial communities from Lake Lanier, Atlanta, Georgia, United States - LL-1503 | ecosystem: Environmental > Aquatic > Freshwater > Lake | place: USA: Georgia | collected...
GCAAAACGCGATTTCAAAGCCTCTACAAAAGCTGGAGGAATATCGCGTTGCGATATCACGGGAACCAAGTGGTCATGCGAGGTAGGGGCGTTCATGCGGTGTCTCCAAGTAAGCGAATCATTCTAATTAGATATACAGGTTTCAGCGCGCCACGGTGGTGACAGGCACAATAATGTCGGTCAGTGAAAAAGCGCACATAAACAAAGGAAAACCCTAATGAGTAACCGTCTCACACAAATTGCAACCCGCACTGGCGATGCTGGGACAACGGGGCTGGGCGACAACCAACGCGTCTCCAAAAACAGTTTGCGCGTGCACGCCATGGGCGATGTGGATGAGCTCAACTCCAATATTGGCGTTTTATTATGCGAAGAGATGCCGCCAGATGTAAGAGATGTGTTGGTCGAAATTCAGCACCAATTGTTTAATTTAGGCGGCGAGTTGTCCATCCCTGGCTTTGAACTACTGAAGGCCGAGGCTGTGTTGCAACTTGACGAAGCGCTTGAGCGCTATAACGCAGACTTGCCCCGCTTGAAAGAATTTATCTTGCCTGCGGGCAACCGTGGCGCTGCTTTGGCACATGTATGCCGAACCGTGGCACGTCGCGCCGAACGTGCAGTAGTAGCTTTGGGTAATGAGGAGGCGTTAAAAGACGCCCCTCGCCAATACCTCAATCGTTTGAGTGATCTGATGTTTGTGTTGGCCCGTGTGCTCAACCGTAAAGACGGTGGCGACGACGTGTATTGGAAAAGCGAACGGGTGAAGTCTGCCGAATGATTAAAAGCGCGTTTAGCGCATTCATCGTGGGGCAAGAATTGCCATGGTGATGCGTGACACGCAGGTCAACTCGCCCGCATCATTGTGCATATCGATTTGCCAGACTTGTGTGCTTTTACCAATATGAACGGGACGCGCTGTGCCTGTGACCCATCCCGAGGTAGCGCTTTTCAAATGGTTGGCATTGATATCCAAACCAACCGCGCGGTGATCGGATGGACACGAATAATGTGCCCCGCAAGAGCCTATGGTTTCAGCCAGCACCACACTCACGCCTCCATGTAAAAGTCCATAAGGTTGGCGGGTGCGCTCATCGACCGGAACCCGCGCACGGATAAAGTCATCGCCCACCTCTAGAAACTCCAGGCCTAAATGCTCCGTCGCAGTTTTGCTATGGCTGGCCGCAAGTATTGCGGGAGAGATGTCTTTTTTCCAAATGCGCATGGTGTTTTAGAAGTTAACGTTGTGGTGGCCTTTGAGCTGCAAAATTTTACGGGCTTCGTCAGGCGTTGCGACTTCTAATGAAAGCCCTTCAATAATTTTGCGAATACGCGTGACTTGGTCGGCATTGGACTCGGCCAATTTGCCAGGACCATCCCACAAAGAGTCTTCCAAACCAACCCGCACATTGCCACCCATGGCCGCAGATTGCGTAGCAATTGGAATTTGGTTGCGTCCGGCACCAAGCACGGACCACACATAGGCGTCGCCAAATAAGCGATCCGCTGTGCGCTTCATGTGCATCACATCATCAGGATGGGGGCCAATGCCACCCAAAATACCAAAGACAGATTGAATCAAGAACGGCGCTTTGATTAAGCCGCGGTCAATAAAATGCGCTGCGGTGTAGAGGTGCCCGATGTCATAGCACTCGATCTCGAACCGCGTTTCATTGTCACTACAAGATTGCAAGATATGCGCAATATCTTTGAAGGTGTTTTTAAATACACGATCGTCGCTATTGGCAAGATAAGGCACCTCCCAGTCATGCTTGAAGGTTTTGAAGCGTTTGAGCATGTCGTACAAACCAAAGTTCATCGAACCCATGTTTAGTGAGGCAACTTCTGGCTTGAAGTGGTGCGCGGGACGCAAGCGGTCGGCGATAGTCATCGTCGGTGCGCCACCTGTGGTGAGGTTGATCACCACATTGCTTTTTTCTTTGATCTCTTTCAAAAACGGCGTGAACAACTCGGGGTCTTGCGAGGGGCTGCCGTCTACTGGGTTGCGTGCATGCAAATGCACAATGGCCGCGCCTGCTTTGGCAGCACCTAATGCAGCGTCCGCAATTTCTTTCGCAGTCACTGGTAAATGCGGCGACATGCTGGGCGTGTGGAGGGCGCCGGTGACAGCGCAGGTGATGATGACTTTGCGGGACATGGTGAAATCCTTAGGTAGGTATCGGATAAAGTGCACTGAATATGGTCGCGCGCACGCATTTCGCCTGTCACCAGGGCTACACATTATGGAAAACCTTAGTTCCCTGAGTAGGGACCTCATTCAACGTGGATAAGCTTTACCAATGAACAACAGAGACCAAACCCCCGCCTACACCCCCCAAATTCGTTTGTACCAAGACTGGTTGCGCGAAAAACGCGGCTTGCAATTTGACAGTTACGACGCGCTGTGGCGTTGGTCGACGACAGAACTCAATGACTTTTGGCAAAGCATTTGGGACTACTTTGATATGCAGTCGCCAACACCCCACCAAGCAGCGCTTACGAAAAACGCAATGCCTGGTGGTGAGTGGTTTGTCGGTGCACAAAGCAATTACGCGGCCCAGATGTTTCGCCATGTAGAGCCAGCGCACCAAGCAGGCTTCAAGGCCATCATCAGCCAAAACGAATTAGGTGTTGTCCAAGAGCTCAGTTGGCCAGAGTTGCGCCGTCAAGTCGCATCGCTTGCTTTGCATCTACAAGCACAGGGCGTGAAACCAGGCGACAGAGTGACGGCCTATTTACCCAATATTGCTGAAGCTGCCGTCGCGCTTTTGGCAACCGTCAGCGTGGGTGGAGTGTGGAGCATTTGCGCACCAGATATGGGTGCCAACGCAGTGCTCGATCGATTCACACAAATTGAACCCAAGGTGCTGATTGCCTGTGACGGTGTGCGGTACGGTGGTAAAGAGCATGACCGCATGCAAGTGGTCGCTGATATGCGTGCCGCATTACCAAGCGTGGAGCATCTCATTGTGTTGCCCAATCTCAATGCGGATGCAAGCTTGCCCAACAGCACGCCGTTCGCCCAGACGATTGCACGCAACGATGCCGCGGTAGAGGCATTCCATCCCATGTGGCTGCCCTTTGATCACCCGTTGTGGATCGTCTATTCCAGCGGCACGACAGGATTGCCAAAACCCATCGTCCACGGACATGGCGGCACACTCATCGTGGCCTTAGCGCTCAAAATTTTGCACAACGATATTGGTTGTAGTTATCACCCCAACAGCTGGGGCGAGCGCTTTCACTGGTATAGCTCAACAGGTTGGGTGATGTGGAACGCGCAAATCGGTGGCTTGCTCAATGGCACCACCTGCGTGATTTACGACGGCAATCCGGGTGGTACCAAAGACAAGCCTGATTGGTCAACGCTCTGGCGTTTTGCGGCAGACCACGGCGTCACATTTTTTGGTGCGGGCGCAGCATTTTTTGCCAACTGCCAAAAAGCTGGAGTTGACTTAAAAAGCATGCCACAACTAAAAAAGGTACGCGCACTTGGCACCACAGGATCTCCCTTGAGCGAAGACGCACAGCGCTGGGGCACTGAACAATTAAAGCAACTAGGTACCGATGTCTGGTGGTGCAATATTTCTGGCGGTACAGACTTTGCCGGCGCGTTCATTGGCGGTAACCGCGAATTGCCATTGCGAGTAGGCGAGATGCAGTGTCGCCTGCTAGGCTGTGCCGTAGAAGCTTGGAATGAGCAAGGGCAGCCTGTCATTGGAGAAGTAGGGGAGCTGGTGTGTGCGCAACCTCTGCCATCGATGCCCTTGTATTTTTGGAATGACAAAAACAACGCGCGCTATCTATCGAGCTATTTTGAGATGTATCCCGCAGGACACGGAAGAATACCCGGCGGAGGTGACGGCCCCGCAGACATGGGCGGCGTATGGCGCCATGGCGACTGGCTCAAAATTACACCGGAAGGCGGTTGCATTATTTATGGACGGAGTGACGCCACGATCAACCGACACGGTCTGCGCATGGGCACCAGTGAACTCTATAGCGCAGTAGAAGCGTTGCCCGAGGTACTCGACAGCATGGTGGTTGACTTAGAGTATTTGGGCCGCGAAAGCTACATGCCCTTGTTTGTGGTGTTGCGCGAAGGAGTTGCATTAGACGAAGCCATGAAAAGCAAACTCAATAACGCGATTAAAACCGCCTTGAGTCCACGTTTTGTACCGAACGATATTTTTCAAGTGGCTGAAATTCCGCGCACCTTGTCTGGAAAGAAGCAAGAGCTACCGATTAAAAAACTGCTACTCGGCCAACCGATTGAAAAAGTAGTGAACAAAGACGCAATGGCCAATCCTGCTAGTTTGGATTGGTTTGTCGAACTTGCAAAGCAAAGAGCACAGATACCATGACCTTTCCACCTCCCGCCCTTGAACATGTGTGTGATCTATCGGTCACGATCGATACTCCCGTGGAGGTCGGTCTCACTACCTTTGGGCTACGTCGCATGATCCCTATCACCGGCGGCACAGTGAAAGGTCCGTTGCTCAACGGGCAAATCGTTCCAGGTGGCGCAGACTATCAGTTGTTACTTGAGGACGGACGACACGCCCATTTGGATGCACGCTATGTATTGGAACTAGATGATGGTAGCCGTGTGTTTGTGAAAAACACGGCGCTTCGCGTTGCATCTGTAGAAGACTCCGCCAAGATCCGTAATGGCCAACCGGTAGACCCATCGCGGGTGTACTTTCGCTGTCAGCCGCAGATGGAGCCAACTGCTTCAAAGTGGATGTGGTTAGCCGAGCACCAGTTTGTAGGCGTGGGCATGCGCGCGCCAGACGGAGTATTTATCAGCTTTTATAAAGTTTGCTAACAGACCTAGATCCTGTTGGGCAGCCACAGCGCGATGATGGGAAACGCGATCAAGATCATTAAGCGCAAGATGTCCGTGATCACAAACGGAATGACACCTCTAAAGATGGTCATGAACGTCACGTCTTTGACCACACTCTTAATCACAAACACGTTCATTCCTACAGGCGGATGAATCAAACCAAGCTCTACCGTCATCACTATGATGATGCCGAACCAAATAGGATCAAACCCAAGCTGAACGATGACCGGAAAAATAATGGGAACGGTCAGGATGATCATGGCCATCGCATCCATCAAACAACCCAATACCAAATACATCAGCATGATGAGCGCTAATACGCCGTAACGGCCGATGCCTAGGCTAGTTAGAAACTCGGTGAGCTTTTGTGGCGTTTGCGTGATGGTTAAAAAATAACCAAACAGTAACGCGCCAATCAACACAGTAAATACCGCTGCTGCTGTTCTAGTAGCGGATAGCAAAGCCTCTCGAATACCAGCACGGTCTAACTTGCCTCGCAAAACACCAAGCAAGAACGCTCCGCTCGCGCCAACACCACCAGCTTCAGTAGGTGTGAAAAAACCACCGTACAAACCACCGATCACAAATAAGAACAAAACCAATGGAGCCCATACATCTTTTAGCCCAGCGACGCGCTCAGAAAAAGGTTTGGCCTCGCCTGCGGGCAACCATTCGGGTCTAAAAAACACAATCAGCATGATGGTGATGACATACATGCCCATGGCGAGAAGTCCCGGAACAATGCCTGCCATGAACAATTTGCCGATGTCTTGTTGGGTCAAGATAGCGTAGACCGCTAGAACGGTAGATGGAGGCAACATGGCGCCCAAAGTACCGCCAGCTGCAATTACCCCAGTTGCGAAAGACTGCGGATAGCCGTAGCGACGCATCTCTGGATAGGCAACTGCAGAAAAGGTGGCTGCGGTTGCCACCGATGATCCGCAAATCGCAGCAAAACCGCCACACGCCAAAACAGTGGCAACGCCTAAGCCGCCGCGTAAATGCCCAATAAACGAATTGGCTGCGCGAAACAATTCGCGACTTACACCAGACACCGACACAAACGCCCCCATCAACATGAACATGGGAATTACACCAAAGGTGTAGTCGGTCACTGTGCGCATGGACGTTTGACCTACCAACTTCAAAGCGGGCCCAGTGCCGGCGATGTAGCTATAGCCGACAACACCGACTAAGCCCATGGCCATGCCTACTGGCACGCGCAAAAGCATCAAGACAAATAAGACGACAAAGCCGATCACGGCTACCGCATTGGTACTGAGTTCCATGGCTAAACGCTTATTCGTTAGATTTGGTTTCTGGGTGGTCGATCAACGCGTCTGGTTGAAAAACCAAACGCCAAGTCCGAATAGCGATGAGTAATACCGCGCAAACATCGCCCATCCATGCCACCGCGAAAAATGGCCATGTTGGCAAATTCAAGTCGTAGGTCAAAACGTTATCGCGTTGCGTCATGCTGACTTTGTCAAACAACATGATCGTCTGAACAGTCACTACCAATAAAAGCACCAGCGTTGCAAAAATGTCGATCCAGCGTCGCATGCGTGGACTAGAGCTGCTCCACAACAAATCGACGGTAATGTGATTGCCACGATAGCTGGTAGCAGCAATACCCCAAAAAATCAAAATGCCTAAAAGCAAACGCCCAAAATCGTAACTGTCAGGTATTGATGTATCAAAAAACTTACGCAACACCACCGCAATAAAAATATTCGCCGCCACAATGCCGACAAATAAAGCGGCCATCCATTCAATGCTATCGATGATGCGATCGAATAGATTCTTCTTTTGCGAGGTGGTGTTGGCCGTCATGCAATCCTCACATGCCAGACTTGTACTTCGCTAACGACTGCTTGAAAGCTGTCATTACGGGCGCAGGGTCTTGGCCAGTTTTCTTGAGATCGGCAGCCCATTGGGTTTCTGTCGGCGCTACGGCTTGTTTCCAAGCATTGAGTTGATCGGGCGTGAGTTTGTAAACCTCACGACCAGTATCTGCGGCGAGCTTGACATGGCCTGAAATCTCAAAGTCAGCCCAAGCACTCGCTACCTTTTCGGCCCATTCACTGGTGCAATGGCTATCAACTGCTTTTTTCTGGCTGACCGACATCGCGTTGTATTTGTCGTTGTTCATCACCCATACAAATGGCGTGACGTACAAAGGCACATCCATGTGGTACTTCACAACCTTGTCGATACCAAACAATGTGAGTGAGCCCCATGGAAAGGTTATTGCATCTGCTACGCCGCGCTCCAACATATCGCGTGATTCGGGCGCGGAGGCTTGCACATTGGTGCCGCCAAGTAGCGTGACCATTTGACCGATCGTTGCTGAAGCAGGACGCACTTTCATACCCTTTATCTCGGTTGGCGAAACAATCTTTTTGCGTGAATGCAACGCACCAGGGTCATGTGCGAAAGCAAAGCAGAAATGGACGTCTTTCATTTCTTTGGCGGCATAGGCGCGGTACCAAGCGTCAATGGCAGCGGAACCAGCTTTGGCATTGCCCACCATGAATGGCAAGGATGCCGCAGCGAAAATTGGGAATCTACCTGGTTGGTAACCGGGGTTGACGTAAGACACATCAGAAATTCCATCGCGTGCCATGTCATAGTGGTCAAAGGCTTTACCAAGCTGCTCAGATGGAAAGAGCGTTGCGGTAATGGTTCCGCCGGAGGCGGCCTTCAGGCTCTCGCCCCACGCAATCAAAGCAGGGTTGAGCGCGTGTTGTGCGGGCACCCAGCTTCCCATTTTGAGATTGACGGGTTTATCTTGCGCCTGTGCACTGCCAAAAGACAAAGCAGAAAGAGTGGCAAAGGCGGCGATTGCCAAGGTACGTGTCAGATGTTGGGGCATGGGGTCCTCGCGTAGAGAAGGGTTGGGTAATGAAGGTTATGAGTTGTAACCTTTTTTGCTAATGAGAATCCTCAGGTGTTTCCCTGTATCTACTTCGCCTTGGATCTAGCCATCCAGCGAATTGGCTGGGCTTTCACTTCGCGAATAGGTGCGCCGTGGGCCCGAAGCGCTTGATCAAGCGCTATTCCGCCAGCGTCTCGTAGCGCAGCTTGGCGGGCATCGTTGATAGCGCTGATGCGGTTTTGTAAATGATTTTGCGAATCACGGTATGTTTCCGCGGTGTGGGAAGAAGAATCAACGGACACATCATGAGGCGCTAGATGACGCAAGATGTGTAACAAATTGTCTCGTCCCCGTTCGTTTGTCGTGCCATAGCCTTTGATGAGTTGCCCACACTGTGCAAGCGCCAACCCTAGATTGACATCTTCTTGCGCCCCAAGAACAACGCCTTTTAACCAGTCATCAATCATGGCCTGTTCATCAGCGTATCGATTTCCGAGCACGCGTAACCATTTGAACGAAGCCAAGACGCGCAGCATGATCATGCCAAAAACACTATGCGTGCCAATTTTGATAGGTAGCGCTAGCGGGCTCAAACCCCTAGCAGAGCGTTGGCGGTCCCAGCGCAAAAGTGGAAGCGCAAAAACCTTTGGTAACAAGGCCGCGAACTCTGGCACACCAGGCTTGAAGTGGTCGTAGACCTTGAGCACATCATCGGCTTTGGCTTTTACTTCCGTGCGAACGCGTTGCCAACGGCTGGCGCGGCTTTTCAAGTCGGCCACGCGAACGATGTCATCAAATGCCATCCACAAAGCTAACCAGCGGGCGGTTTCCCTCGTTACTATGCAAGCTCCATCATTTCCATTACGCTGTTCGCTGGCTAAAACGGCACGTAAACGTTGCACATAAAGAGATACATACCCTGCACCCTGGTAGTCCATCAAACGTGCAACACCAAGGCCGAGTATTTCGTGCATTGCCGGTGGAAAAGATTCAGCAAGTTTAGAAGAAAATGGGGATGACTTTGCGGATGGCAAACTGGAAACAGGATTGGTATCAGTCAAAACTACATCCACAAACTTCGTCTGCTTAGACTGCGCATGTATGGCATCCCAGGCCAAACTAAACCCGCGCAAACTGGCCTGTTGGCTAGCGGACTGATGCTCTTTTGCCGCTCCTTCATGGACAGCATATTCAAAGTCCTCCCGACGCAGGGGCAAGACGCTGCTGGCTGCAATACATCCCAACATGACTGCGCTGACAACCGTTCCAGCTTGGCGCGTCAGTGCCACCATGTCTAGGACATGGCTGGCATGGCTGTGTTGTTGAAGCAGTTGCAGCAGCGCGGCATCGTCCATACGACCATCACCCATTTGCATTTTTTCGTGCGTGGTCAATGCGCGGTTGCTCGCACTGATGAGCAATGTCCTGTTAGCAGAGCAAAGGCCCAAAGAGATTTGTCTGGCGGTTTCTAGTAATTCAGAAGACACCATTAAATCAAGGCGACCCGGCAAAGGGTTCAAGCCAAACACCGGTCGGCGGCCGCCCAACTCGGAAACAGGCGTTGGAAAAATTTCCAAGTAGTAAGTCGTCGCGCCTGTACGTTGCGCTACACCCGGAATCGAGGTCGCTTGTGCGGCGAAACCTCCATGGCGCGCTGCTTCGACCAACCAGTCTGCAAGAACGCCGCCCCCCTCACCGCCCAAGGCACATAACAAAATAGAAATGGGTTGGGTCATATGTGCCTTAAGCCGGTTGCAACACACGCACCATGCGCGCACGAATGTGGGCAATCAAACGCTCCCATGGCGAAGCGTTTTGGACGACTTCAGCACGGTAAAACGAGGGGCACAGCGTAGCAGCATGTGCGTTTTCACCGCAGAGCCCACAGCCAACGCAGCCATCGATCACTGTAGCGACGGGGTCGACTTTCAAAGGGTCGGGGTTGTCTTTCAATGTGAGCGTTGGGCAACCAGATAAGCGTATGCAAGCATGGTCGCCGTTGCACACATCTTCATCCACGCCGTATTTCACGCGCTCTACCCGTTCACCACGCTTTAGCAAATTAGCAATCCATGGTTTGATGCGGCGCTGACGCTCTAGTTGGCATTCTCCTTCTGCAACGATGACCTTCAATCCTTGGAAGTCCGACTCAAAAGCTTCCACTAATGTCTCGCGCACCTTGGCAACTTCGTAAGTGTGGACGGTGCGTAACCACTGCACGCCTAAGCCTTCTAAAGTGCGCTCAATCGTCTGGTTGGTATGCGCCAAACTTTGCCATTTATCTGCGGCAGCAAGCTTCGCCGCGTCGTTTGGTGTGGAGATGATGTCTTGGGTACCCGTAGCAGAGGTGTAGCCGTTTTTAAAAATTAGCAATACCGCATCATCGCCATTGAACAAGGCGCTTTGCACACCCGTGAGTAAACCGTTGTGCCAAAAACCACCATCACCCATGATTGAGAGTACGCGTCGCTGCATCGACGGCGAGACACCAGCTCGGCTTGCCAAGCTCATGCCGTATCCCAAAATGGTGTGTCCTGTCGAAAATGGCTCGAAAGTTCCCAAAGCATGGCAACCGATATCGGCTGACACGTGCACCGCACCAATATCCTGCTGCGCCAATTGAATCGCAGAAAACACAGGACGTTCTGGGCAACCAATACAAAAGCTCGGGGGTCGGGCGGGCAATGCTTGGCCTTTGGCTTGAAGCGTTTTTTGCACCTCTTGTCGACGCGCCATATTGCCTTGTAACCATTCCTGTGTGTCAGCGGTATGCGTTGTTTCGGGCAAATAGCGCGTGACAAATTGCAAAAGACCTTGGGCCATGACCTCTGCCGTGTACTCGCCGCCTTGCGGCAGCCAATCTTTGCCGTGCAAGGGGGTTTGTATATCGCGACGGCGTAAAAGCAATGCGATTTCTTGTTCGATGTACTCGGGCTGACCCTCTTCCATCACCAGCACGCCGCGCTTGCCCACAACAAACTTCGCGATTTGTTCTGGTACTAAGGGAGCTGTGACATTGAGTACCAGCAAAGGAATAGACGTGTTGCCAAAGGCATCAGCCAGATCAAATTGTTGCAGTGCACGTATTAAGGTGTTGTAGAGGCCACCTTGCACGATGATGCCTAAATCAGTATGTACCCCTTCGAAATGCTCGTTGAGTTGGTGAGCCTCAATATAGGCGCGCGCTGCAGGGATGCGTTCTTCATATTTACGTTTTTCTTGGCCAAAGGTGACGGGTGGGTGCGCCAGGCGGCTGTAATCAAAGCTGGCGGGCTCTGCCATCACATGGTGAGCAGAAATAGTGGGCGCTTGGTTGTCTTTTGTGACAAAGCTGCCACGCACGTGGCAAGCGCGGATTCGCAATTCCATCAAAGCTGGCATGTTTGACGCCTCAGATAAACGGAACGCATGCTCTACCAAATCCACCATGCGCGATAAATCCGGCCGTGGATCAAAAAGCACCATGCCAGACTTGAGCGCGTAGGCATGGGTTCGCTCTTGGATCACCGAAGCGCCCTCACCGTAGTCTTCGCCAACCACCACCAAAACGCCACCTTTGACGCCAGGTGAAGAAAGATTGCTCAACGCATCTGCAGCCACATTGGTACCCACAATCGATTTCCAAGTCACTGCGCCCCGCAAGGGGTAGTGAATAGACGCTCCCAGCATCGCAGCAGCGGAAGCTTCGTTGGCACAAGCCTCGACGTGCACGCCTAACTCTTGCATATAGTCTTTGGCCTGCACCATCACGTCGAGTAAATGTGATACGGGCGCACCTTGGTAGCCGCCTACATAAGCGACCCCAGACTGCAACAAAGCTTTGGTGATGGCCAATATCCCTTCTCCATGAAAGGTTTCGCCAGCGCCCATGCGCAGCATTTCCACCTCTTTGCTGAATGAAACTTCCATAGTCTTGTCTCC
>Ga0214919_10010602_pt1 | contig 11643 bp, 13 predicted proteins | sample LL1503_MetaG_FD_177994 | JGI IMG/M metagenome (GOLD analysis project Ga0214919, IMG submission 177994) | Freshwater microbial communities from Lake Lanier, Atlanta, Georgia, United States - LL-1503 | ecosystem: Environmental > Aquatic > Freshwater > Lake | place: USA: Georgia | collected...
ACAAGATTTCACAGAAGTTTTTAGAAAACTAGTTAGCTTTCCAGTATTTGATCCAAAAGATGGTATTGAGGTATTAAAAGCCTATGAAACATTTAAATATCTAGATGGCCCTATAATGATAATTGAAAGAAAAAGTAAATCATAATGAAATCTAAAATACTAATAATAGGTGATAGTTGTCGAGACATTTTTGTCTATTGTGATGCTAGTAGATTATGTCCGGATGTTCCCGTTCCAGTTTTGAATATCTTAAATGAAACTGAAAATTCGGGAATGGCAAAAAATGTTCAGAGAAACATTAAAAGCTTCATTGATTGTGATATCATAACAAATGACAATTGGCATCAAATAACAAAAACTAGGTATATACATAATGATACTAATCATATGTTTATACGAGTAGATACACAACATAATATTAATAGAATAAATATTTCTGAAATTGATTATGACTATGACATTATAGTAATATCAGATTATAATAAGGGGTTTTTATATGAAGAAGATATTAAAAAAATTTGTGAAAATCATCCTTGTGTTTTTCTAGATACTAAAAAAATACTCGGAGATTGGGCAAAAAAAGCAAAGTTTATAAAGATAAACAACTATGAATTTGAAAACTCAAAAGATTTTATAGATGATGAACTATTTAATATAATTATTAGGACAAAAGGTTCAGATGGATGTTTTTACAAAGGAAAAAATTATCCTGTTAAAAAAGTACAAATTAAAGATACTTCAGGTGCTGGTGATAGTTTTATGGCAGCATTGGTTGTAAATTATTTCAAAACAAATGACATTAATAAGGCTATAAATTTTGCAAATGAGTGTGCATCAAAAGTAGTTAAAGAAAAAGGAGTAACAATAATATGATTAATAAAGGAGATATAGTAGTATTTAGCTATATAATAAGATCGGAAAATGGAGAATTACTAGAAAGTAATTTATATAAACTATCAGTTGGACATAATTATGTTAATCCTATTATTGATAGAATGTTATTAGATTCTTCATATAATGAAATAAAGTCAATTAATGTAGCTTCAAAAGATTTTTTTAATAGTGAAAGATTTTTGGGAGAGAAATTAGAGATAACTACTAAAATATTAGATCATAAAAGAATAAATTATGATAACTTATTATTGTTTGATATAGGTTTTAATCATGGTAATTTTTCTAAACAGATATTGAACTTTAATCCTAATTGTAAAATAGTAGGAGTTGATGCACATCCAATGTATGAAGATTTATTTAAAAATAATCCTTTAAATAATACTACATTTTTATGTAATGCTATATCTGATAAGCTAAATGAAGAAATATCTTTTTTCATATGTGATTCTAATCCAGGTATTAATAGTATTAACGAAGAATGGACAAAAACTATAAGACATAGTTCATTTTTTGAAAATACAAAAAGAGAAGTTAAAGTTAATTCTCTAACATTAGAATACTTAGTTTTAAAATATGGAATACCTGATATACTAAAACTAGATATAGAGGGCGCAGAATCTATAGCACTATCTGGGTTAAAAACAAAGTGTAAACAAATTTTATTTGAATTTGCTGAAGAATGGTATTCGGATACTGTTAAATGTATTGAGATTCTTAGAGAATTAGGATATGAATATATTTATTGTGATTTACACATGGAAGGAGATCCAATTTATACTGAATATAATACTAACTTTGAATATGTAAATATTCAAGAATTTTACGAATTGGAAGATATTATACCCGAGAGAAAATTAAAACACGGTATGATATATGTAAAATAAAAAATAAAAATAAAAATAAAATGGCAAATGGAGTTTATAAAATAACAGAAGATTTTGAAAAAGCATTATCAGATTATACAGGAGCGCCTTATGTGATCACTGTTGATAACCAAAGTAATGGTCTATTTTTGGCATTAATGTATGAGAAAGTGAATGGTCTGGAAATAACAATTCCTAATAGGACATATCCATCAGTTCCTTGTGAAATTATACATGCTGGTGCAAAAGTAAAATTTAGAGAAGTTAAAGGAAAAACCATTAAGGGATCATATCAATTAGAACCAACAAATGTCTGGGATTCCGCATTATCATTTACATACAATATGTATAAGCCTGGAACTCATATGTGTATATCATTTACCGGTCCATATAAGCATTTTAAATTAAGTAAAGGTGGTGCTATACTAACAGATAACCATGACGCCTATTTGTGGTTCAAAAGGGCTAGATACTCAGGTAGACGAGAGTGCTCGTATCATGATGATAATTTTGATATGTTGGGTTGGAATTTTTACATGATGCCCGAATTAGCGGCAAGAGGTTTACTTCTAATGAATCAATTCTATGTTGGTGAGGTACCTAAAAACCTACCAGATTTAGAAATGCCTTATCCTGATTTATCAAAATTTGAAATTTATTCTAAATAAAATAATCTATGAAAAAAATAGCAATAATGCAGCCTTATTTTTTTCCGTATATTGGATATTTTCAACTAATTAATTCAGTTGATGAATTTATAATTTATGATAATATACAATACACTAAAAAGGGTTGGATAAATAGAAATAGAATTCTATGCAATGAATCAGATAAACTTATTACCCTACCTTTAAAAAAAGATTCAGACTTTAAAGATGTTTTTGAAAGAAAATTATCAGATACTTGGATAGATGATAGAAATAAGATATTGAATTTGATTAAAACTTCATATAGAAAATCTCCATTTTTTAATGATGTTTTTGAAATATCCCAAAAATGTTTATTATATGATGATCAAAATTTATTTAATTTTATATTCAATAGTATAAAAATTATAAATGAATATTTAGAAATTAAAACAAAAATGATATTATCATCAAGTGTAAATATAGATCACTCATTAAAATCTAAGCACAAAGTAATTGCTATTTGTAAGGAAATGAATGCGACAACCTACATAAATGCAATAGGTGGTGTTGATCTTTATGATAAAGATGAGTTTTTAGAAAATAAAATTTTTTTAAATTTTATAAAATCTAATAGCATAAATTATAAACAGTTTGATAACGAGTTTATACCTTGGTTATCTATTATAGACGTAATGATGTTTAACTCTAAAAATAGAGTTATGGAATTAGTAAACTCTTATTCTATAATCTAATATAAAATAGTAATAAAATAATAATAAATGGAACACTTTTATCAAGAAATAGAAGGATGGTTCACCTTTGACGAACTATATCAAAATATGATACATGATTCACCAGAGAATAGTCACTTTGTAGAGGTTGGAACTTGGAAAGGCAGGTCGGCTGCTTTTATGTGTGTTGAAATAATAAATTCTAAAAAAAATATTAAATTTGACTGTATTGATCCATTTATCGAAGTTGAAAATGGTGAATTTAAAATAACACATGATGAGTTGAAAAATTCCTTTATCAATAATATGAAAAAAGTAGAAGGGTTCTACAATTTATATGTTGAAAGATCACCTTTGGTAACAAACAGATATGAAGATAATTCTATTGATTTTGTATTTATAGATGGTGGACATGATTATGAACAGGTATACTCAGATATAATTGCGTGGTTGCCGAAAATTAAAGTAGGGGGATATATAAGCGGTCATGATTATAATGAGACATCATGTGGAGTTAAAAAGGCGGTTGATGAAATATTTCAAAATTGTTTAGGACAAATTAGCACAGGTAATTTTGGTTGGAAAATTCAAGTAAAACCAGAAATTCTAGAAATAATAAGTAAAGATTTTCATATAAAAAAATAAATAAATAAATGACAAAAATTGGACAAATAAATTTTGAAAATAGTGGTAAAGAAATTTATAATATTTGCTTGAGAGATGATGTTTATAACATAGTTGAAGTAGGAACTTGGAATGGTATGGGATCAACTCTATGTATTTTAAAATCTATAATTGATAGTAAGGTTGAAAAGAAATTTATCTCAATAGAACTAATGCCAGATATGTACTTAGAAGCTAAGAGCAATTTAGAAGAGTTATCAATCTCAACAAATATAAATTATAATGATAATGTTGAAATTATAAATGGTTCTCTGATAGATTTTGATGAGGTTTTTTGGTTCGACCATTCAATAATTGAAAATTGTATAAGATCAGGAGTTGATGATGTTGTAAATGGTATTAGTGCAAGACATGAATATTTATATTATGAAAAAGAAATGAATATATTAAAGAACTCTATAAATTGCTTTGAAAAAATTCCTCAAAAAGTTGATGTTCTATTATTAGATGGTGGAGGCTTTACAACATATCCAGAATGGATAAAATTAAAAGATAGAACTAAAATCGTTATATTGGATGATACACTAACTATGAAGACTAAAAAAATTAGACAAGAAATTTTAGATAGCGGTGAATACTTAACAATATTTGATGACTTAACAGAAAGAGTTGGATTTTCAATTTTTGAAAAAAAATAAGTATAATTTTAAAATAAGTATGAAATGGAAAAAGTTAGGAAGAATATTTAATCCAACAGAAGTTAATGATGGAATAGAAAGGGAATGGATGAAAGAATTTTCACAATGTACTAGTACATTGGTATTTGATACATTTGTTCGTATATATTTTTCATGTAGACCATTTAAAGATGAAAATGGTCAGGCAAAATCTTATACTACTTTTATTGAGGTAGATAGAAATGATTTAACAAAAATACTAAAAATATCAGAAAATCCCGTTTTACCACTAGGTAAATTAGGTACATTTGATGAATTTGCAGTATATCCAACATCAGTTATACGAGATAAAGAAAATGTTTTATTATATTATGCTGGTTGGACAAGATGTAAATCAGTACCATTTAATACTTCAATAGGATTAGCAATAAGTAATGATGAAGGTGTTACCTTTAATCGATTAGGGAATGGTCCCATAGTTGCAAATAGTATTTATGAGCCTTTTGTTGTTAGTGGTCCGAAAATAAGAAAGTTTAATAATATATGGTATTTATATTATCTAGCAGGTAGTGAGTGGATATTAAATGAGAATAAACCTGAAATAGTCTATAAAATTAGGATGGCAACATCATTAGATGGAATCAACTGGATTAAAATGGATAAAAATGTAATAGAAGATGTAATAGAGGAAACAGAATGCCAGGCTGGTCCTGATGTATTTTATTATAAAGGTAAATATCATATGTATTTTGTATATAGATATGCTCTGGATTTCAGAGAAGTAAGAGGTAGAGGATATAAAATAGGATATGCTTATTCTAATGATTTAATAAATTGGACTAGAGATGATAAAAAAGCTGGCATTGAATATTCTGAAGCTGGTGAGTGGGATGGTGATATGCACCATTACCCTCATATATTCGAATTGGATGGTAATCACTATATGTTATATAATGGTAATGATTTTGGAAAATATGGTTTTGGTCTTGCAATATTAGAAAAATAGAAATGATAAAATATAGTATAAATAATTCGAATAGTGAGGATTTAAAATTACATTTAGATAATTGTTCAGATCTATTTATTCCAAATTTAAGTAGTTATGTTGATATAACTACATACTCTGAGAAAATATATGATACGGCAATTAGATTTGAAGCATTTGAAAATGAATTAATTGGATTAATAGCTGTTTATCTTAATGATAAAGATAGAGTAGCTTTTATAACAAATGTTAGTGTGTATCCTGCTTATATTGGTAATGGAATATCACTAAAATTATTAAATAAATGTAAAGAATATTTGACAAATAAAGGATATATAACCCTAAGATTAGAGGTTAATAAAAATAATAATCGTGCTATAAATTTTTATACTAAAAATAATTTTATAAAAACCGGCACAAATAAAGATAGTTTAATTATGGAAGCAACATTACAAGAAAGAAATTACAATATTGAGTTTAAAGACACAAAAGATCATAAATATGCATATAATTTTGATTTTGACATAATGCATGGTTATATGATTAAATCATTTTCTCCTTTTTTTAATAAAGGTAATTTATTAGAATTGGGTAGCTTTAAAGGTGATTTTACCAAAAGATTACTACCTTATTTTGAAGATATAACATGTGTTGAAGCTTCTAATGAGGCAATAGAAATTGCAAAACAAAATTTGGGTAATAGTGTTAAATATGTCTATGGGTTATTTGAAGATGTTGTTCTTCCTACAAAATATGATAATATTGTATTAACACATGTATTGGAACATATTGATGATCCAGTAAAATTATTAGAAAAAATTAAAAATGAATGGTTATCTGAAGATGGCTCACTATATATAGTTTGTCCAAATGCAAATGCTCCCTCAAGACAAATAGCTGTGAAAATGGGTTTAATAACACATAATTCTGCTATAACACCTTCCGAAAAAGAGCACGGACATAGAATAACATATACATTAGATACATTAGAAAGAGATGCTAAAGGTGCAAAATTAAATGTTATACATCGTTCAGGTATTTTCTTTAAAGCCTTAGCTAATTTTCAATGGGATAAAATATTAAATACTGATATAATATCTAAAGAATACTTAGATGGTTGTTATGATTTAGGACAACAATATCCTGATTTATGTTCCAGTATAATGTTAGTTTGTAAAAAATAATAAACAATTATGTTAAATAGAGAAGATGGTAATATTATAATTTCAAAATTTATAAAAGAAAATAATAATTTTGCTTTAAGTAGAATGGGTTTATCAGAATTAAGATGGATAGATTGGTTCATAAAAGATGGGTTAGAGTCTAAATGTGATGGGTATGATTGGTGTGGTCAGTATTATACTCCTACTTTCAGAGATAGATTAAATTTTAATGGTATATATGGTGGTACTTATGAGTATTTTATGCAAGAATACATAAAAGGAATATCTTGTGCTGATATACAAGTTGAATGGCATGTAGATGAAATACAAAAACAACAACAGAATATATTTAATAATTATTCTAAATATTCTTCTAAGGTTCATATTGAAAGTATCGTTCCTTATTTTCACACTAATTTTTGGTCTAAAAATCTTGAAGGTAAAAAAGTATTAATAATCTATCCATTTGAAAATACTATTAGACAACAATATGATAAAAAGGATAAAATTTGGGTAGGTGAACATTCTGGTAAATTACCTGATTTTGAGTTATTAACATATAAACCATTTTGGGCATTAGGTAATCATTTCTCACATAATTCGTGGGGTGAAACATTAGATGCTATGAAAGAAGATATATCTAAATTAGATTTTGATATAGCTATATTAGGATGTTCACATTATGGTTTACCATTAGTGGCACATATTAAACAAGTTATGAAAAAATCAGCTATATATATGGGAGGGGAAACACAAATTCTTTTTGGTATAAAGGGTAAAAGATGGGACTCTTGGGAAGGATCATCCTCATTTTATAATGAAAATTGGACAAGACAAATAGATGTAGTGCCTGATTCAATAAATTTAATGGATGGCGGATGTTATCTGTAAACAATAGTAATAATTAAGTAATGGATACTATTTCGATTAAAAAACAAATTAAAGATTCAATTGATTTAAAAAATCAATTGTTTCAAGATGATATACTAGTTGGTAAAATTGAAAATGTTATAAACATAGTTGTAACAGCTTTTAAGGAAGATAAAAAGGTTCTATTTTGTGGAAACGGAGGTAGTGCAGCGGATGCTCAACATCTAGCTGCTGAATTTTCTGGTAGATATTATCACGATAGAGATCCATTATATTCCGAAGCATTACATGTAAATACTTCATATATAACTGCGGTGGCAAACGACTACTCATTTGATAAAATATACTCAAGACTTATAAAAGCGATGGGAAATGAAGGTGATGTATTAATTGTTTTGAGCACTAGTGGTAATTCACAAAATGTAATTGAGGCAGCCAAAGAAGCGATATGTAAAAAAATGCATGTGATTTCCTTTACAGGATTAGGAGGTGGTAAGTTAAAAAATATTTCAGATATAATGATTGAAATTCCAAGTAAAGATACCCCAAGAATTCAAGAATGTCATATGCTTATTGGTCATATTATTTGTCAACAAGTTGAGGAAATTTTATTTAAATAAAAAAACCCACTCAAATGAGTGGGTTTTTTATTATTCCTCAGTTTTCTTTTTCTTTGAAGGTTTCTTGATTTGAACAATCATCTTATCATCTTCCTTATTATAGTCAAGGATAAGTTTAGAACCTTTATCAGGATTATTTGCAATAATCTCTTCTGTTAGAACATCCTCAACATATCGTTGAATTGCTCTCTTCAAAGGTCTTGCTCCATATTGTGGATCAAATCCATTATCAACAATTACATCTAATGCACCTTGTGTTAATTCTAATTCGTATTCAAGATCCTTAACACGATTCTTCAACTTGTCAACCTCAAGAGTAATAATCTTAGTGATTTCTTCTCTCTCAAGAGAGTTAAAAGTGATGATATCATCAATACGATTCAAGAATTCAGGAGCGAAAGTCTTTTTCAATTCTTTCTCCACTACACTTTTTTCTTCAACTGACTTAGTACCCTCACGACTTTTAGTATTGAATCCAACTCCTGTTCCAAAATCTTTCAATTTTCTTGAACCGGTATTTGATGTCATAATGATAATAGTGTTTTTAAAGTTAACTTTACGACCCATTGAGTCAGTCAATTGACCATCATCAAGAACTTGCAATAGTAAGTTAAATACTTCTGGGTGAGCTTTTTCGATTTCATCAAGAAGAATTACTGAGTAAGGCTTACGTCTAACTTTTTCAGTTAACTGACCACCTTCATCGTGACCAACATATCCTGGAGGAGCACCAATCAAACGAGATACTGCAAATTTCTCCATGAATTCAGACATATCAACACGAATCAAAGAATCTTCAGAATCGAATAAATATTTAGCCAATTGTTTAGCTAATTCTGTTTTACCAACACCAGTTGGTCCCAAGAAGATAAATGAACCAATTGGACGGTTTGGATCTTTCAAACCAACACGACCTCTTTGAATCGCTTTAACAACTTTGTTAATAGCATCATCCTGACCGATAACTTTACCTTGCATCATTTCTTGCATCATAGCAAGTTTCTTATTCTCATTCTGAGATACCTTTTGAAGAGGAATACCAGTCATCATTGATACAACTTCTGCAACATTTTCCTCAGTCACAGTTTGACGATTTTCTTTTGTATCTTCATCCCATTTTCTACGAGCATCTTCAAGTTGTTTCTGTAATTGCTTTTCAACATCACGAAGTTTAGCAGCTTCTTCATATCTTTGACCTTTAACAACTTCTGTTTTCTTGTCCTTGATATCAACAAGTTTTTGTTCAATATCTGTAACTTCTTTCGGAACTACAATATTAGAAATATGAACACGGGAACCAGCTTCATCTAAAGCATCAATAGCCTTGTCCGGAAGAAAACGGTCTGACATATAACGTGAAGTTAAATCCACACAAGCTTTAATCGCATCTTCTGTGTAATTCACATTGTGGTGTGATTCATACTTATCTTTAATGTTTCCAAGAATTTCAAGAGTTTCATCAACAGATGCTGGTTCAACCATTACCTTTTGAAAACGTCTCTCAAGAGCTCCATCTTTTTCAATGTGTTTACGATATTCATCGATTGTAGTTGCACCGATGATTTGAATTTCACCACGAGCAAGAGCTGGTTTAAACATATTAGATGCATCTAAAGAACCAGAAGCGCCACCAGCACCAATCATTGTGTGAATTTCATCAATAAAGAGAATAACATCTGGATTTTTCTCTAACTCACCCATAAGTGCTTTAATTCTTTCTTCAAATTGACCACGGTATTTAGTACCAGCAACCATTGAAGCTAAGTCTAATGTTACAATTCTTTTATTGAAAAGAACTCTTGAACATTTTCTTTGAATAATTTTAATAGCCAGACCCTCAGCAATTGCTGATTTACCAACACCTGGTTCACCGATAAGAATTGGATTATTCTTTTTACGTCTTGAAAGAATTTGAGAAACACGCTCAATTTCTTTTAGACGACCAACAATAGGATCTAATTTTCCTTCTTCTGCTTGTTTAGTCAAGTCACGACTATAAGAGTCTAGTATAGGTGTTTTGGAAGAATTTCCTTGATTCTTCTTTTGTTTGAAACTATCATCAACATCATCTTCATCATCACTCAATGCATTTTTGATATCATAATTTTCTTTGATGTAATTTTCATCTGAAATTTGTTTTTCCATATTTTAATTCTCTTTTATTATTTATTTTATATCTTCATTGTTATTAAAAGTTTTATCAAGTATTTCATTGATCGTATTATGCCTTCTTAGAGATAAATCTGTTGTTTTTAACACATCACAGTGAAATGAAATATTAAGTCTTTTATTATTAAAATCTAAATCTAATGTTTTAATTCTAGTACCAATCGCTTCAAATTTATTTGAGATAATTTTAAATATTCTATTTGATTCGTAAAGTTTTATAAAGAATCCTTCATAAGAAGGATATTTATTTGTATCTAAATTGATAGTAATACTAGCGTGTGAACCAAGTGATAGTTGAACATTTCCATCTATACAGTTAAATATATCATTATCTATTTTAATTTGCATATTTAATATATCATCACATATTTTACGCTAGTCGAAAATTAACTAGAAAATTACGCAATTCTAAATTTTTTCTTCCTCCAATTGAATCTACCCACTGTTCCCAATCTTTTTCTTCTTTTTCATCCAAAAATATTGGATTATTAAAATCTATTTGATTTCTTTGTTTAAATTCAAAATTTGGATATTTAACTTTATTAAAAACTCTTTCATCTACAATAAAGACAACTGCAGTCAACTGATCTCCTAAATCAGGCTCATTAAATACAACATTAAATATTCCTATTTTATCTAAAGTCTCTTTGTGATTATTTAAAGATCCAAGATATACACCATTTTTAATTTTGCTGTTGGTTGTTCCACCATTTAATATGATAAATGTTTTCCAATTATCAGCCCACTCACCATATTGATTAGCTATATTTCTATATGTTTCAGTCCTTGATAGGATACCTGATTTAAATGATTGTACTTTTTGAGCATAGTCAACTACAGCATGTCCAAACTGAATCCCTTGTTGAATTGGACTTATATTATAAGGTACCAATCCATACATTCTTAATTCTAAATTATTCATTAATTATCTTTTTTAATTTAAGAGATAAGCTTCTATTACTAAATGGCTTCATACCAGTAACTTCTATCAAAACAAGTTCCTTCAGATAGTCTGGTATAACTACTTCATAATCTTTAGTTGGAATTTCTATCTCAGCAATAATTAGTTTATAATCATTGCTAAATTCATCAATCTCCCATTTTAGATTACCATCTTTATAGATATATCTTGTCTTTTTTATATATTTTGAGTCATTAGGAGTTTTATAACATCTATTTTTAAATGCATTAAACTCTTTTAGAGTCATAAAATGCTCATCTTCAATATTAACACTTTTAGAAACACTTTTTTTAATGGTATGAATATACTTCATTTCACCATTTGAAGAAGACCAACTCCTTGCACGTTCCCAAATTCCCGATTCATTTTTAAAATAAAATTGATGTATTTCAACAATTTGATCCGGCTTGATTTCCGGTAGAGATTTTAAAAGGAATTTGCGTTCAATTTCTAGATG
>Ga0214919_10010604_pt1 | contig 11641 bp, 5 predicted proteins | sample LL1503_MetaG_FD_177994 | JGI IMG/M metagenome (GOLD analysis project Ga0214919, IMG submission 177994) | Freshwater microbial communities from Lake Lanier, Atlanta, Georgia, United States - LL-1503 | ecosystem: Environmental > Aquatic > Freshwater > Lake | place: USA: Georgia | collected 2015-03-15
AGGGTTAAGAATTTAAAAACAGTTAATTTCTCCTGATAATTTATTTTATTAAATAATGATTTATCTTTTTGAAAGTAGCATATAAACTATTTATCAAAAAAGATTAATAATGTCGAATTCATATAGAATAAGAACTCAAGTAGGTGTAGATAAGTCAATAAAGATTTTAATAGACCAAGATTTTGAATATCTTGAAATTCTATCTCTTAAAGTATTACAGAGTCAAATATACACAAGACAATGTTCTGATTACGGAGTTATCATTGGTAGAGTTACTGCTAACGATGGTTTTGGAATACCTAATGCTAAAGTATCGGTATTCATTCCTTTGACTAATGAAGACACGACAAACCCAATAATTTCTGATTTATACCCCTATAAAACTTTATCCGAATTAAACGAAGATGGATATAGATATAATTTATTACCATATCTACCATCATATAGTAATCACTCCCCAACAGGAACTTTTTTCGATAAACATGATGTATTAGTTGACCCAACGTTAATTGAGGTTTACGACAAGTATTTTAAGTATACCGCAAAAACTAATGATAGTGGTGATTATATGATATTTGGGGTACCTACAGGGTCACAAACAATCCATGTCGATGTTGATTTATCGGATATTGGCGAATTTTCATTATCGCCTCAGGATTTAATTCGTATGGGTATCGCCACTCCCGCTCAAGTTGCGGGAACAAAGTTTAAAAGTTCTACTAACCTAAATGAGTTACCTCAGATTATTAGTATTAATCGTGTTATAGAAGTTGAGCCATTATGGGGACAACCCGAGGTTTGTAATTTAGGTGTTACACGAACCGATTTTGATTTAACTGATGAGGCAAACATTACTATAACTCCAACCTCAATTTTTATGGGGTCAATTATATCAAACACTGAGAACCAATTCCAAAAAAGAAATTGTAAACCAAAACTAAAACAAGGTAATTTATGTGGATTAGTTGCGGGACCTGGAGAAATTTTGGCGATAAGACAAACCATTGCTCAAGACATTAATGGTCAACCTATTTTAGAAACTGTTGCCTTAGAAGGTGGTGGACAAGTTATTGATGAAAACGGGGCTTGGTTAGTAGATGTCCCAATGAATTTAGACTATGTCATAACAAATGAATTTGGAGAAAGAGTATTATCAAATGACCCTAAACAAGGTATACCAACAAAAGGAAAGTATCGATTTAAGGTTAAGTGGAATCAATCACCTTCATTAAGTGAGGCCATTAAACGAGGATATTTTTTAGTTCCTAATGTTAGAGAATATGGATGGACAACTTCTGGTACTGACCCATTAACAACAGGTGTGGGGTATTCTACCGCGATTAAGTCATACGCTTTTAGTTTAGATTGGAATGATTATGCTGATGTACAATCGGCAATTAATTGTGAGGACACATTTTATGAGATGTTGTATAACAAAGTGTATACCGTGTCACAAATGATTGACCAATATAGAAAAGGATACCTCCCAAATAGAATGATTACAATAAAAAACATATTGGACGATGCTTGTGAAAGTGAAAATGTTAAATTTCCAACAAACGATTCGTTTTTAAGATTTGATATTATATATCTTTTATTTGTTATTGCGATGTTCGTCTTTAAACCGATTATCATCTTATTATTAATTGTCTCTCATATATTAGCCTTCTTATTAAAGTACATTTTAGGACCAATCTTAGCCGTTGTTGTTGCGATTGTTTTTACAATCGTTATTATTATATGTAACATTATTTTAGCAATTGTTGAAGTTATAAATGCGCTTGGGGGAAATATTAATTTTGGTCCTTGCCCAACTTTTGATGACATGCAGCAATTAATTGATGATATGTTAAATTTATGGAAATTATTTACTCATTTACGTTTACCTAACTTATCATACCCTGATTGTGAATTATGTTCCTGTAAAGAAGGAGACACTGTCGAGGGAGACGCGGCAGGAACTTCTCCAGTGCCAGTTGATACCGAATCAATAATTGCTAATTCAGGAATAAATGGAATCTTATCTCAGTATTCACTTTCAACAAAGTATAATGTAGGTCATTTCCTACCATCGTTAAGTTATCCTGACGCATTTGCATCAATGATGTCGGGTAAAGCAATTGATAACGTTAACCCTACTTCACAATCATTAGTGCCGTCTTTACAAACTTATGGACAAGACTCGAACGGTGATGACAGACACATGTTTACGTCAAGTTTAACTTTGGCGGAAAGAATAAATTTATTTAACAATAAATCAAAATATTTTGAACCTTTAAGCGGACAAAATCCTGGCAGCGTACTTGGAGGTGTTAATAGAATTAAAGTAACATTTAATACCCCATTAAATAACCCTACAACTAAGTATCATTATGATAATGTTGTGGTTATCTCATGTCAACCAAGTCAATTGGCGACTTTTCCCGCGGGACAACTCATTTCTTTCCAAGACCCCTCATTATCTCAGGACGTAAATTTAACAGGTGTTACCTCATACAACCAATACGGCACCAAAAGTATTACGGGAACTTCAATTAATGACACGGGAACAGTTACAGTTCAATATTCTGATTATACATCACCAGTAGGAGCTCCAATAAGTATACCTTATCAAATAACCCAAGACCCGGATGACGCGTCATACGCTAAGTTCCCCATGGACGTAGAATATTTTCAAGTTATAACTGCGATGACTTATAACACTTTTTCGGGTTCTTGTAATCCCGCCGCGAGTAATTTAAGTCTAAATAAAAGGTTTTTATCTAATACGATGTTTTTTACGTATTTAAGTGCCGATAATTGTGTGATGTCAAACCCACCTCCTGTTTTAAATTACAATCCTTTATCACTATTTATTGATGGTAGTTCACAGGTTTTGGTGTTTTTAGTTAGAGGTGTTGACCCATATTCGTCAAGATGTACCAACACATATGACCTAAGCGTGTTACTTGGTTGGCCAATGGGGACTGCGGGAAAAACGGTTACAGGTTCGTATAAATTAAACCAACCAATTAAAGGAGGGTTGTCTTCGGTTAGACATACAATGATTGGAAACGTATTGAATACCGACTCACTTGGTAATAATTTATATTATGATTCATTTCACTTTGTCCCATCTTCGGTTGGATTTGCATCGTATAGTGCGTTCACATCAAACTTACCAAGCTATTACTCATCATTGGACTCACTGGCCTTTACGTTCCAACCAACGGGAGCGCCATTTTTATCTTCGGTATGTCACTCTATTGGTGGACCTACTCTTGCCGCAGCGGTTAATTCATTCCCATCAAATGGGTTTAATGTCGAATGGACGGTAGTTAATTTTTTATCCATTCCATTTTGTAATGGTACACCATACTATTTAACACCTATTTCAAATACATCGACTTTAAATACTCGAGGGTATTTTGATAACGAAATTGTTGATGGTGGTTCTGTTATGTTACAACAAATTCCAGCATTCTTACCGACTACATCACCTTCATCACCCCCAATTAATGGTTATTATTATGCTCCAAGATACTCAAATATATACACATACCCACTTGGATTAGGCCCAAATGGTAATCAAATTATTATGAGGTCGGACAGACTTCCGACATCAACGTTAACCCTTGATAGTGCGGGTAATAGTTACGCGTTACAACAAAACCAAAATTTTTCCGCATATCAAATTGGTGATGACGGTACCGTAACTAATACTCAAGGAATTAATAGTAATTCACCATCGGTTGCTGAGGCGGGACCTGACCCAATAGATTCATCGACAATGACTGGGTCTGTTTTAGATACGTTTAATTGTAACACAATGATACCGTTAGGTTGTTATAATGACCTTGTACCTAATGAATTTAATTATTATCCGTCACCAAACCCTTGTTATGAAAACGGAACATCAAACAATGAATTAATTATGGAAAATGGTTGTTATATTACCATAACAAAAATTTTCTCATCGTTAGGTAGAGATATTAAAATAGTTGCAGAATGGTCATCAAGAATACAAATTACCTTTGGTGCTTGTAGAGATGTTTGGTCTCATATTTTTACAAACAATTGGATTAATGGTACTCTATACGCATTCAATATTAAAAACGATAGATTTTTCACAAGTCCTACCTCAATCCCACCAAACTCACCATATAGTGAATATTGTAGGGATACTGTGATTCTACACCCAACAAATAATTTTTACTATAGAAGTAGTCCTTGGGATGGTACCAAATTTATTGGGGCGGACGCACCTGATTATTCATCATATAAAGGGAATGTTAAGAATTTAAAATTCCCAACAACTATCATGGACTTAGGTCCTAGAAGTCAATTTCTTCAAGAGATTGTTATGTCAGATGATTATGATGGGTACGTTGTTAAGAAAATGGGGTCAACAACTTTTACCGATGTTTCGGAAATATTAAATCTACTTATTATTAGTCGATTAGCGAGCACAAGTTTTTTAGCTCAGTTATTAGGTGCTGGAGGAGGAAACATTCTTTCATATTTTAACCAAAGAACTAAACTGTTTGTTGATGCTGATTACGCTCAAATGATATCAATAAGCTCAGAGTTAGGTGTTGCCGACTTTGAATCAGCTAATTATCCATCATTACCCACCCAAGACCCAATTTTCTTTAATGGTGGAGGTGTTGCAGATGGTATTATTGGAATTTTCTTTTCTTCAGACACACAGGTTAGAGATTTTATTAGTCCTAAAAGAACCATTATTAATGACCTAGCGATGGTAACAGATACATGTGCATTCAATTACTTTAACGTATTTACCCAATCCGTACCTTTTTATCAGTGGGAGGTAAAATCAGGTTCCTTTCCGTATAGTATTTTTGGTTCACAAAGTAATGATTGGTACACAAATACTCTAAATACAGAATTTTTTACTCACAAATATCAGACCTTAGATAGAATAGAACAAAACTCAAGATACTTTAGAACAAACACTGGTGGGAGTAATATTAATGATTACAAAGGTTATATTTACTCTGTTGATACTTTGGGTAATTATAATCCTAATTTTACTTCACAAGACCCTAATACTGCTCCATTTAGTTATCCTAATAGTAGAATTATTACTGTAGGAGCTCCATACCACTTTTATTTTGGACTTAAAAAAGGTAAAACGTCATTTGATAGGTTTGCAACTAAATGGATTGGATTTGAAATAATAACTGATTAACATGGGAAATAGACAAGATATACGAGTAATTTTAGGTTCATTACGTTATAAATCCGCACCTGACACAACACTATTGTTCAATGTACCATTAATTCAGACGGCAAAAGAAAATGTTGAATTTGATAGAAGTCTTGACGTGAATTTAGAACAGGTGTTTGATAATGAACGACAAAACTCAGATATTATTAGACCAACATGTAAGTTCTCACTTTTATTTCAAAACGCGTATTCAGGATTCACCAATTATCCTCCATTTGAAAATAATTTATATTATTTGAATGCCGATTCGGCCGCTGCCCTTCAATGTCTTAGTGGTGCGACAACGATTTCGTGGACAGGAGTTCCCCAATATAATGAATTTGATTTTATTAGAACTGATTATAATGTTAGTGGATATACCCAACCACCAAACGAACATTTAAATTTTATACCAAAAAGTGCCTCAAGTTACAATTGGAATTTCTTTGTTAGTTATGGTTATGAAAATGACTATACAAAACCTATGAGTGCAACTGATAAAAAAACTAACATTATTTTAAATTGGATTGTTGGTGATGGTATACCGTTCATTATTGAGAATACGGTGTATAATGGTAGAAATACCGTCTCATTTAGATGTCCCGTTAAACATGGAATGTCGGTTGGAGAATTTGTTAAATTAAGTTTCTCTTATAATGGAACTGACTTATTCCAAATAGACTCGTTAGGGGTTAGTACCTTTGGTAGTGAAGAATATGTTTTTAATATAATTGACGTTGGGTATTTGGGTGGGACTTTTAATGATGGTGTAACGGGAACTGCCAAAAGAGTAATCTTAAATGAACATGAAGACGACACCATTTCAACATATTATGTTAGAAGAAATAAAATATTAACAGAATCGGAAAATGCGGTATTAGTTAACGCAGGATTTGAACAAAATATCTTTGGTGAAAAGAAAAAATATGAAAGTAGCGGATTTACCCCAAATCAAGTTGCTCGAGTGTCTATTAAAGAAGGGTCACAATCTTATACACTATCTTTTAATAAAGACATTAGAGTTAACCCAATTAGAGATAATCAAAAAAGACCGATTACTGAATTATTCTTTACTGTTATATATAAAGGTTATTTTGGGTGGATGTTTGGAATACCTAGAGCATATCCGAGTACAGATTATTTTGGGTTAAGAGAAGGATGGGAGTTTAATCTACCTTTAAATTCTTCAGGACTTCCTAGTTCTTGGTGGTCAACAAGTAATAGTGATTCTGATTGTAATTTTCCTATGGGTAGTTATACAACACCAATTAGTTCTGGATATGGGCCAGGGTCAGGACTAATAACCTTCACTTATGTTGAGTCTCTTAAAGAGGGGGATATAATTGATGGTGATTATTGTGAGTGGAATGATTATGACCAACAAGAAAGAGTTATTTCTAATCTATTTCATAAACTAACCTTTAATCCTTTTTCATTTAGAATTGGGGGAATCGTTGCTAATCAACTTGGGTATTATTATCAACCACATCATGTGTTAACAACAAGAGTTTATTCAGATTATATTGAAGATGGAGATATTAGAAACGTTGTAGGAATTCCTGACTACTCACACTTTTCAACAACTAAAAATTTATTTATTTGGAGGGATTTATATCCTTATGGTTTTGTTGACAGTGGAGGTATTGGTGTTAGTTATCCTTTTTTGAACGGTGTTCATTATCCTTTTAAAAACATTATTTTTAGAATAATACCTGAAGGAACTAATTATAATGAACAGACCATAATCGCAGACCCAACAATAGACCCTTGTGAGTAACAAATTTTTATTTACCATTCCAAAAGGAAATAAGTCAATTGATTTACCTATTGAAATCAAGTGGGATTTCTATGGTAGAGATGACAGTATTGAACTTTATGAAGAAGAAGTTTTAGTTGACATTATTGGGGTTGCAAAAGACTTCGAAATATTAAGATTTAGTCATTCACCGTACATCCCAAATCAAAAGACAGAAATTAAGTATGATTTTTATTTTTATGATTCTAGTGTACCAGTAAGCGCATCAACGGTGTCAACGGATTGGGTTAATAGTTATCAATTCCCAAACGCAAACCCTTCAGGATTTTCAAGCACACAAATTTATTATTACGAGAAACCGTTTACAAAATCATTTTTTAAACTTGATTTTTATGATACAAAGGACACTCAAAGCCAAACAAATTATTTTACAATAATAATTCCTGTACAACAGGGAGCAACAGAAAGTGCGAGTATATCACCGTTAACCCCAAATGTTAATATTAGAAAACCATCATATACGTTAGATTTTGTTGGGGATAAAGAAGGGTTTTTTATTTATTGGTTAAAGAATGAGGCGTTTTTAAATATTGACACTTTTTATATGTCCGCTAAATTTTTTGATGGTAGACTTGGTATTTTTGTTAAGATGATGAATGAACCACAATCATCCTTGTCGGACAAATTCATATTTGATAATGGTCAATATTTCTTTAATAAAGTGGTAATAGATTATACAACAAAAACTTACGAGGTTTTTGATTATCTAAATAACCGTATAGGTGCGGGCTCACCAATAAAATGGTATGAATATATTAACCCATAATGGACGATAGATATTATAGTATACGGATTTCTCCTGAAGTTATTAATGGAGATTTATTTCTTGTTCCTTATGATGCAGGTAATTCACAATTTAATTTAAGTGGTGACCCTTGTTGTGATATTACAACTACAACCACTACTAGTCAATACACAGGTTATACTCGGGTTTATTCCGCAATGACACAAATAGTCACAGGTGGTACAGATGGAACGTCTCTATTAACAGGATTGACCATCCCAATTTTTCTTAGTGAAACAACAATTGATATCGGGTATTATTCGGTATTTGATGGAATGGTGTTACAAAAAGATACGATGACTAATTTCTTATTTTCCGCCTCAACCTACGCTCCGAACACATATTATTTTTACAATACTTCAGACACCGAGTTTAAAAAGTATTTGGCCTTTGCAACTTATCAGATTGATTGGGGAGATGGTTCCCCACCACAATTGGTTCCTATTACGGCTCCCAACTATTATACCCATACTTACGCATCAAATGGTGAATACACAATTACAATGTCGGGAATGAGTCCATGGGGGTATAACGTCATTAAAAAAGATGTTACGGTACCGTTTACTGATGTTATTGCGACTAACCCTAATGGAACCGCTTATTTTACTCCTGCGGGAGGTAATTGGTCGGGGACTTCATTGATGTATGACTACTTATTTACAGGGGACTCTAATTGTGATGTATACGACCAATCAAGTTACAATTATACAACAGTTCCATTCCTAATTACGGGATACACAAACTCAACTATGAGTGACCTTGAACAATACGGTAGTAAATATGACCCAACAAGGTTTGCAGGAAAATATAAGATAGGTGTTCAGGTAACGGGAACATCAGGAAATGTTGGGACATTTTTTGGACCATCGGTAGATAACCTATACACCGCCTATACAATTAATGATATTAACTACTATGATTATAATGATGGAACCACTGTGTTTACAGTTTATTCTTCAGGAATGACTCCTGACATGATGGTTTGTTCAGCAATAACAAAAAATGAAGTATTATTAAACGTAATTGATGAAGCGGAAGTACAAACCAACGTTTTCATCGAAAGAGGTAAAAACTCAGTGTTAGAACGACTTGAAAGATTAGGGGAAGTTGATAATGTTGGTGACCTCGAAAAATACGGATATAAATTTTTCAACGTAATAAAAATATAAAAAGGATATTTATTAAAAAAGAAATAGAATGGCAACAGGCACGTACGGTACAATAAGACCAGCTGATGTCTCTCCCGAAGACGTAGAGATAATCTTAAATTACACCCCATCAAGGGACGAAACAGATAATTTTGTTTTAACTAAGTTAGACGCACCGTCTATCCTAAGACCTTACTTTAATAATGCAAGTACAGGAGGAAATGCCGATGTTGAAATTTTAGGGGGTTTATATAACTTAAAATTACCTGCAGACCAATTTAATAAGATTGGTATCTATACTTTATTAATTAGACCTGCTCAAATTAGAACTAAAATTTTAGATTGTGGGGTTTTATCGGCATTACCTAATGTTAGAGGAATTGTTGTTGATTTAAATTCAGTACCAACGGAATACCGAAATAAATTTATTAATCAAGGATTAATTGGATTTAGAATTGAATATTTAAACTCCGATGGGACAAAAATTCCTAATTTCTTTAGGTTGATAACATCTTCTTTTTTCTGTGAACCTATTGTACAAAATTTAACAAATACCTCACAAAAGGCGATTAGATACCGATATACCGATAATAATACTAATTTAATTTTTTGTACTTTATCACCATCATCGGCACCAACAAACAAGCCAAACGCTATACCTTATATAGGACAACCTGACCAAGAGATAACGATAACAAATACCTTCTTCAACCCAATTACTTTGGATATTGAAATCGCTGAACACGACTTCTCAACATTGGCGATTGCGTTATTTGGTAACCAAACCAAGTCAATTGATGATGGTATTTACACATTATACGACAGTCAAAATAATATCTATAAACAATACAATTTATATGAAATTAGAGACCAATTTAATGAGTTGTTATATGAGGTTAGACAAGATAGAAACAATAATATTGATTTTAGTAAAAACTTTACAAACATAACTCAATAATGGCGATTAAGAAATACACTTGTCCACCACAGTCTGCAACAGGGGCTGGTACTTTTTCTGACGACTTAGTTGGTTTACAACTTGTCGCGGGAGGAGGACTTACGCAAGGTAATTTTGAGTTTACTTCATCCGCAAATGAAAAGACAAATAGAACTTTCAATACGGGAACTTTTTCAGAACCTATTAATTTAAATTCGTTAGGGATTGAGTCGATTAATCAATCAAAAACAATCGTTGAAAATAATTTTAAAGTTTATCCTAATTTTGATTTAACCCAAGTTACGAACTTTACGATGTATGGTTCTATGGTTAAAAGAATGTCGGCATCTATCACTACGATTATTAGTTATTTCCCTGCGGCATTAGAGGCAACTTTTATGGGTACTAATTATATTACAGGACCTACGGCCAATAATATTTTATTTAGTAACGCTAATAATGAGACAAGTTTTGATTTAGATTTATCGAGATTAAGAAATCCTTTTGACATTGATTTCACAGTTAATTCGACAAGAAACCTACAGTTAAAAGAAATTCAAGTTTCTTCTTTACGAGATATGAAAGTTGAGTATACAAAATACTCACTTTACTATAAGGGTATTGGATATAATGTGGTTGGTATTGTACCAACAACAAGTTTAACAAGTGGAACATTAAAATTATACGTTAACGGTAACCCATTTTCGGGAGCAACACTTACCAATGATGATTTAGTTATAAGACCAAACGATTTGGAAGTTAATAAAGTATTCAACGAGAACTTAGATGAAGTTGAAAATTTTTTATTAAATAGAAATGTAAGTCCAAAATACACTGCAACATTCAAAGTACCACAAGAGGCTGAAGATGGGAGTTATTTTATACAAAATACAAATATTTCTTGGCCGTTATATGGGGCTTGGAATATTGACATCATTACTAAATCTTTCGAAACATATATCACCTCAATAAATGATATTAGTGAGTCTTTTGATTTATATAGAACAAATTTAGTTTCAAGATTTTTAACTACAGGAGCGTTTAAAGAGTTTGATACTCCAGACCAAAAAGTAGAAAAAGTATTACAAATTTACGGTAAAAGTTTTGATGATGTTAAAAAATACATCACCGCCTTATCTTACATGACCTCGGTTAATTATAATGTTGGTAATGATATTCCCTCACAGTTACTTAAAAATCTTGCTCAAACTCTTGGATGGAATATAAACATTTCACCAATATCTGAGACAGAATTATTAACCTCTGTATTTGGGACAACAAATAATAACGCATCGGTTTATCCAGGTATTTCACAACAACAGACTCCTGATGAACTAAATTACCAATACTATAGAAATTTGGTTTTAAATTCCGCGTTTTTATTTAAATCAAAAGGAACAAGAAAATCAATAGAAATTTTAATGAGATTGATTGGAGCTCCCGAAGCGTTAGTTGAGTTTAATGAGTATGTTTATCTTGCCGACCAAAGAATTAATCTATCACAATTTGACACACAATTTGCCCAAATATCTGGCGGTACTTATGTACAACAAATCCCAATTTTAGAGGTGGGAAATATATTCTCAATCTTTGGGAATACTTATACAGGATTTACAACCACTGGTGATATTCAAGACGTTAATATTACTATTGATGAATATCCTATGGATGAGTACGGATATCCAACAACACCAACCAACTCTGAAAGTTATTTCTTTCAAATGGGTAGTGGATGGTTTGAACAAAC
>Ga0214919_10010608_pt1 | contig 11636 bp, 8 predicted proteins | sample LL1503_MetaG_FD_177994 | JGI IMG/M metagenome (GOLD analysis project Ga0214919, IMG submission 177994) | Freshwater microbial communities from Lake Lanier, Atlanta, Georgia, United States - LL-1503 | ecosystem: Environmental > Aquatic > Freshwater > Lake | place: USA: Georgia | collected 2015-03-15
CAGACGATTGGAGAGCAGTGTGGCGTTTTGATCCATCGAGATCTTGACCCACTCTTCGGCGCTCGAAGGCGAGGGCGACAACAGCGGCATGGTGTCGGCCGGCTTGTTTAGCGTGTCGTAGTACTCGCCGACAGTGGCGCGCAATTGCTCCTGAGCATTGGCCAGACTGCGCTTGGCGACGATGACCTGTGCGGCCGAACTATCGCGCGCTGCACGGGCATCTTGCACATCGGTGATGGCAATGAGGCCAACTTCGAAGCGCTTCTCTGCTTGCTGCAACTGACGGGCGAACGCATCGCGGGCCGCCATCTGCGACTCGACCACGTCTTGGGCAGACAGCACGGCGAAATACTGAGTGGCCACGCGCTGCGCCAGCGCCTGACGAGCCACTAGGTAATTGGCTTCGGCTTGGGCGACCTGATGGCCGGCGGCTTTGAGCGTCATCCAGTTGGCCCACGAGAAGACGTTTTGGCGAATATTCAGGCGCCAGGTGTCGGTGTCGGTGGTGCCGACGCCGCCTGTGGCGTTGCGGATGGGGGCGTTGTTGCCCAGCACGATGTCTGAATAGCCCGTGCCGTCGGACCAGTCGCGGCTGCGGCTGCCCGTGGCGCTGACCTGTGGCAGCAGCGTTGCCCACGCCTGCGGGCGCGCCTCACGTGCGGCAAGGCGGGTGGCCTCGGCCTCGCGCAACTGCGGGTCGTTGTTCAGTGCCCGGTCGTAGACGGCCAGGAGGTCTTCGGCGTGCGCTGCACCGGCCGAGAGGCACAGCAGCGAAATCAGCAGTCCACGGTTCATGAGGCTCCACAGGTCTTTAGTTATCAAGTGTAAGAGCGTTGAACCTGTTGGCAAGTTCCCGCCCGACCGGATTAGAAGTGAAAAGGTTCCGGTCGCGGTGCGTTGGCCAGCGCATCGATCACGGTTTCGAACAGGGTTTGAGTGACGCAGGAGCCAGCGCCGGTCCGCGAGACCAGTCTGGCCTGCATGACGGCACCCTGACCAACCACCGCGAACAAACGGCCGCCCGGGTTCAGCAGTGCCTCAAAACGCGGGTCGTACTGCGGCAGCGAGCCTGTTAGCACCACGACGTCGTAATGCGGCAGCGTATCGAGCAGCGTGTAGACGTCGGCATGGGTGATTTTGGCGCCGTGGACCTGGGCGGCAGCTAGGGCTGCGCGCGCGCCGGCGGCCAGTTCGGCATGCAGCTCTAGGCTTTCGACTACGCCGCCACGCAGCGTCAGGCAGGCGGTGAGGAAGCCCGAGCCCGTGCCGACTTCCAGCACACGCTCTCCGGCCTGCACGCCCACAGCCTGGACGATCCGACCGACCAGTTTGGGCGCCAGCATGTGCTGCCCGTGAGCCAGCGGCACTTCGAGATCGGCATAGGCCGTATCGCGCCAGCCGGCAGGTACGAAACCTTCCCGGGGCAGTTGGCGAAACAGGTTGAGAATGCTGTCATCCAACACGTCCCAGGCGCGCAGCTGCTGAGCGACCATTTGTTCGCGGGCGTATACCGGGGTGGCCTGCAGGCTGGGCATTTTGTTGAATTCCGGGACTCGGTTGGCGGTCTTATGCAGCGGGACGCGGCAAGGTAAGGCAATTCAGGGCCTATGCCAAGTCACAACGTGATCGGTTGTGCTTGAAATGAGCCGATTGTGGGCAGGGCAAACCGCAGCAACGGTGCGTAAACGAGGGGGCAGGCGGATATGGTCTCGGTCACCGCGCTTGCGGGTGGTGGGTTATCGCTGGTGTCGATGGTGCTGTTGGCGGTATGCCTGCGGCAGCGTTCGGCTTTGCGCGCCTTTGCCGAGCAGCCTTTGCACGGCGAGATTGGTCTGCCCGAGATCCCCCAATTTGCTGCTGGCTTCGCATTGCCACCCACGTCGCCGTCCACCGACGTTGCTGTGGTGCCGCAGCAGCCAGTGCAGTCGGCCGTCGGCAGCGATTTGTTCCGCGAGATCGGCGAGCGGGTGCACGAGATTGTGCTGTTGCATGGCGATGCCATCCTCTATGCCAACCCGCAATTTGCTGCGCTGGCTGGTTTGCCGGCCGAGCAGTTGGTCGGGCGGCACCTGTCCGAGTTGGTGGTGGCAGAACAAAAGCAGCCTGTGTCAGAGAATCTGCGCCAGCGACTGGCCGGCGAAGTGGTTGCCGAGCGTTATGAAATAGATCTGCTCGGTGACCAAGGGCAAATGACGCGATTGGAGATTTTCACCTCCCCGGTACAGACCGCCGGTCGCAGCGCCCTGCTGGTGACCGGAGTGGAGGTGATTCCCACCGGCGAACAACCCGCTGCTGCTGGCGTGGCGCCGGTGCGTTCACACGCACGCAATGCCGTAGAGGCGATGGCCGGGGCGGTGCTCACCACTGATGTGGCGGGCCAAATCGATTACGCCAATCCCGCTGCATGCCGGCTGTTGGGCATGGAGCTGTCCTTTCTGAAGGGTGCCACGCTCGGTGCAGTGGTGAGCCTGGTAGATGAGACCGATCGTAAGTTGCTGGCTGATCCTGTCGATCTGGCCTTGCACGGCAACGGCTCAACAGTAGTACAGCGTCGCGCCTTGTTGCTGGCGCATGCCAATGGCACCGAACGTGCCATAGAAGTGTCGGCCGCACCGATCCGCGTGCGTGATAACGCGGCAGATGAGATTACCGGCGTGGTGGTCTTGCTGCATGACGTGACAGAGAGTCGCGGCATTACCCAGCAGATGTCTTACCAAGCCACTCATGATGGATTGACTGGACTGGTCAACAGGCCAGAGTTTGAGCAGCGCATGAGCGCAAGCCTGCAGGCTGCACAGCGCGGCACGGTCAAGCATGTGCTCTGTTATGTGGATTTAGATCACTTCAAAAACGTCAACGATATTGCGGGTCATTTGGCAGGCGATGCGATGCTGCGTGAAGTGGCCAAGCTGTTGAGATCTGCGGTGCGTGATTCCGACACGGTAGCCAGATTGGGTGGCGACGAGTTTGCATTGCTGTTGGTGGGTTGCCCGCTCGATAAGGGTCAACAGATTGCCGAGGATCTGGCGCGCACCATCGCCGAGTACCGCTTCGTATGGAAGGACCGCATCTTCACCATCGGCGCCAGCGTTGGTCTGGTGGAGTTGGCGCGCGACAGCGGCAACTTGGAAGAATCGTTGGCGGCTGCTGATTCGGCCTGCTATGTGGCCAAGAAGCAGGGCACTGGGTGCGTTGCAGTGTATTCGGCACGCGATGAAGTAGTGGCGCGTCAGAGCGGCGAAATCCATTGGCTGCAGACTTTGCAGACGGCGATCCGCGAGAACCTGTTTCGCCTGTATTGGCAGCCTATCGTCTCTTCCTACAGTCATGTGCAGGGTGGTCCGTGCATGGAGGTGCTGGTGCGCTTGGCGGATGACAGTGGTCGTGAAGTGCCGCCGCAGGATTTTTTGCGTGCTGCCGAGCGCTATCGTTTGATGGGGCTGATAGATCGCTGGGTCGTACAGTCCACGCTGATGGCCATGGGTCGCGGCGCCATCGCATTGGAGCCGGGCCGCAGTCTGGCACTCAACATCTCTGCGCAGACCTTGGCCGACGCGCAGTTTTTGGAGTTTGTGGTCGACTGCTTCGATCGCACTGGCGTCAATCCGGCGCAGGTGTGTTTTGAATTGCCCGAAGCTGCGGTGGTCGCCAATCCTGATCACGCCAAGCGCTTTGTCGGTGTGTTGCATGGTCTGGGCAGTCAGTTTGCGTTGGATGATTTTGGCAGCAACCTCGGGTCGTTCTCCAACTTGAAAAACCTGCCCATCGACTATCTGAAGATCGATGGTTCATTCATGCGCAACCTGGCTCGCGACAGTGTCAATCAGGCAATGGTTACGGCCATGGTCAAGATGGCGCGCACGCTCAACTTCAAGTTGATTGCCGAACAGGTCGAAGATGTGGCGGCGATGGATGCGGCGCGTGCCATGGGCATCGATTATTTGCAGGGCTTTGCGGTGGGACGGCCACGACCCTTGTCGCTGACCTTGGCGGCCTGAGTCGCCGCGCGGCTGGGGCCGCTAGCGCAGATACAGCGCGTCGAATTCCGCCAGCGTCTTGCCGGCTGCATCTACCAACCAAAGATGATCGCCCTTGATGCGCCATGTAGCAGTGCTATCCAGCATTGCCAGAAACGCCTGTTCGCGATCCATGCCTGTAACACAGGCCATGCGCGTGGTGGCCTGGGGCCCGAAGCGCAGCGTCTTGCCGTTGAGGGTGTAACTACCGTTGTAGCGGTTGCAGCCACCGTTGCCGGTGCTGCGGTTGCCATCGATATGCAGCAGCAGGTCTACCTGACGCTGCGCTGGTGCAGGCGCCGTCGCGGTTTGACTCGCGAGGCGCTGCAGCTTCCAGAGAGTGTTCTGGACCGGCGCGTCCGGCACCTGATTGCTGCCTGACGTCGTCGCACAGGCAACGAGCATCAAGGCAGCCAGCAGGGCCGGTAGCGCACGGCAGATCATTACAGCAGCGGCACCAGCAGCAGTGCCACGATGTTGATGATCTTGATCAGCGGGTTGATCGCAGGACCTGCGGTGTCCTTGTACGGATCGCCGACGGTGTCGCCGGTAACCGCAGCCTTGTGGCTGTCAGAACCCTTGCCGCCGAAGTGACCTTCTTCGATGTACTTCTTGGCGTTGTCCCAAGCACCGCCGCCGGTGCACATCGAGATGGCAACGAACAGACCGGTGACAATCGTGCCGATCAGCAGGCCGCCGAGCGCACGGATACCGGCACCAGGGCCCATCAGCGCGTTCATGCCAAAGCCAATCACCACTGGCACCAGGATGGGCAGCAGCGAGGGCACTACCATCTCCTTGATGGCAGCCTTGGTCAGCAGGTCTACCGCGCGCGAATAATCGGGCTTGGCAGTGCCTTCCATGATGCCGGCGATTTCGCGGAACTGACGGCGCACTTCAACGACCACCGATCCTGCTGCGCGGCCCACGGCTTCCATGGCCATGGCGGCAAACAGGTAAGGCACCATGCCGCCGATGAACAGGCCGATGATCACGGCCGGATCCGACAGCGAGAAGTCCTGAGCCTTGCCGGCGGCGGCGAGGTTGTGCGTGTAGTCGGCAAACAGCACCAGCGCGGCAAGACCTGCCGAACCGATGGCATAGCCCTTAGTGACCGCTTTGGTGGTGTTGCCCACTGCATCCAGCGGATCGGTGATGTCACGGATCTTGGAGGGCAGCTCGGCCATCTCGGCGATGCCACCGGCGTTGTCGGTGATAGGACCGTAGGCGTCCAGGGCAACGATCATGCCGGTCATCGACAGCATGGCGGTGGCTGCGATGGCGATGCCATACAGACCGCCCAGCGTGAAGGAGCCGTAGATCGCCAAGCACACCGCGATTACTGGCAGCGCGGTCGACTTCATCGACACGCCCAGGCCGGCAATCATATTGGTGGCATGGCCGGTCTGTGAGGCCTCGGCGACCTTTTGCACCGGGCTGTACTCCGTGGCGGTGTAGTACTCGGTGATGACGATCATGGCAGCCGTCAGCGCCAGGCCGATCAGAGTGCAACCGAACATTGCAGACTGCAGTTCGGGCGCAATGATCTGCTGGGTGATGAACCAGAAAGCTATTGCCGAGATGACAGCCGACACGATGACGCCCTTGTAGAGCGCGTTCATGATCTTGCCGCCATCGGACACCTTGACGAAGAAGGTACCGATGATCGAGGCGATGATCGAGGCTGATCCCAGTGCCAGCGGATAGGTGATGGCCGCACCGCTTGCGTCCTTCATCAGCATGCCGCCTAGCAGCATGGTGGCCACCAGCGTCACGGCATAGGTCTCGAACAGGTCGGCAGCCATGCCGGCGCAGTCGCCCACATTGTCACCAACGTTGTCGGCGATGACAGCCGGGTTGCGCGGGTCATCTTCGGGAATGCCGGCTTCGACTTTGCCCACCAGATCGGCACCGACGTCGGCGCCCTTGGTGAAGATGCCGCCGCCAAGGCGCGCGAAGATGGAGATGAGCGAGCCGCCGAAGGCCAGGCCCACCAGCGAGTGCAGCGCAGCTTCGTCACCGACGAAGGTGCGCGCTACGGCGTAGTAACCGGCCACGCCGATCAGGCCCAGACCTACCACCAGCATGCCGGTGATGGCGCCGCCCTTGAAGGCGACTTGCAACGCGGCGTTGAGGCCGTTGTTGGCAGCCTCTGCAGTACGCACATTGGCGCGCACCGAGATGTTCATGCCGATGAAGCCGGTCAGACCGGAGAGGATGGCACCGACGGCAAAGCCACCGGCAGTGACCCAGTTGAGCGCTAAGCCGAGCACCACGAACAACACCACACCGACGACCGTGATGGTCTGGTATTGGCGGCTCAGGTAAGCCTTGGCACCTGCTTGGATGGCAGCAGCGATTTCCTGCATGCGGGCATTACCCGCGGGCAGCTTGAGAATGGAGAGCATCGATACGATGCCGTACAGAACGGCTACGGCGCCCGCAGCGACCGAAAGCCACAACCAATTATTCACGTCCATCCAGGCACACCTCCCGCAATAAACCCCGGTATTAATAATTTGCCCGTTGCGTGATGCCGTCGGTGGAAGTGCCGACAGGCGTCCCGGCAGGGGCGCGGGACTATAGTCAGAAAGGCCGGCCGAAAGCCAGATACCAGCCGGACTGATCGCCGGCGATTCGATACGCAACGCCTAGTGCGGGCATCTTGATACCGAGCAGGCGACGCTCTGTCTGTTCAAACGCTGAAATGCCCACAGTGCTTTGGACGTTTTGTGCCGGGCTGCCTGTGACAGGCGAGCGTGGCGCATGCAAATACATATCTATCTGGGCCCAGGGCGCAAAGCGCCAGGGGCTGTTGGGTAGGGGATTGAGTACGCGCTCCACCCCGTTGCGCAGCCGCACGAAGTGGTCGTCGGCTGTATCACCGCGCAGCACGGCAGTTGCCACATTGAGCTCTGTAAAGACATCGCCGAAGCCATAGTTGATGCGACTGCGCACGCCGGCACCAAACTGCACGGCATCCGGTGCCTGGCTGGAACTGCGCGTGTAGCCTGCTTTGGCAAACGGCGTGACTGTCCAGTTGCCGGCGGGGCGATAGTCCTTTTCGATACCCGGCACCAGGCTCACCGAGCCCAGTCCCGAGGGCATGTTCAGTTGCAGCACGTCGCTGCTGCGAAAATCCAGCAGCCCCACAGTCACTGGCAGGGTCAGTCGCCAGGCACCCATCTCGAAGGCAAGCGGGATGCGATAAATCTGCAGCGCATGCCCGCCTGATTCGTAGACACCTGAGCCCAATTCGTGCGCGAAGGCGTAGCTGGCGGGCGATACCTCTTCAGGCCGCAGTGGCGCTGGGTCGGCGCAGACGGTGGTCAGTGGCAGCAGCGCCAGCGCGCCAAGCCACGCGCCACAGCGCATGGCTTTACAGCTTCCAGGTGGTCTTGAGTTTGCGCCGCACGGATTTGCCCTTGATGCGCACATAGTCGGGCAGACCGTTTTTGTAGGGCGGGTAGTCCTCGCCTGCGATCAGCGGCTCGAGGTAGCGGCGGCAGGCGGTGGTGATACCAAAGCCGTCAGCCGTGATGAAGTTGCGCGGCACGGTTTTCTCGACGTTGGCCACTGCTGACAGTGGCACAGCCTCGATGCTCCAGCGATACGGCTTGGAGGATTTGCGGATGATGGCTGGCATCACTGCGTTGCGGCCAGCAATCGCGAACTCCACCGCCGCCTTACCCACTGCATAGGCTTGTTCGACATCTACCTTTGAGGCGATGTGACGTGCGGCGCGCTGCAGGTAGTCGGCCACTGCCCAATGGTATTTGTAGCCCAGCTCTTCTTTGACCATGTTGGCCACTACGGGTCCGACACCTCCCAGCTGCGCATGGCCGAACGCATCGCGGGTGCCTGCTTCGGCAAGAAAGCGGCCATCGGCATAGTGCGTTCCCTCAGACACGACGATCACGCAGTAGCCGTTGGTATCGACGCTGTGTTTGACCTTGGCCAGGAACGCAGGCTTGTCGAACGCGATCTCGGGAAACAGGATGACATGGGGCGCATCGCTGGCCTTGCTGCCTGCAAGGCCACCTGCCGCAGCGATCCAGCCGGCATGACGGCCCATGACTTCCAGCACGAACACTTTGGTGGAGGTGCGGGCCATCGACGCCACGTCCAATGCCGCTTCACGCGTTGAGACTGCGATGTATTTGGCTACTGAGCCAAAGCCAGGGCAGCAATCGGTCAGTGGCAGGTCGTTGTCTACGGTCTTGGGTATGCCCACGCAGGTGATCGGATAGCCCAGCGCCTCGCCTATTTGCGACACCTTGAGAGCGGTGTCCATCGAATCGTTGCCGCCGTTGTAGAAGAAGTAGCCGATGTCATGCGCACGAAATACCTCGATGAGGCGCTCGTACTCGGCGCGATTTTGCTCTAGGCCCTTGAGCTTGAAGCGTGCTGAACCGAAGGCGCCGGAAGGCGTGTGGCGCAATGCTTTGATGGTTGCCGGTGACTCAAGGCTGGTGTCGATGAGGTCTTCGGTTAGTGCGCCGATGATGCCGTGACGACCTGCATACACAGTGCCGATTTGGCGTGGATGGCGTCGAGCCGTCTCGATGACGCCAGCAGCAGACGCGTTGATGACTGCGGTAACACCACCGGACTGCGCGTAGAATGCATTATGAGGCGGTGTTTTGCGGCGAGTTGCAGTGGACTTGTTGCTCATGCGGCGCTCCAGTGCGGAGAAAGGCTGGTTTGACCCGTTAAGACTTGGCCGGTACTGTGCCAGAAGGCTGCCGTATGCGGCCATTATGTTTGGGAGATTGGTTATGACCACGCGCATTGTTCTGCTCGGCGCGCCGGGCTCGGGTAAAGGCACGCAATCACAGCGGCTCGTAACGCGCTTTGGCATTCCGCAAATATCCACAGGCGATCTGCTGCGCTCTGCCGTGGCACGCGGTACGCCGCTGGGTTTGGTTGCTGGCGAGGTTATGAAGGCCGGCAAGCTGGTCGATGACTCGATCATGCTGGGCGTTATTCGCGAGCGTCTTGCAGAGCCGGATGCTGCCAAGGGTTTCATCCTCGATGGCTTTCCGCGCAACTTGGTGCAGGCGGCTGCACTCGAGCAGCTGTTGGCGCAAATCGGTCAGCCGCTGACGCGCGTCGTGTTGATGGAGGTCGATTACGCCGAACTCACACGCCGCATTGCAGGTCGCCGCAGTTGCCCCAAGTGCGGCACCGTATTCAATATCCATGCGATGCCTGCTGGCAGTCAGCAGTGCTGCGACAAGTGCGTAGACCGTCCCGAATTATTTCAGCGCCCTGACGACACCGAGGCCACAGTGGCGCGCCGTCTGCAGGTTTTTGAGGAGCAGACGCGTCCGTTGGTGAGCTTCTACCAAGCGCGCGGCTTGCTGCGCAGCATTAATGCACAGGGCAAGGTCGATGCAATTACTGCGTTGCTGGTAGCAGCATTGAAGCCAGCGCCCAAAGCCAAGAAGAAAGTAGCTAAGAAGAAAGCAGCTAAGAAGAAAGTTGCTAAGAAGACTGTCAAGAAAGCTGCCAAGAAAGCAGTGAAGTCGGCTTCTAGGAAAGTTGCTGTTAAAGTGTCCAAGCAGGCTGCCATCAAAGCAGCCGTTGTAACCGTGAAGACGACTAAAAGGAAATCCGTGAAGAAGACCGCAAAGAAGGCTGCCAAAAAGGCCGCCAAGAAGACTGTTGCCAAGAAAGCCGCCAAGAAGGTAGCCAAGAAAGCTGCCAAGAAGGTAGCCAAGAAGGCTGCTAAGAAGGCTGCTAAGAAGGCCCCCGCCAAGGCCAAGTAAGGGCTCAGCCCCGCAGTGCAGCCAGCAATGCGTCGCCTATGGCGGCGCGACGCCAGCCGCGCAGCGGGGCCGCTCCTGCGTTGCCGCCCGCGACCTGTTCCAGGTCGCGGCGCGTCGCGAGAATCTCGCTGCCGAGGCCCAGTGCTGCAGCCACCTCGCTTACCACTCCAGATAGTTTCTTCAGACGGGCAGTGACATCTGCATCAGGTCGCGTGCGTCCGGGCAACGGCGGCAGTGCCACCGGCAGTTGCGCGCTATCAATCAGCGCGAGAATGTCACTGCCACTGTGTTCGATGAAGCCTGGTGCAAGTTCCGGCAGTTGTGCCAGCGCTGCTGCAGTGCGTGGTACCTGCGCCACCAAAGCGCGCAGTCCGGTGTCATCGAGTATCCAAGAGCGCGGACGGTCTCTGTCTGAGGCGCGCCGTTCGCGCCAAGCTGCAAGCAGACGCGCCAGACGTTGGCGGCCTTCATCCAGTTCTGCAATGCCCTTGAGTCGTTCCCAAGCACGGTCCGGATCAACGAACAGGCTGTCGCCGGCCACCAGCCCAAGCAGTTCTTCATCGAGCCAGCTGACACGACCAAGCTTGTCCAGTTGCTCCAGCAGTAACTGCCGCAGGGGCGCCAGGTGGCGCACATCCTCTGCGGCATAGATCAGTTGCGCAGCGCTGAGCGGCCGGTGTGACCAGTCGGTGCGCGTATGTGATTTGTCCAACTCGATGCCCAGCAGTCGTTTGACCAGATCGGCATAGCCGACCTGCGCCGGCATGCCAGCTAAGCCAGCAGCTACTTGCGTATCGAACACATTGCCCACGCTGCCGAATGCCGGAAACAGCACTTCAAGATCCTGACGGGCTGCATGCAATATTTTGACGGACTGTAACGAGGCCAGCGCCGGCTGCAACACGGACAACTGTGTGTTGCCCAGTGGATCGACTAAGTAGCAGTCGCGGGCGGTCGCCAGTTGCACCAGACAAAGTTGCGCCCGGTAGGTGCGTTCGCGCAGAAACTCCGTGTCGAGTCCGATGACAGCAGATTGCTCCAGCTCTGCGGCCAAGTCGGCCAGTTGCTGGGTGTCTGCGCCGGTTAGGGGGCGTGTGCTCATGATGAAGATTCCGGCGCGGCGTGGCTGATCCAGCGGCCGCTGCGCATGTACAAATAAGAGGGGACCAGCAGGATGATCCAGTAGAGCCATTCACCGGCCCAGCCCCAGACGATGGGCAGGCGCCACGTTTCGAGCATCACCCAGACGTGGATGCAATACGCGCTGATGGCGACCAATTCAGTATACAGATTGACCCGCGTGTTGCCGGTGCCTGTCACCGCATTCATCCACACTACCGTCACGGCCATCAGCAGCATGGCAACTGTCACCACCCGCAGCACCGGCGTGGCTGCAGCGACGAACGCATCACCTTGCCCATAGACGGACAATATGGCGTGTGGCGCCAGGTTTAACAGCAAACACAGCACGCCGCTTAGCAGTAGGTTCCAGTTGGCCAGTCGCAGCGTGAGTGCCATCACTTGGCTGTGCCGACCTTGACCGATGATGTTGCTGACCAGCGTATTGGCCACCGAGGCAAACGCCCAGCTAAGACAGCCGACAACACCGAAGATATTGCGCATCGCGTTGGACACAGCCAATGCCAGATGCCCCTGATGCTCGACCAGCACGTAGAAATATTCCCAGCTCGCCAGGCTTGCCGAGAACTGCAGGATCAGCGGCCCCGACTGACCCAAGATAGTCGCCACGCCATCGTCGCCATGCCAATGCAAGTGTGTTGTGCCTTGCGCGTGCTGGCGTAGCCAGGCGCGCAGTCCACACCAGCGCACGACTGACACTGCGACCACC
>Ga0214919_10010609_pt1 | contig 11636 bp, 12 predicted proteins | sample LL1503_MetaG_FD_177994 | JGI IMG/M metagenome (GOLD analysis project Ga0214919, IMG submission 177994) | Freshwater microbial communities from Lake Lanier, Atlanta, Georgia, United States - LL-1503 | ecosystem: Environmental > Aquatic > Freshwater > Lake | place: USA: Georgia | collected...
TGCGCATGCGCGTGACTTCGCCCATCTTCAGCTCGATATACGCATCGATCATGCTGTCGGTGAACACGCCGCCCTTGGTCAGGAAGGCGCGGTCTGCGTTCAAGCAGTCGAGCGCCTGGTCCAGGCTGTGGCAAACGGTTGGCACCAAAGCGTCCTCCTCGGGTGGCAGGTGGTACAGGTCTTTGGTAGCCGCTTCACCGGGGTGGATCTTGTTCTCCACGCCATCCAGACCGGCCATAAGCAAGGCGCTGAAGCACAGATAGGGGTTGGCCATGGGGTCCGGGAAGCGCGCCTCGATGCGACGGCCCTTGGGGTTGGCAACAAAGGGAATACGGATGGACGCCGAGCGGTTGCGCGACGAGTAGGCCAGTTTGACGGGCGCCTCATAGCCGGGTACCAGACGCTTGTAGCTGTTGGTGCTGGGGTTGGTGATGGCGTTGAGGGCGCGGGCGTGCTTGATGATGCCGCCGATGTAGTACAGCGCAAAGTCGGACAAACCAGCGTAGCCGTCACCAGCAAACAGGTTTTTACCGTCTTTCCAGACCGACTGGTGCACATGCATGCCAGAGCCGTTGTCGCCGACGATGGGCTTGGGCATGAAGGTGGCAGTTTTGCCGTAATTGTGGGCCACGTTTTGCACCACGTACTTCAGAATCTGGGTCCAGTCAGCGCGCTGCACCAGGGTACTGAATCGGGTGCCGATTTCGTTTTGACCAGCGCCTGCGACTTCGTGGTGGAACACTTCAACGGGAACGCCGAGCTGCTCCAGGATCAGGGACATCTCCGCACGCATATCCTGGGTGCTGTCAACCGGCGGGACCGGGAAATAGCCGCCCTTGACCGTGGGCCGGTGGCCTTTGTTGGCGCCGTTCATGTCTTTGCCAGAATTCCAGGGCGCTTCGTACTCTTCGATTTTGAAAAAGGAGCCGGACATATCGGTGTTCCAGCGCACATCGTCGAAGATGAAAAACTCGGGCTCGGGGCCGAAGAAGGCGGTGTCACCGATGCCGGAAGCCTTCAGATAGGCTTCAGCCCGCTTGGCAATCGAGCGCGGATCGCGGTCATAGGCCTTGCCGTCGCTGGGTTCGACCACATCGCAGCTCAGGAACAGGGTGGTCTCTTCGAAAAACGGGTCGATGTTGGCGGTATTGGGGTCGGGCATGAGCTGCATGTCCGAGGCTTCGATACCTTTCCAACCGGCGATGGACGAACCGTCGAATGCGTGGCCCGATGTGAATTTGTCTTCGTCAAAATGCGAAATCGGCACGGTCACGTGCTGTTCTTTGCCCCGGGTATCGGTGAAACGGAAGTCAACAAACTTGACTTCGTTGTCTTTCACCATCTTCATCACGTCTGCGACGGTCTTGGCCATCAAATGCTCCTTAAGCGCGGTTGGAAAAAATTGGTATCACGATGCTCTTTTTCAGCAGTTTCTATGCCACCGCTGAGCAAGCCCGCGATTGTCGCCGACCCCAACGGACGAAGGGCCGGGCCACACAGAAAATGCTGTAGCTATCGATGCACCAAATAAAGGCGCATTATATTTAACTGCACTATACAAGTGCATTTTGTTAGCCGCGCACCAATTCGGGGCCAAGCTGGAGCGCGTAGGCCGCAAGCCCATCTTTCAAGGCAGCGAAGGCTGTGGCGCAATCCTGCGGACTGCCTTTCACGCCCAATTCAATATGCCGACCCCACTCGGGATGGTCCACGCTGGGCAGACTGAACACCTTGACCGGGTGGCTGCGCTCAATCTCCTCCATCAGCGGAGTGAGCGTTGCCTCCATCGCGCCAAAAACAATGACCGACTGCTCGCGCCACGCGCCGGTGCGAAACAGAGGCCGGTAATGGGTATCAAGCACCCACTCCACCATGGGCCAGGCCATCACCGGAAAGCCGGGGACAAAATAGACTGCGCCGCCCCGGCTGCCAGGATGGCTGAAGCCAGCAATCTTGTTGTACGGGTTGGGAATGATGGCGCTGCCTAGGGGGAACACGGCCATGTTGAGACGGTGGCGGTTATCGTCGCGGTCCGGCTCGTAGGGCAGGCCTTTTTCGAGGGCAATGTCTTGCATCCTCTCCTGAACCAGCGCCTTCGCCTCAGGGTGCAGGATCAAAGGCTGACCCAAAGCACGCGCGGCACACTGCCGGGTATGGTCATCCGGGGTGGCCCCGATACCGCCGAAAGAAAACACCACATCGCCCGAGGCAAAAGCGCGCTCCAACGCCGCTGTGATGCGGTCTGGGACGTCGCCTACGTAGTCGGCGTAGGCCACCGTAAGTCCGCGCGCTCCCAGCAACTCAATAGCCCGGCTGAGATGCTTGTCGGCGCGTTTGCCGGAAAGAATTTCGTCGCCAATGATGATCAGTCCAAAGTGCATAGTCAGGTATCCAGAGTTCGGGGCGGCTCCAAGGCGGGCGTATCCGGCACCAATGCCAGCGGTGGCGGGAACGGCGCTGCTGCGCGCTCGCGCAGTGTCTGCAAGGACAGCAGACAAAAATGGATAAACCACAGGCACGCGAAGGAAAACACCATCACATAAAGCCATATCGACACCGGCAGCAGCAAGGGGGCCATGGCAATCGTCATCAGCCCGGTTGACCAGATCAAGCTCGGGCCGGCCCCCATCATGCCGACCAGCACACCCATGCCCAGAAGGGGGTATCTGTGCTGCGCCATGAGGGCGCGCCGTTCGTCCACGCTGGCGTGCTGTGCCAGTGCATCAAAAGCCAGCACGCGGCAGGTCAGCCAACCCCATATCAGGGGCGGCAACACCAGGATCAACGGTGGCACCAGCCACATCGGCAGGCTCAGCACCATGGCTACCAGGGCCAGGCCAATGGACCACAGCGTCCACAGCGGGCTCTGCCACCATGGCACGTTGCGCAGCATCTGCAGTTGCGGGAAACGATGGCGCGCAACCAACCGCACCAGCGCCGGGGCCATCAACAAAGAAACCGCTCCCAGTGACACCAGCACGACCGCAGGCGTGAGCGCGACCAGCAAAATGACGTGCGGCAACACCGCTTTGAGTCGCGGCAGGCCAACCGCCTCCAGCCAGCCCCACAGGACGGCCAGGGTCACCGAGGACTCAAGCCAGCCCCCCAAGCCTTCAACAGCAGAGGCCCAGAACAACTGGCCCAGCGTAAAGGCCAGCGCTGCGGCAAAGACCACAGGCAGCAGCGACAACAGAATCACCCGCGGATGCAGGCAGTACAGAGCAGCACGCCAAAAAGCATCGAACGCGGCGGGCATAAGCTACTGGCGCTAGGCCCGGTTGACCAGTCGCATCAAGCCCAGCCATTGCTGCGACCAAAAGCCGTCGCCGTAGCGCCGGCCCTGCTCGACCTGGTCGCGCACGCCGGTAGGCCCATAGCCGGGGCTGAAATCAGCGGTTCTGAACAGCATATCCCACCAGGGTAGAAGCACCCCGAAGTTATGCCCGCCCAGCACCGCCCGTCCTGTGCCCGGCACCAGGGTTTCGTGGCCCTTGCCAATGCCATGGTGCAGCCGGTGAAAATGTGGACTGATCCACAAACGCGCACCCCAGGATCCAAAATCAACCCGCAGGTTAGCGTGCTGAAAACTCTCGCTGAGCTGGGTGAAAACCACCAGGGCGACAAACTGGCCCGGCGGCAAGCCGATCAGTTGGGCGCACAGGGCCAGCACAGCGCTGGTCAGCACATCGTCAAGCAGGTGGTTGCGGTTATCCGACCACATGGTCATCTGGCGCTGGGCATGGTGCAGGGCATGCAGTTTCCACCACCAGCCAAGTTGGTGCTGGGCGCGATGGATGCCATAGTGCACCAGATCAAAGGCCAGCAAATAAAGGGCGAAACTCACCAGCGGCTGGTCCGTGACACCGGGCCATACGTCGTCCAGTTGCGGTGTGACCCAACCGAGCACGCTGAGTCGACCCAACAGGCCATCCATGACCGGCTCGAGCACAAAAAACATCCCGAGCTTGAATAGGCCCAGGCGGTGAATAACCGTGTACAGCATGTCGGTGCGCACAGTGGCCGTATCGGTCACCGGTTCCACCGGCCGCCAGCGCTGCAGCGGCCCTAACACCAGCACCAGCACCAGCAATTGCCCCAGACCGAACAGCAGCCAGATGGACCCCTCATAGGCCCGCTCCAGGTAACCACCCCACCCCAGCGCCATAAGAACGGGTTGAACCAAGCCCTCAAAAAAGGCCTGGTGAAGGTCGTTGAAAGTGTCGGTGAGGGCGTCCATGGGGCTTGCGTGCGGGTGAGGACCGTAGCTTACTTGGCGTGGGCAGCGAGCCAGACCTGGTAATCGGGGTGCTCGCGCAGGGTTTCAAAACAAAAACCCTTGGCCTGCAGCCCGGTAATCAGCGGCTCCAGCACCGCCGGGGCCCAGGGATCTTTGCGTGACCAAATGCCCAGGTGCGCCATCAGGATGTCGCCCGGCCGGATGTCGCGCAGGGCCTTGGCCAGCAACTGCGCATTGCTGTAGCGATCGCTGGGCAGTTCATCTCCCAAAAAACCTGCCGCTGCCCAACCCACGTGGGCGTAGCCGCAGCTGTGCGCCGCCTCTAGCAGCCGTGCAGAGGTCTTTCCGCCGGGCGCCCGGAACAGGGGCAGGGGCGCAACGCCTGTCAGCGCCTGCAGACGCTTGGATGCGGCATCGAGTGCCGCGCAATACTGCTCCGCGGTCCAGGCTTGCGTCTGGCCGGTCTGCGGTCCGGCGCTGGGACGGACCTGCAAGCGTCCATCGGATAAGTCGGCGCGCCAGTACACATGATCGAGCGTGTGCGAAGCAAATGCGTGGCCCTCGGCTGCACGGGCTTTCCACCAGGGTGCCCAGTGCGTTCCCAGGCTGCCGTCGCCGGTTTGGGTCGGTTCGTCTGCGGCAAAAAAAGTGACTTTGACCTGGTGGCGACGGAGCACCTCGGCCATCTGCGGCGCCACTTCCATATGGCCGGTATCCAGCGTCAGGTAAACCGGTTTGTTACAGATTGCTGCCGCGTGGACCAACCCCGTGCCGTAGCAGAGCAGCAGGCCCGCGCGCAACAGGCCGATCAGCTGCCTCAACGGGGCTTGTGGTCGAGGGTCCATACCCCGTGCGGTGACTTGCCGACCTTGATCTGGCGCACCACCGCGCGGGTGGTGAGATCGACCACGGTAAGTTTGTTGGCCCAGCGCGAACCTACGTATAAATAGCGACCATCAGCGGACAGGTCCATACAGTCTGGCCCGCTGGGCACATCAAAGGTGTCGACCACTTCCATGCTCAGGTAATCGATTTTGCTGATCGAATTGGCGGCGCGGTTGCTCACAAAAATATGCTGTTTATCACCCAGGCTGCGAAAAGCATGTGCACCGCTGGCCGTGGCCAAAGTTTGCATGAAGGCCGGTTTGGCAGTACCCACGTCATAGACCTCGACACCGCGCGCCCCGGTCAGCGCCACCAGCAACTTCTTGTCGTCAGGCGTTCCAAATATGTCGGCGGGTAAAAACCCGGTTTTGATGCGCCACTTCAGGGTCTGCGTCGCCAGATCAATGGCGATCAGTTCGTCGCTTTCCTGCATCGTGGCGTAGACCACGGTGCTTTTGGAGTCGATCCACAGATGGCTGGGCGTTTTGCCCGTCGGGATGCGTTGCACCAGCGTCAACTCCCCGGCACTCCAGCGGTAGAGGTCCACATGATTGAGTCGGTTGCCGGCCGTGACCAGCCATTTCATGTCCGGCGAAAAACGCAGATGGTAGGGGTCAGAGATGCCGTGCACTGTGCGCTGGACCTCGCCGGTACGCGGATCCAAAAACGTGAGCGAATTACCCACCGCGTTGGCCACGATCACCGATTTTTCGTCCGGCGTGAGATACAGGTGGTGCGGCTCTTTACCGGTTGGAACCCGCTTGATCTCGACCCAGCGCTGCGGGTCAATCACGCTGACGCTGGCGCTCAGCGAATTCAACACCAGAATCGGGGCCGCTTCTTTTGCCGCCGCTGGGGCGCTGACCGCCGGTGTGGGGGGAGTGTCTGCCTGTGCAATTTGCGGGGGATTATTTGTCGCCGCACAGCTGATGCATGTCCAAGCGGCCAGGGCCAACCAGACCCCAAAATTTCGATTACGCATAGCCACCTAGTGTAGCCGCCACCCCGCAGACGGGTGGTGGAGCGCACGACTCAGGGTGCCCCCACCGCGACCAATTCGGCTGCGCTGAGCCAGCGCCACGCACCCGGCGCCAGATCGGCTGGCAAGTCCAGGCTGCCAATGCGCGATCGGTGCAATGCCTCGACCCGGTTGCCCACAGCCGCCAGCATGCGCTTGACCTGGTGGTATTTCCCCTCGGTCAGCGTCAAGCGCAGATGGTGGGCATCCACCGCCTCGCAAGCCGCAGCCCGTACCGGCTTGGGATCATCATCCAGCACCACACCGGCCAGCAGCGCATCGGCCTGCCGGGCATCCAGCGGATGCTTGACGCGCACCTCGTAGACCTTGGGTACATGGTGGCGGGGCGAGCTCATGCGGTGAATGAACTGTCCGTCATCGGTGAGCAGCAGCATGCCGGTGGTGTCCTGGTCCAAGCGCCCCACGGCCTGTACCCCCTGCACCGCACTTTTTTGTGGGCGCGTGCGCAAAGGCGCCGGCAGCAGCGAATAAATACTGGGATAGGTGGAGGGCTTTTGCGAGCATTCGGTGCCAGCAGGCTTATTGAGCACGATGTAGGCGCGCTGTGCGTAGGGCCAGTCGTGGCCCTGCACCCGAAAGCGCAAACCCTCTGGCGCGAACTCCGCTGCGGGGTCGGTACAAGGCTGCGGCATATTGCCCTCGTCCAGCGCGTACACCTGCACCCAGCCCTGTTGCACCAGCCCGGCGCAGACACGCCGGGTGCCAAAGCCCTGGGTGTACAAAATCTCCTGGATTTGCACTAGGCCGGTTTGTTCTTGGCCTTGCCACGCGGCAGGATGGCGGTGGTGACGGTGGCGCGTACCGGCTCGAAACCCGGGGCCATCGGTTTAGGCGGCGCGCTGTCCTTCTTGGGTTTTTTGGCTTCTTTGGTGGATTTTTGCTGACCTTTGGCCATGGCAGGCTCCTTGGGTTGGGTGGTGGGTGTCCAATACGGGCAGTACGCAGTGTAGTTTCTCCGCCATGGCCACCAACGAACCCCCGCTCCAACCGCTGCTCGTCGACGAATCAGAAGTCCAGACCAGCGCCATCCGGGCGCAGGGCGCGGGGGGCCAGAACGTCAATAAGGTGTCCAGCGCCATCCATCTGCGCTTTGACATTCCCGGCTCCAGTCTGCCCGATGGAGTCAAAGAACGCTTGCTGGCCTTGCGCGATGCCCGCATCACCAGCGAGGGCGTACTCATCATCAAAGCCCAGCGCTTTCGTACCCAGGATAAAAACCGGCTCGACGCCTTTCTGCGTCTGCACCAACTCATCAACAGCGTGGCCACGCCACCCACGCCGCGCCGTCAGACCAAACCCACCGCTGGTTCCAAGCAACGCAGACTGGAAAGCAAAGGCGTACGCGCCCAAACCAAAAGTCTGCGTGCGCCGGTGCGTGGGCACGACGATTAGCCGCTCCCTTCCTCCGCGCTCGCCCCTAGCGGCTCATGCCCACTTACTCCACCAGGGCGACCGATTTCACCAGCGCCCACACCGCGCGCCCCGCCGCGAGCTCCAGCTGTGCCGCCGAGCGCGCCGTGACCCGCGCCAGCAGCGTGGCGGTGCCGCAGCGCAGCCGCACCAGCACCTGCGATGGGTGGGCGTCGGGCGCGACGGATTGCACTGTGCAGGCCAGCTGGTTCTGGATGCTGGTGCCCGCAGGTGCGGCCAGCGCCAGGCTCACATCGCGTGCCAGGACCCGCACGCGCACACGCCGCTTGGGCTCCAGCACCGGACTGTCGCGCAGCCAGAAGCTGCCGCCGTCAAAAACCACTTCGGCCAGCTGCCAGGCTGCGTCGTGCGCGCGCACCGTCGCCTCCAATAAAGCGCCCGCCTCGTCCCCCCCGGCAGACAGATACTGCACCATCACCTCAGCAACCGGCCCGCAGGCGCGCACCTGCCCGGCCTCCAGCAGCACCAGCGTGTCGGCCAGTCGGGCCACCTCGTCCATGGCGTGGGTAACGTAGAACATGGGAATCTGCAGCCTGTCGCGTAGCGCCTCCAGCCAGGGCAATATGTCTTGCTTACGGCTGCGGTCCAGCGCGGCCAGCGGCTCATCCAGCAGCAGCACGCGCGGCTGCCGCGCCAAGGCCCGCGCAATCGCCACCCGCTGGCGCTCACCGCCGGAGAGCGTGTCCACCCGCCGCTCCAGCAAGTCGCCGATTCCCAGCAGCTTCACCGCATCCTGCAGGCCGCGATGGGCCAAGGCGTCGCCACGCCCACCGCGCAGCCCAAAAACCAGGTTCTGGCGCACGTTCAGGTGCTCCAACAAACTGGCCTCTTGAAACACATAGCCCAAAGATCGCTGCCACGTGGGAACAAAGACGCCGCTGACCGCGTCTTGCCACACGGCCCCGGCCATGGCCACGCATGCATCCGTCGCATCGCAGGCGCGCTCCAGCCCGGCCACGCAGCGCAGCAGGGTGGTCTTGCCCGAACCCGATGGGCCAAAAACCACCGTGATGCCCCGCCCTGGCAGGCGCAAGTTCACATCAAGCACAAAAGCAGCACGCGCCAACCGCAGGCGGATATGGGAATCGGATGCCGTGTGCGCTGCGTGCATGGACCTGCCCTGCGCGCCCTCAGGCCACGCTGCGCGGCGCGTGCCGCTGGATCGCGCCCAGCGCTAGCAGCACCGCAAACGCAAACACCACCATGCCCAGCGCCAGCACATGCGCCTGCGCGTACTCCATGGCCTCAACGTGCCCGTAAATGAGCGTAGAAATGACCTGCGTCTGCCCGGGGATGTTGCCGCCAATCATCAGCACCAGCCCGAACTCACCCACGGTGTGCGCAAAGCTCAGCATCGCCGCCACCGCAAAACCAGGCCGCGCTAGAGGCAGCGCCACGCGCCAGAAAGCCTCCAAGGGGGACAGCCCCAAGGTCGCAGCGACCTCCATCGGCCGCGGCCCCATGGCCTCAAACGCGTGCTGAATAGGCTGCACCGCAAAGGGCAGCGAATACACCACCGACCCCATGAGCAGCCCGGTAAAGGTAAAGGCCAGCGTGCCCAGCCCCAGGCCGTGCATCAACTGCCCCAGCCAGCCCTGCGGCCCCAACGCCAGCAGCGCATAAAAACCCAAGACGGTGGGCGGCAGCACCAGCGGCAAAGCCACTACAGCACCCAGCACCGCGCTCCACCGCGACCGGCTGCGGGCCAACGCCCAGGCCAGCGGCGTGGCAATCAGCAGCAACACCAGCGTTGTACACGCCGCCAGGCGAACAGTCAGCAGCACAGCGCTTTGGGTGGCGGGGTCGGGAAAGGGCATGGTGCATTGTGGGGGAACCGCCGCTCCGCAGCGTGACCCGTTCACCTCTTGCTGTTCTGCGAATGATCTGTTCAGCGGATCAATTCCAGCACGGGGAGTTTGCCTCCTTGGGCTTGGGGATTGTCGGCAAAGGTATTGGGCAAATGATGAACAAAACTGTCGCAGTTCAATAATTTATATTTATCGTTGTAATTCAGGATATTCCTGGAAGTAAAGCCATGCGGGACGTTTTCAAAAGTAAGGGCCAAGTTTGCGCGTTCGGGAACACCGACATAATCTGGCTCAAAGACGCCAAAAGCATTAAAGTCAAAAGTACGTGAGGCATAGTGCTCAAGCATTAATTCACGGTCATATAGATACAGACCTTGGTAAGGTTGTGGAGCGTTGACATAACAATGCATTCCTTCCTTGACAAAGAGTTTGGACGCATTGTGTAGATTGATACTCTGCACCACGTCTGAGCAGGTCCATGCATCAAGCGTGCTGTTCCACTCTACTCGGATAAATGAAGGATAAAGTCCATGCGGCTTCAAAATCTCCCGGTGAAGCAGCCAGTACCGAATGTTACTCGCAGTAACCTGGAGATCGTCCTCCGTATACATGAAATGTGTATAGTCTGGGTTATCAATGACGTTTTTAAAAATCGCTTTATGAGCCCAAGTTAATACCCATCCATGCGGAATATTGCTGACTGTAATTATTTCCCATTGATAGTTATCGGACCGACTTGGCGCCACGGCAGCAATTTCCTTTATTTCATTTCCATCATCACTATTCGTCAATATTATTTCGTGTACTTCGCACGGAAAATTCTTATGATTTTGAAGAACCGTGGAAAGGTAAGAAAGGCGATTTTTTCTAAAATGAAAGGCGACGCAAATAACGATCTTCATACCAGATATTGAATAATTTATTTAAATTTAATTTTTCTTTGCACATAATATGCTGGTGTCTTGTGGCATTCACTGTTGGTCGACACACTCTTGAAAAGTACGTCTAAATTGCATGGGATCGGATATATCGGTGAATGTTTCCCGCGTGCCGCCAGTTCCGATGATCGTGATTGCACCATAGCCTAAGATCCGACCCATAATAGATTGATCCACATTGACAGACTCAATCTTTGATAAATTCATTTCCAAAGTCTTTCGACTTATCAAACCCAGTTTTATAACCACACGCTTATTCGTAATAGCGAATTCGCTGGTCCAATTTTCTATCAGCGGGGCAATGAACAGGGTAAGAAACGACCCCAAAGAAATAAATATGATCCAGTGATTTTTGGCTTCATATACGACATGCTCTTCGCGAATGAGACTGCTATTTACATAATTTCCCATTTTATTTCCCAAATCGAGAGAATTCTTCGCAATATCGATGCTTTGAAGGAAGGTTTATAGAACTTGTGATGCAGGCTTGAGGAACAAAGCTAAAAAACGCTGAATTCTGAAAATCATTATTCAACTGCTTCACTATCTTTAGCTGCTAACGCGCGATATTTAAAGAAAGCACCATGGTGCCCGAGACCGGAATCGAACCGGTACGCCCCAATTACGGAAGCGGCGGATTTTAAGAAGTGCGTCGGAATTAAAATCCTTTTATAAATCAAGCACTTAAAACGCTTCTAAAACCGTGTGTCACAAAATGTGCAACAGAAATCCATCGCACATTGACATCAAAAACACCGTCGCCACTGTACCTACATCTAAGCAGACTTAACTGCGCCCACGAGTCTCAAACACTTTGCCACTTCTATTGCAGATGATAGACGATAAATCGCATGGTAATGACGAATGATGGACGCTGTTCATTTTTGAACATGTACCCTACTCTGCTACTGCGTCACCTAGTCAACCTCTTCACCACATCGCTAGAAGCGAATGGATCAAGCTGACTCTGAGTGTTGGCGACTGAATTGGGATCGTGCTTCTGACGCTTATGTAGCGTGTATGCATTAGTCTGACCGTGACTACTAGTAGATTGCTGTCCAGGCGTCGCTCTGTTGGATCTAGTGCTGTTCTTGAACACTAGAGGCAACACTTGCGGCTTCACTAGTTGTGGTGGCAGTTGCTTCTGCTGCTGTTTGGGTGACTTGGTTGGCTTGGGTGCTGAGACTGGCATTCCCCCAAATCAGTAGACAAATAATGATGTCAAAACTGAAATGGAGAATTACAAATGCAGCGATCGAAATATGCCCCTGATTTCAAATCCGAGGCCGTTAAACAAG
>Ga0214919_10010610_pt1 | contig 11635 bp, 15 predicted proteins | sample LL1503_MetaG_FD_177994 | JGI IMG/M metagenome (GOLD analysis project Ga0214919, IMG submission 177994) | Freshwater microbial communities from Lake Lanier, Atlanta, Georgia, United States - LL-1503 | ecosystem: Environmental > Aquatic > Freshwater > Lake | place: USA: Georgia | collected...
AAATGATCCCAACGATTCCATCCTGTTGCACGGAGGGTACATGGTGGATCTACTAAACGAGCAAATGTAAGTGGAATATTTTCATCTTGTGCATGCTCCAAACCTGTCTGGTTAATTTGATTATCAGGATTATACTGTACTGCATCACATCGAATCTTAGTTCCAAGACGTGAAATACCCTTCAGATCAGATTCAACATCTGTTTTCCATTTACCTTGTACCCATGACGCACCACTTGCTTGAATACGTGTAGTAGCATTTACAGGAAATGTTGTCGGACAGTTTGTAGCAGGGCGATTTAAATAATATCGTGATGCATATGAGGTAATTCGCATATCATCCACTTGATGAAAAGGATCATTTCGAGGGCGTGTTAAGGCTTGTTGAGTTGTATAACAAGCATCCATTCTTCTTATATAGTATTTAGTATTTCTCAGGTTTCATACAAACTTCATTTACCATTGGAAGAGGTGCTTGAACAGCAGGATATGCCTTCATTTGATAAATGGGTAAATGATCTTTTTGTATATTAATTTTCAATTGTATTTTTAGATTATCACGAACAATCTCTTTATCTCCTTTTTGAGGTGGCTGATATTGTCTCCATGGAGCAAATGTATTTGGAATATTGATTCTACGTAGGTCTGATTCTAAATCCACCATATTACCCTTAATAATTGTTGCATCATTGCCACCAACAAGGCCTAAAATATGTCGTTGAGGAGTAGGATTTACAAACTGTGAAGGTAAATAATCATAGTGCTGAGGGAGTTCCTTCTTTTCCCAATGAGAGTCCAACAATGACCCGTATGCATCATTAAGATTGCTTAAGTATATGGCCATTTCTAATTAGATGCTAAATAAAATAAATAAAAATTGACATAATACTTCTAATTAGTTTATAACTAGAAGATGGCTATGGATATGGATCGATACAAGAATATTTTGAAAGAATCTGATATGTATATGAAATCATATTTATCAATGTATATGGAATCTGGTGCAAAAGATACACGATATCTAGCAAGTTTATATGAGTCTCTTATTGAACTTGCAGTACTGATTAATGAAGGCGAAGAAACTCCTCGATTGATTGAATTAGGTGTGCGATGGGAAACTAGTTTAAATGAGCGGAAGAAAGCACTGAAAAAGAGAAAATAAGTAATTTATATTAAAAATATAAAATTGAAATATATTTTTAATATATTTTAATACAGATAAGTTAAACCTACATTTACATAATGTCGCACATTATCATTTCGCTGGATGGAAACATTGGTGCTGGTAAGTCGACCCTGTTGAAAGAGATTCGTGAACAGATTCCCGAAATTTATATAGTAGATGAACCTGTGGATCAATGGACGTATCTTATTGATGAAAATGAGAAAAATATTTTAGAACTCTTTTATGAAGACAAAAACCGTTGGGGATATACGTTTCAGACATGTGCACTCTTGTCTCGTCAAAAAAATATGCAAACTATGTTAAAACATATTAACAGTATCCATTCTACTCCACAGATTATTTTAACAGAGCGTTCTACTTTAACTGATAAACATATCTTTGCAGAAATGTTGCATCGCACTGGCTATCTAAGTACAATTGAATGGGAATTATACAATAATATGTTTGATGTTATCAGTCAATCCTACGCAGTTCATGGTGTAATTTATTTATCTACATCTGTTAAAACCTCGAAAGAGCGCATTAGAGTTCGTGGGCGTCCTGAAGAAGATGGTATTTCCGTTGAATATTTGAATGATTTACATAAACAGCATGAAAAATGGTTGGGGGATACGAGTATTCCTGTACTTAAATTATCTACTGAACCTGACAGTTCACTAGGTGAAAATATTCAGGATATTAAAAACTATGTTCAAGAGCTAAAGAATATTTATCTGTAATTTTACTTTTAAAATGATTTCACGCATACAACTTTCTTAATTGCCTCCTTACTTAAACCAAGCGGTGCTAATGCAGCAATAATTTGCTGTTTTCTATGTCCTACTGTATTTTTATATTGTACAGCATTCTTACGCTTTCTAGCTTCCTGTAATAAGACATTATGTGTTTTAGTTCCAATAAATTTAATATGTCTGGCACTAATGCCTTCATTTGCTGCTTTAGCGAGAAGAGCTTTTTTAGATTCCTCTCTAGCATTTTTTTGTGTTTTAGCAGCCACACGTTTTCTTGCATTTGCTAGTAATCTATCTTGAGCAGAAGCAGTAAGTTTTCCACGTACTTTTAATGCAGATGCGGGAAGACCTGCATCTAATGCAGCCTGTTTAAGGCGTGTCATATATCCTTCTCTAGCACCTCTAGCATCTTTTGCTATTTTACGTTTTTGGGCAGCAACTCTATGAGCTGATAATGTATTACCTTTTTTAAATTTAAAATTAGCAGAGTTAAATCCTTCTAATTTAAGCATTGATTTCATAGCTCTTTCTTCTGCCACTTTAAGTTCTTTTGCTTTTTTAGTACCTACACGTTTTTGAAAGGCTCTTAACAGATTATTTTCTGATTGTCCTTTTCTTGGTTTTTTATATTCTGCAGATAAGTATTGATTTCCTAATTGCTCTCTAAGTTTTTGTTTTAGAGTTTGTTCGGCTGCATTTTTAGCTGCTTTACCAACTTCTTTTGCGCGACGCTGTTCTATTTTTCTTAAAACACCTGATACAGTTGCATTCTTTGTAAGACGTCCAATGTTTTTATTTGAATATCCTTGATTTAGTAATTGTTGTTTAATCATTTTTGAAGGAGGAGCACCCTTAGCAGCCTTTTCAGCATTCTTAACTGCTTTTTTTGTTGCAGCCATATGTTTTTTACGACCTGCCTCAACAATGTTTTTAACAGACTTTCCTTTGATAATACGAATCATCTCACGAGGAATACCTTCAGCGTTTACTGCTTCATATACCTCACGTTCTATAACGGTCTTAGCAGCTCTTTCCTCTGCAAGTTCTTTTTTACGACGTTCCTTTTGTTCTTTATCAGCCATTCTACTTATTATAAATAATTTAACAATTTACATCTCTTAAGTATGATCGTGATGGGATGCCACCATTTACCCATCCAGCCGCAGCTACTTCGGGAATAAGATTCTTTGGATTCTGTACATTTTGTTTAAGAATTGGAATGAGAGGAGTATATTGTTGAGGAAAGAATTGCTCTGTAACAGTTCCGCATTCCTTACCCATACGAATCTGCTCAGAATGTAATAAAAGACTCTCTACATCACGAGAGGGATTGCCGCCTGCCATATAGGGAACGGATAAGAAGGGACGGGCTTGAGGGCGGGTCTGGCAACGGTTATTTTTAAATCCAATTTGATTACGCAATGCAGAGTCGGCATCAATTGAAGCATTGTTAAATCCAAATCCTTCACGAGGATAAATTAATAACTGATCTACAGCAACAGGTTGAACGCCGGTAGCTTTTGGTACTAGATTTGTTGTCATATACCGTCCAGGTCCAACGGATTGTGAATAAAATGATTGGATACCGCATAAATCATCGCGTGAATGAGTTAGTCTATTAATCTCCATTTATATCTGAAGATATGTGCTATAAAATATTATAAAATAATACAATAAAAGATGCAAAAATATTTATCAAAATCTAGGATACTTCGAAAATTATGTCATTGTATCAAAAAAGTTAGAGATACGGTTAAACTTAGGATAAAATCTAGATCTAAAGAAAGCGCAGCTATTGCTATTTGTGTCAAATCAGTACTTCAACGTCGTGGAAAAACCCTAAAACGATTTAGCTGTAGAAAGAAGGAATTATATATGCAAAAATATACAAAATAAAAATTGAAAACATTTTGAACATAAACAGTAAGTACCACAATACTCCAGAATGTCTTCAGTACAAAAAACGAACTGTCCTCTTTGCGGTCAATTAATGCCTAAATCAGAGCGATATCCTAAAGCTCTTTGCAACAAACATTATGATGAATGCTTTGATAAAGATGGAAATAAAGTTACACATGGAAATATTGATTTTGCAGGTGGTTTTGTAAGTTATCATACAATTGGAGATACTATTGTAAAACGAGATGATGGAATTTGCTATGTACGTGATAAAAAATGTAGTGCAGGTGAAGCTCGTATGGGCGGAATTGTGATTCAACTTTTAGATTAAACCATGCTATAAAAAATATAAATGCAAACCAAATAAAACTAAAGAAAATTAAAGAAAACCAAAACCAAATATTAATAATATTATATAAATACTATTAATATTTTTAATGTATGATATTTATGAACCATGTGCAAGCCAAGGCATTAATCCACCATCTGTTCCTGATAAACAAGCTTCACGTCCACCCTCTTTACAGGTCTTTCCAGGGATTTTATATAACCAATTTGCAAATGAACCTTGGTCATTAGGAACAGTGGTAGAAGGTTGTGTTACATATTGACGTTGATTCTGATTCTTTCCAAATACATCTGTCGGATCTGAAAACCAATGAACGCGGAAGAAATCATCAAGTGTCTGTTTTACAGTAGGATTTCCAATTGGTGCAGCACCTGGGCGATCTGGATTATATTTCATTTCATCCAGAAGAACATTCATAAATAGATTTTTAGAAGTAGGAGGAGTATAATCAGGTAGTGCAGGACCTGCATAAGGAGATGCATTGACTTCAACAATTCCAAGTGCATCTTCTGTATTGAATGGTTGTACAGAAGATGCCATGGAATCACCATTTACAAAATGTTCAGATACATCTTTAAAGTTCTGTTTAGAAGAATTATAATTCTGTTTAGCTCTTGATGGATCCACTACAGCACTGAAGGGAAGAGTATGATATTCATCGCGTGGTTTTTGTTGCAACTGTTGCAACTGTGTTGATTTTTGCGGTAATTGTTGTAATTTAGATTCTACACCTTGTTCTTTATGATTATTAACAGGTAAAGTTGTAGTAAATACAATAACAGATGCGGTAATTGCTCCAAATAATACTGCAACGAATAAAAATGATAATCCACCTAATAAACTTGCAATAATACCAACAACTGTAGATAATATCATTATTCGCGCTACAAAATTCCATAAAGAATGGGTACAAGTTGGTTTATATTGTAAACTAAAATGATGGAATAAAATGGACGGATCTAACCAAAATGGCGGTTCACAATGTTGTCCATCCATGATTCTCTTTTTTGTCTTTATTTTTTATTACCCTGATTCTTCTTATCCAACTTCTTACGTAATCGGTCACGTACCATAGATAATCGTGCACTTTCATCTTTCCCTGCCTTTTTAGTTGCACCCATACTATCAAATCCAAATGCTTTTTTAATTCCATCCATCATTTCAACAAATTCAGGATTGTCTGCAAATTCTTTAACAAGCTCTTCCACTTCTTTAGTAATCTCTTCTACACGAATTGAACCTGATTTAACTTTCTGTTCAATTCTCTTTCCAATTTTAGCAATAATTTTCTGAATAATTTCGGGTTTATTCTTTAATGTTGTATATAGAACACTAAAAGCCCGGGACGAATCCTTTTCACATTCAGAAATCATTTCAGCATCTAGTCCCAAATCTTCAGGTTTAATGTCTTTAACGATTTCTTGAGCTAAACGAATAAGATGTCCATTCATAAAACGTTCAGGCAATTTAGGCATTCCTTTTTCAAAAAATGATTGAAAATTTGGCATTTTAGGTTTTTTCTCATCTCCATTATCTCCATTATCTCCATTATCTCCATTATCTCCATTATCACGATCCTTAAAGAATTCCATAAATTTTTTAATCAAGTTCTGAAATTCATCGCTATTTAGTTTATTTTTCATATCATTCATAGCATCATCCATCCATGATGGTTTTTCATCTGGGTTAAATCCAGCTTCCATAAAATGGCACATTGAAAGAATACGCAAATGTTCCCAAATAGCTTTTCGTGTTTGCTCAGATAAACTAACCCATACATCATCTGCAATTGTAACACCTGGTAGAATTGTACCAGGATTTTTCTCAGCAGATTCCTCCATTTTAACAGATTTAAAATTTTGTAAACGTGCATTTCCATCCAACATCTTAGCATACACAATATGGGGTTGGTACTCTGGTAGAGCACCTAGCAAATCATTAACAAATTCGTTGTACTTCTGTTGAAAGAGGGATAGTTCTTCTGCCATACTTCATATGGGTTACTAAGACATCTTTAAATTATAAATAATCATTTTATTAACGTTCAGATGCCTTCTCTGCCAATTTACAAAGAACTTGTAGATATTGCCACATCATATCTTGATTTTTTGCACTTAGTGTATACCAATGTTTATCAAAAAGTGAAAGTGCACATAGCATTTCATTAAATTGTGTTTTAATTTTAATTTGTGCAACCGCCATAAAGCCATCTACATCTTTTTGATAAATGGCAGCAGAGCAATCTTTATAAACATGATCCATAAAGAGATCTAGTAGTAAACGTGGATTAATTTTCTTAACGCCGCGAAGACCTTCAAGTCCCATTTTAATATCTTTTTCTTCAGGGAAAACATTACATAACTCCTCAAAAAAATTAATGAGCTGCATAGTAAATGCGTTTAGAAAAGACATTTCTTATTAATATTATTAATATATAATATCTTTAAATTATTATATTAAATTATTATATTCGGGGTTTAGCTGCAAAATTCTCACGACTGTGCATCATCTGTTCATATTGTTGATCAAATAATTCCTCTTTCTTGCTACGTTTCTGATTTGAATTTGTTGTTTGAAAAGTAGATGCTTCTCTTGTACTAATACCATCTTGACCATTCAAATATGTGAAATTATGTTTCATAGAAAGACCTCCATCTCCTTGAGCTGAAGTATCTGTTCCTATAAAAGAATACATATCTCCGTACCCACCCCCCATTTCACTATCCAAATACGGTTCTGGTTCTAATGCAGCCGCATTAACTCCAGTCTTATTACCATCCTGCATTTTACGTTCATACAACCAATTCATGACATCATTATTTGTACGTGGCTCTGGTTCTCCTGAAATAACTAATGTCGGTATCTGTTTTAACCAATTAGGAAGTGCAGGTCGTTGTGGTGATGGGTCTACACATATAAAACGGAAATCTGTATGATAATTTGTTTTTGAAATCTCTTCAATAAATGCTTTAGACCATTCACAACGATTTGAATAAAAACAAATATGAATGGGAGCGGGTCTACTCATCCTTTTCTAAATTAGGAACAAATCATGATAAATTAAAACGCAAATAAAAATTGATTTAAATAATACATCGGAAGATAGAGTAGATAATATGGCAGCTCAATTACCTGTAACTGTATCTGCAGCTAAAGCATCTGTTGCTCCTAAGGTATTCAAGCGACCTGGTTCTAAAATAGCTAAAGCCTCTGTAGCCGCACCTATTGTAGCAGTAAACCCTATGAAATTTAAAATTAATAAAGAAGATGAGCATAAAATGGAATTTACTCTTTCACCCATTCATGTAAGTTATGCAAATACTCTTCGTCGTCTTATCTTAACAGGTATTGAAACGGTTGCATTTCGCTCTGACATGACTCTTACCGGTACTACTACTGATGTACTTGTAGCACAAAATGATACTCCTATGACAAATGAAATGTTAGCAGATCGTATCGGACTTGTTCCAATTCATGTTAAAGAACCATTAACTTGGAATAAAGATAAATATGTATTTACATTAAACATATCTGGAAAAGAGGATAGAACAACTTATGTGACTGCAAGTGATTTTAAGATTAAAGAAGTCAAAGATGATCAGTCATTTGAGGTTGTTCCTGAGCAAAACGAAGAAACAGATGAACAAAAACATGAAGTTGATGAAGTCAAAGATAAAAAACAAGGAGGTGCAGATAAGAATGAATATGAAAGAGAAATTGCATCCAATGAACTATTTATTCCAAATGCACTTACACAACAAACATCTTTAATTGCGATACTTCAACCAAGCAACCCTCCACAAAAATTAAATATCATTGCAAAAGCATCTATCGGAACAGGACGTGAACATGCAAGATTCTCACCTGTTTCTCAGTGTTCTTATGAATATTCTCTTGATTCAAATGAAGAACGAATTGATCAAATGTTTACTACATGGTTGTCAGTAGCAAAAAAGATTGATAATATTGATAAAACCTCTGAGAAATATAACATTGTATGGCGTGAATTTAATACTATGCAAATCAAACGATGTTATTTGATGAATGAGAAACAACAACCATACAGTTATGATTTTACAATTGAAACTATTGGAACTCTTCCTATTAAATATATTGTAAGTCGTGCATGTGATGTAGGTGAGAATTTATGCAATCGATACGTAAATATTGATACTATTATAAATGATAAAGATATTACTGTATCTCCCGCAAGTTCACGTATTATTGGTTTTGATTTCCTTATTCGTGGACAAGATCATACTCTAGGAAATTTGCTACAAACATGGTTAGTAGATAATCATATTGAAGGTACAAGTGTACCTAAAATTACATATGCAGGCTATTGTGTACCGCATCCTTTGCGTGATGAAATTATTCTAAGAATTGGTGTAGAAGATGGTAAAGAAGAAACTGCACGAAAAGCACTAGCAACAGCCGCACGTGGATGTGCGTTAATGTTTCGTCAAATGCGCGAGTCATGGTTAAAAGAAACAAGTGGTGTTCCTCGTTCTGCAGCTCCTACACTTCGTGCTGCAGCCTCTAGTTTTGTTCCTAAAGCTGCTCCTACTGCTCCTACTGCTGCTACTGCTCCTATAACCGTTAAGAAACTCGAATAATATTAAATAGTTCTAATTTCTTGCATATCTTTTCGTATTTCTTGGTATATATCTGTTAGTAAACGAATTACTCCTGGATTATGCTCCCATGTATTCTCATCAGTATTCCATATCATTCTATTTATTTTTATATAGCGTTTCTTATATTTATCTGCATATATATTAACATTTTTTACATATTTATCTGCATTTTTTATAATTAATTGTAGGATTGATAGTGCTTTTTTAATATATTGAGTTCCAATATGAATATTATATTTAACCGCAAATACTGGAACAATTATTGTAGGTAAAACTATATTGACTGGATATGGAAGTATTAAGTCAATAAATGCAGGCATTGGTTGTGCTTCTATGCCTTTCATTTCATCTGTAAAATATGTTTTCATAAACATACCAAATGAGGAGCTAAACCATCCAATACCAACTCCCATTTGTATTTTTTTCCATATATCAATATATGTCTTTAGAGTATTATTATAATCTTCATTAAATGCATTACGATTTAATTGTAGCTTATCTTCTTCACGATCATGCCAGTCATCCATCCATTGAAATAAAATACCGAGATAATTTCCCCAACTCTTCCAAAAAGCACGATCAAGATTAGTACAAATCGCAACAGTTTCTGTTACAAGTTCAAATAAAATACCTGTTTTTAAAGATGCAAGTTCAATAAGTGTTCCCTTCTTTTCAAGATCATATAATTGACCCATCGTAAGATACATTAATTTTTCAAGAATATATTTCTCCCATTCATAATTGTCAATATACTCTGGTTTATTTGTAGTCCATATAAGATACACCATATACATAACATCATGGAACAGCATACATGCTTTTCGTTGCGAGAATACAATATGCAGGGTTGGCTTACCCCTACGTTCTAACGCATTATCCATCCATGGAATATCATCCAGAATTAGACTTGCAACATGAATACATTCTATTGCAAATGCTAATTCGCCATTAATTTTTGAATCCGGAGATAAATATTGCCATAATTCACAAAATAATCGTGGACGTATCTGTTTTCCACCAGTAAACAGATAATTCCACGAATATTCTGCTATATTATCTGGATGCGTATCAAACCAATATTTTTTCCATTTTTTATAGATTGCTGGTTGTACTTGTTCCCAAGCCATATCCTTATTTTATCATATGTTGTTAATATACTAATTTAGACATGTAGATGCCGATAATTATCTGCAAAGATACATTCTAAATCTAGAAATTGCATTTCGCGAACATTTTGTGCATGTAAACGAACATGATTTGCGAATGCAACTTCAGCTGAAGGATAATAATTCATAGTAAGATGACTCCAATAACGTAATAATGATGCACGTACTGCATATAAACCTAATACAGAATCAGATGGATTAAATTTGTTATTATCTACATTAAAAAATTTAACAAATGCAGATATTTCAGGATGTTTAATTACTTCATTTAAGAATAATGGTGATTTTAGAATATAACGTCCTGTTAATTTAATAACAATATCATCGTCTTTAATATTAAAATGTTGAATTACATCTTTTATATCAAGAAGTTCAATGGCACCTTTATTTTTAATATTACGATTGTTATTTGATGTATATAAAACAGGAATATATTCTCCATTATGTTGAAAGTTTTCTAAATATGTGGGAGATATAGTGCTATTTTCAACAATAATAGGAGTAATTTCAACAGGACAATGCGAAATAGATGTTGAAATGGCATGCAGATATTCTTTTTTTCTTATATTAGAATCTTTTGCACCAAACCGATTATTAATACATGTTGTTATTATTAAATATATCATATCTAATAATAATTACACTATTTATTTAAATTAACACCTTAAACGCTGAATACGCCATACGATTACATACATATGATTCTGTCATGTGTTTTTTCATGTCTGTTATTTCTATTTCACAAAATGCACAATGTGCCCCAACACATGTTGCTTGATCCATTGCATTAATAATTAATTGATGAATAGGAATATCTAAAGCAGGTGGTTTTTCTGGAAGTGTATTAAACTTTTTACATGCGATAGACATATCATAATGTTCGTCAATCTTATCTGTTTGAAATTTCTTCAAACATGCCTGACATTCTACTTTTTCTTTATTCTTACTACCAGGAGGTCGCCCTCGTCCTCTTTTTACCGATTCTGCATCATTTGGGATATCAATAATAATATTAGATAGTGTATCTGAAACCGATTTATTTTTTTGTATTGCATTTTGTAATAAAATATAAAGTGTATCATATTCTGCTGACATTCTATTAAGAATCGTATTAATATATTATATTAAAATAGATTTAAGTTAATCGAGTTCATCTACTTCAGGGCCTTTCTTTTGGTCATTCTTTGGGTCATTCTTTGAATCTGCCGTTTGTACATCAGGGTTAACACCATCACCAGAAACACCTGAGTTCTGATAGAGTTTCATCATAACAGGTTTAATCTTATCCTCATAGCCCTTAAACTTTTCATCATAAGTAGCCTTATCTTCTTCCTGATGAGAATCCAACCAAGAAATACCTTCTTGTACCCAATCCTCTACTTCCTTGACAGTATCTTCACCCAGTTGTTCTTTGACTTTATCCTCGCGAACAGTATTACGAGTATTATAAAGGTACGTCTCTAACTGATTACGTGCATCCACCTTCTCCATACGCGCCTTATCATCCGCCGCATTTTTCTCAGCCTCCTGGACAAGTCGTTCAATATCCTCCTTAGACAAGCGACTCTTATCATTTGTAATAGTAATCTTGTTGATTTTATTCGTGGATTTCTCTAGAGCACTTACATTCAAAATACCATTTGCATCAATATCAAACGATACTTCAAT
>Ga0214919_10010611_pt1 | contig 11635 bp, 13 predicted proteins | sample LL1503_MetaG_FD_177994 | JGI IMG/M metagenome (GOLD analysis project Ga0214919, IMG submission 177994) | Freshwater microbial communities from Lake Lanier, Atlanta, Georgia, United States - LL-1503 | ecosystem: Environmental > Aquatic > Freshwater > Lake | place: USA: Georgia | collected...
CTAATCTTTATTTAGATGATCTTGATTTAGATTCACAACGTGAAAGTGCCGTCATTGTTATCGAATGGGGCGGGCAAGAGTCTGCTCGCCTCGATGATGAACGTCTTGAAATATTCATTGACCGCAGCGAGGAAATACGAAAAGTGAGTGCCACGGGCATTGGTCCACGCTGGCAAGGATTCACATTATGAGCACATCACTTGTTATCGACACTTCAACAAATCGCACAGTCGTTGGCGTTGTTACCGATGGAAAACTTATCTGGAGTGGCCATCGCGGTGGTGCAACTGCGCACGGTCCATCGCTTCCGCTATTAGTACAAGAGGCAATAGCTCAACACAGCATTGACCAAGTTATTGTCGGAATGGGTCCAGGGCCCTTTACAGGGCTGCGCGTTGGAATTGCATTTGCTCACACATTTGCACGCGCACGAAATATCAAAGTTATCGGCGTGTGCTCACTCGACGCAATCGCAGCGCAAGTAGATGAGAAAGATTTCATTATTGCAACTGATGCTCGTCGCAAAGAGTGGTACTGGGCTCATTATTCAAACGGAGTTCGAATAAGTGAGCCAGCAGTGAGTTTTCCAGCCGATGTTGAAAAACTAAGTACAACCGTTCACTTCGGTCTTTTCCCAGACCTTATTGCAATGTCCAACCTTGCAACACAGGCCTCAATAACCGAACCAATGTATTTACGTCGCCCAGATGCAGTAGCAACGGCAGATCGCACATGATTACTTATCGCGAAGCCAGTGTGCTCGATATCCCAATTCTTACATCCATGGAGAAAATTCTCTTTCCAGATTCACCGTGGTCAACTGCGCAATTCAAAGAAGAGTTTGCTGGTGTTCCGCGCACACGCTATTTCTGTGTTGCAATCGATGGCGAAAATATTATTGGCTATGCAGGTGTCATGGTTATTGCCCCTGGCGTTGAGGCAGACATACTCACAGTTGGCGTGCTCGATACTTATAGAAAACAAGGCATAGGACGCGCCTTTATGGATCAAATAGAAGCATGGTCAATTCAACGCGAAGCGCCAGCGATGATGCTCGAAGTTGATGTTGAAAACATCGCAGCTGTTGCACTCTATGAAAGCCTTGGTTATTCAAAGATTTCTACCCGAAAAGATTATTACGGCCCATCACTCGATGCTTTTGTAATGCGCAAAGAGTTAGTGATTCCATGAGTCAGCCAATAGTTCTAGGTATTGAAACATCATGTGATGAAACAGCAATCGGAATTGTTCAAGGCCGCACACTGTTTGCAAATGTCATTGCATCCAGTGTTGAAGAACATGCACGCTTTGGGGGAGTTGTCCCTGAAATCGCTAGCCGCGCACATCTAGAGGCAATGATGCCGAGCATTGATAAAGCACTTATTGATTCCAAACTATCACTTAGTGATATCGATGCTGTTGCAGTTACCGCTGGTCCTGGTTTAGTTGGCGCACTCCTCGTTGGCGTTGCCTCTGCAAGTGGATTAGCACTTGGACTTGGCAAACCTTTATATGGCGTCAATCATTTAGCTGCGCACGTTAGTGTTGATTTCCTTACTCATGATCAACCACTTGATCCAACGATTGCACTCCTTGTTAGTGGCGGTCATTCATCACTTCTACAAGTGGATGACATCACGCAATCCATTACAAAACTTGGTGCAACGATGGATGATGCCGCGGGGGAGGCATTCGACAAGATTGCTCGTGTAATGAAATTAGGTTTTCCAGGAGGTCCGGCAATTGATGCAATGGCTAAAAGCGGAAATCCAACCGCAATCAATTTTCCTCGTGGGCTAACCACTACTAACGATTGGGAAACTCGACCTTTTGATTTCTCATTCTCGGGGCTAAAAACTGCAGTCGCGCGCTATTTAGAATCAACACCGGATTATGTAAAGGCAGATGTCGCAGCATCATTTCAAGAATCAGTTGTTGATGTACTGATGCTCAAAGCAATTGCAGCATGTAAAGAAAGCGGAATCGATTCACTGGTAATAGCAGGCGGAGTTGCTGCTAATTCAAGACTTCGCATAGTTGCAACCGAGCGCTGTGAAAAAGCAGGTATTCGCCTTCGAATTCCAAGCCCTGCGCTCTGTACCGATAATGGCGCGATGGTGGCGGCGTTGGGTTCACTGATGGTTGCCGCAGGCAGATCGCCTAGCCCAGTAGCTTTTGACGCTGATTCTGGCCTACCAGTGACCACGGTTGCGCTCTAAAAACTCTAATTTGCCGTTGGGAATAGCCTCGCCTAGAGTTGGCGTTAGCACTCTAGGGTCGAGTCTGCTAAAGCGGCAGATCCCCACGAGGAAGTATCACCACTAGTAATAAGGAGAAAGCCATGGCCGTAGCCATTAAGCCACTAGAAGATCGCATCGTTGTAAAGGCATCAGAGGCCGAGACAACTACTGCATCAGGTCTTGTTATTCCAGACACTGCAAAGGAGAAGCCACAAGAGGGCACAGTTGTTGCAGTTGGACCAGGTCGCTTTGATGATGGTGTCCGCGTTCCTATGGATGTCAAAGTTGGCGATGTTGTTCTTTACAGCAAGTACGGCGGAACTGAAGTTAAGTACAACAACGAGGAGTACTTAGTACTTTCAGCTCGCGACATTCTAGCTGTAATCGAGAAGTAGTAATGGGAAAAATTCTTGAATTCGACGAGCATGCTCGTCGTGCAATGGAACGTGGCGTCAACATTCTTGCTGACACCGTCAAGGTAACTCTGGGACCTAAGGGTCGCAACGTAGTTATCTCAAAGTCTTTTGGTGCACCAACAATTACTAACGATGGCGTAACAATTGCGAAAGAGATTGAACTCTCTGACCCAGTTGAGAACATGGGCGCACAGTTGGTAAAAGAAGTTGCTACAAAGACAAACGATGTTGCCGGCGATGGAACAACTACTGCGACAGTGCTTGCACAAGCAATGGTCAAAGAGGGTCTTCGCAACTTAGCAGCGGGCGCACAGCCAATGGATTTGAAGCAGGGAATTGAAGCAGCAGTTGTTGCTATCTCTGCTCGCTTGGCTGAAAATGCAACTGTTGTCAAAGATAAGGCGCAGATTGCAGATGTTGCAACCATTTCGGCACAAGATCGCGTTATCGGTGACCTCATTGCAGAAGCAATGGATAGGGTCGGCAAAGATGGCGTAATCACAGTGGAGGAGGCATCAACTACTGGCCTTGAACTCGAATTTACTGAAGGTATGCAATTCGATAAGGGTTACATCTCTCCATACTTCGTAACAGATCAAGATCGTATGGAATCTGTACTAGAAGATGCCTACGTTCTTATCTCAGGAAACAAGATTTCAGCGCTCGCTGACCTTTTGCCAATCCTTGAAAAGGTCGCACAGGCATCAAAGCCACTTTTGATTATTGCCGAAGATGTTGAAGGCGAAGCGCTTTCAACAATGGTGGTAAACCGCATGCGTGGAGTATTTACTTCAGCTGCTGTGAAGGCACCAGGCTTTGGAGATCGTCGTAAGGCAATGTTGCAAGATATTGCAGTACTCACTGGCGGTCAGGTTATTTCATCCGATATCGGAATGAAGCTAGACCAAGTAGGACTTGAATCTCTTGGAAAAGCACGCCGCATCGTGATTTCAAAGGATGCAACAACCATCGTTGATGGAGCAGGAGATAAGACAGCAGTTGCTGCACGTGTCTCTGAGATCCGTAACGAGATTGCAAATACAGATTCTGATTGGGATCGCGAGAAGCTACAAGAGCGCGTTGCAAAACTCGCTGGTGGCGTCTGCGTTATCAAAGTTGGAGCGCACACTGAAGTTGAGTTGAAAGAGAAGAAGCACCGTCTTGAAGATGCCATCTCTGCAACTCGCGCAGCAGTAGAAGAAGGAATCGTTATTGGTGGAGGCGCCGCACTTGTTCACGCAGCTGATTCCCTCGAAGGCGATCTTGGATTCACTGGCGATAAAGCAGTTGGTGTTCGCCTTGTTCGCAAAGCATGCGATGAACCACTTCGCTGGATTGCAGAAAATGCAGGCCTTGAAGGTTATGTAGTTGTTGCAAAGGTTCGCGCAATGAAAGCCAATGAAGGTTTCAATGCTGCAACTGATGTCTATGGCGATCTTGCAAAAGATGGCGTCATTGACCCAGTGAAGGTAACTCGTTCAGCACTTGCTAACGCTGCCTCTATCGCTGCAATGTTCATTACAACAGAGGCTGTTGTATATGAGCGTCCAGCTGATCAAGAGCCAGAAGCTGGTGGACATGGACACTCACACGGACCTGGTGGACATTCTCACTAAGTAGTTATTCTTACCTCCATGGAGCAGCTAACACTGTCAGTGGATTGCGGTGGCTTGGGTATCAAAGCTTCAGTACTAGATAGTGCTGGAACTATGAGAGCCCAGGCCATTCGCATTTCTACGCCCTATCCACTGTCTCCAACTCGTTTGATTGAAACAATTGTTGATCTCTCTAAATCATTACCTGCAGCCGATCGAGTCAGTGTTGGAATGCCAGGGATGATGCGCCACGGTGTTGTCGTATCAACTCCTCATTACATAAATACTGCGGGGCCTCGCACACGAATGGATCCCGAGCTAAAAGCCGCCTGGGATGGCTTTGATATGCGCGAAGGTCTAACGCGCGCACTTGGAAAACCAACTCTTGTTCTAAACGATGCAGAAGTACATGGCGCAGGTGTTGTTGCAGGATCTGGTTTTGAAGTTGTACTTACATTAGGCACAGGACTTGGATGCGCAGTATTTGATGGCGGAAAACTGGCGCCACATATTGAACTCTCACATGCAACGATTCGCCGCAACGAAACTTTTGATAGTTGGATTGGCGAACATCAACGTCGCTTACTTGGAGATTCATTTTGGTCTCGTCGCATCAAAGCAATGGTTGATGAATTGCGTCCAGTATTTCACTGGGACCGTCTGTATTTAGGTGGCGGAAATTCACGCAGAATAAAAGATTCCGTGATTCATAAATTAGGTGATGATGTAGTCATTGTTCCTAATGAAGCAGGAATTATTGGGGGAGTTCGAGCATGGGCTTTGCTCGGCGATAATTAGGAAGCGTTTGAAATTCCTGTTGCGATACGCGAATCAATAATCGCTAAGCGATCATCTTCAGATAAACCGCCCCAAATACCGTAAGGCTCTTGCACAGCAAGGGCGTGCGCGCGGCATGCCTGCATTACAGGGCAGGTTGCACAAATAGCTTTTGCTGCATTTTCACGATTGCGTCGGCGTGGGCCACGCTCTCCATCTGGATGGAAAAACATCTCCGCGGGTAAATTGCGGCAAGCGCCCTCGTACTGCCAATCCCAGTTATCGGTAGTGGGTTGAGGTAAACGTGATATTTCAGCCATGGCCAAACCATACAACCGCGCCATAGGTTGTTCAAGTAGCAACGGGGCAGAAGTTGTTCATAGGCGTGTTTTGAAGTGGTGAGTTCGCCCACTTAGCGACACCATAGGCCTGTGGGAGAGCTATTGACCGTCGCAGCCGTTGCCAGAAGGCTCGGGATTGCCCCTGCCACTCTTCGTACATGGGATCGCAGGTATGGACTTGGTCCAACTGATCATGCCGAGGGAGATCATCGAAAATATGGCCCTCATGATGTTGCCCGGCTTATGGTCATGCGAAGACTTATTGCTTCCGGTGTATCGCCATCAGATGCAGCACAAACTGCTCTAGAACATAAGGGACGTGCGAATCTTCGTGCAACCGATATCAAATATGTAGATCGAAGTGATCTGGTCAATGTAATTCATCGATCTGCCCTTGCCTTAGATCGCGAAGTTATCGTCAGTTCTCTGACTAAAGATATAAAGAAAAATGGTGTTATTTCTACATGGCAAGAAGTAATAGTTCCAGTGCTATCTCGTGTTGGTGATGAATGGGAACGAACAGGCGTTGGAATTGAAGTAGAGCATTTACTCACTGAAATTCTCAAAGATGTGTTGCGGGAAAAAACTGCATCTATGTCTAAGCCGATAAATCCACGCCCAGTAGTTTTAGCTGCAGTTGGTGAGGAATTACATTGCCTTGCACTTCACGCACTTGCTGCGGCACTGGCAGAAAAAGGGATTGAAAGTTATTTGCTAGGTGCAAGAACACCACTAGAGGCACTTCATGCGGTTGTGACGCGCTCAGCCCCACCTGCATTATTTTTATGGGCCCAATTAGCTGCGAATGCAAAACCAAAATTCTTCAATGATCTTCCATCGGTTCGACCAGCTCCGCGAGTAGTACTCGGTGGGCCCGGCTGGAACGCAAAAGATTGCTCAAAGGTTGCCATGGTTCATGATTTATCGGGCGCATGCCTTGAAATTGAGCGTGCAGTAGGGCTCTAAAGCCCAGATAGACTTACGCCTTCATTAGATATGAGATGGAGGGCCGATGAGCGATTACGAGAAGATCGCAATGCTCGGCCTGACTTATGACGACGTCTTGCTACTTCCTGATGCATCTGAGGTCGTTCCTTCCGAAGTAAATACAGCAACACATCTGACTCGCAATATCGCCCTCGCAATTCCATTGGTTTCATCTGCAATGGATACAGTCACTGAATCTGAGATGGCAATTGCAATGGCTAAGGCTGGCGGCATTGGGATCATTCACCGTAATTTGCCGATTGAAGCACAAGTAACTCATGTGAAATTAGTAAAAAATGTTGGTTTAGCAGGTGCTGCTGTTGGTGTTGGCGATGATGGCTTTGCTCGCGCACAAGCGCTCATCGAGGCAGGTGTCGACGTTGTTGTAGTTGATACAGCGCATGGTCATCACCGCGCAGTACTCGATGCAATCGAGAGAATCAAAAAGTTTTCAGCAATTACCGAAATAATTGGTGGCAATGTCGCAACTCGCGCTGGTGCGCAAGCGCTAATCAATGCAGGTGCAGATGCAGTAAAAGTTGGCGTAGGTCCGGGTTCAATATGTACAACACGTGTTGTTGCAGGTGTTGGCGTTCCACAGATAACTGCAATTCTTGAAGCAAGCAAAGCATGCGCCAAAGCGGGCATTCCACTTATCGCCGATGGTGGACTTCAATATTCTGGCGACATAGTCAAAGCACTTGTTGCCGGTGCAAACTCAGTAATGCTTGGTTCACTTCTTGCAGGATGTGCAGAATCACCCGGCGAACTTGTTGAAATTGATGGCCGAAAGTACAAGGCATATCGTGGCATGGGTTCTTTGGGTGCGATGCAATCTCGCGGTGAACAAAAGTCCTATTCCAAAGATCGTTATATGCAAGACGATGTTTTATCTGAAGACAAATTAGTTCCAGAAGGAATTGAAGGACGCGTTGTTTATAGTGGCAGTGTTGCCGAAGTTACACATCAATTAGTTGGTGGACTGCGTTCAGGTATGGGATATGCAGGAGCACCAGATATTGCAACACTTCGTCGCGAAGGTCGCCTCATTCAAATTACAGCGGCAGGATTGCAAGAGAGCCACCCGCATGATGTTTTACATGTCGCCGATGCACCAAATTACCAAGGTAAGAAGTAGGGGAGCCCGCCATGAGCGATATTGAGATTGCACCAGGAAAGCGCGCACGTACTGCTTATTCTTTTGACGATATTGCCATCGTGCCAAGTCGTCGCACGCGCGACCCAGAAGATGTTTCAACTGCGTGGCAGATAGATGCATACAAGTTTGACCTTCCAATGCTTGCTGCACCAATGGACTCAGTTGTCTCACCCGATACTGCAATTGCAATTGGAAAATTAGGTGGACTCGGTGTTCTCAACCTTGAGGGCCTCTGGACTCGTTATGAAGATCCACGTATTCCTCTAGGTGAAATTGCATCGATGCCAGATAAGCATGCAACCAAGCGCATGCAAGAAATTTATAGTGCACCGATTCAACCAACTCTTATCAAAGAACGCATCAAGCAGATTCGCGACGCAGGAATAACTGTTGCAGCATCGCTTTCACCACAGCGCACTGCTCAACTTCATAAAGCAGTAATTGATGCAGGCGTCGATATTTTCGTCATCCGCGGAACGACTGTGAGCGCTGAACATGTTGCATCAGAGACTGAAGCGCTCAATCTCAAGAAATTTATTTATGAACTCGATGTTCCGGTAATTGTAGGTGGAGTAGCAACAGCTACAGGTGCACTTCACCTTATGCGCGCAGGTGCTGCAGGTGTACTCGTTGGATTTGGTGGCGGTTCGGCTCACACCACTCGTAAAGTTTTAGGCATCGAAGTTCCAATGGCATCTGCAGTTGCAGAAGTTGCATCAGCTCGCCGTGAATATCTGGATGAATCTGGCGGACGTTATGTTCACGTGATTGCAGATGGATCAGTTGGTCGCAGCGGTGATATCGCAAAAGCAATTGCAATGGGCGCCGATGCAGTCATGATGGGATCACCACTTGCAAAAGCGGTAGAAGCACCTGGCCTTGGTTGGCACTGGGGATCAGAGGCTCATCACCAAGTTTTGCCACGTGGTGAACGTGTTGCAGTTGGTACATCAGGAACTCTTGAAGAGATTTTGCTTGGACCTTCACATGCAGCAGATGGCTCCATGAATCTCTTTGGCGCATTACGTCGCGCAATGGCTACGTGTGGTTATTCCGATGTGAAATCTTTCCAGCGAGTAGAAGTAATTATTCATCGTGCCTAAAGAAGTTCCTGAAAGCGGCGTCGTACTTGTCGTCGACTTTGGGGCTCAGTATGCACAACTCATTGCACGTCGAGTTCGCGAAGCAAATGTATTTTCTGAAATTGTTCCCTCAACAATTACTGCGGCCCAAGTCAAAGCTAAATCTCCAGCAGCAATTGTTTTATCGGGTGGACCTTCAAGTGTCTATGCAGAAAATGCTCCTAGTTTTGATGCAAAAATATTTGAACTCGGTATTCCTATTTTTGGTATTTGTTATGGATTCCAAAAGATGGCTGCAGCACTCGGTGGCGTAGTTAGCCAAACAGGAAAATCAGAATTTGGACGTACGGATCTCGCAGCAAAATCTTCTACAAAAATTTTCACATCGATCCCAGAAAAGCAAAAGGTATGGATGTCACATGGTGATGCAGTCTCACAGGCACCCGTCGGCTTCACGGTATGCGCATCTACTGCTGATACACCGATTGCAGCATTTGAAAATGAATCAGGAAAATTAGCTGGCGTTCAATTCCATCCAGAAGTTCTACATTCAGAACATGGTCAGGCAATTTTGAAGAATTGGTTACTCAATATCGCGGGGTGTACACCAACGTGGACAACGGCAAATATTGCAGAAAACGAAATTGCAAAAGCAAAAGAAGTAATCGGTAGCAAGAGAGTAATTTGCGGATTATCAGGTGGTGTGGATTCTGCAGTTGCCGCAGCCATAATTCAACGCGCAGTTGGTTCACAACTCACATGCGTCTTTGTTGATCATGGATTATTGCGCAGCGGAGAATCTGAACAAGTTCAGCGTGATTTTGTTGCAGCAACAGGTGTTGATTTAGTTGTTGTTGACGCAGTATCGCAATTCTTAGATGCCCTTGCAGGAGTTATCGATCCCGAAGAAAAGCGAAAAATTATTGGTCGTGAATTTATTCGCTCCTTCGAAAAGGCTGCTCGCGATATTGCTGCAGGGGGAGAAGTTGAATTCTTAGTGCAAGGCACTCTCTATCCCGATGTTGTTGAATCTGGTGGGGGAACAGGTACTGCAAATATAAAGTCACACCATAATGTTGGTGGCCTACCCGATGACTTGAAATTTACATTAGTTGAACCTCTGCGCACATTATTCAAAGATGAAGTTCGTCAGGTGGGAATTGAGTTAGGACTTCCTGAGGAAATTGTTTGGCGCCAACCATTTCCAGGCCCAGGACTTGGTATTCGAATTATTGGTGCCGTAAATAAAGAACGCTTGGAAATATTGCGCCTTGCTGACTCCATCGCACGAGCAGAACTAAAATTAGCGGGCTTAGATCGTGAAATTTGGCAATGCCCCGTTGTCTTATTGGCAGATGTGAGAAGTGTGGGAGTTCAAGGTGATGGACGCACTTATGGCCACCCAATTGTGTTACGTCCCGTATCTAGTGAAGATGCAATGACTGCAGATTGGTCAAGACTTCCGTATGATGTCCTTGAAAAGATTTCGACACGAATCACTAATGAGGTTCGTGAAGTAAATCGAGTGGTTCTCGACATCACGAGTAAACCACCAGGAACTATTGAGTGGGAATGATATGAAACGCACTTTTGGATTTGTTGTAGCAGCTGCACTTTTGTTTTCGGGCTTAATGGTTTCACCATCGCAAGCTGCCGCACCTAAAGCAAACCCACCAAAATGCACAAAATCTAAGGCCCTTCCTCATGATCCTCTAAAGGTTGTGCAACCAACTAAGAGTCTAAAAGCACTTCCTCGCACAATAACTTTCGCTACTAATTGTGGAGATATTGTTGTTGAAACTGTAGGCAAGAAAGCGCCTGTAACAATTACTGCACTTACCACTCTTGCTAAGGCCGGATATTTTGATCAAAGCATCTGTCACAGACTTACAACTCAAGGTCTTTTTGTTCTTCAATGTGGAGATCCAACTGCAAGTGCAAGTGGCAGTCCAACTGGATGGAAGGGCTACATTGATGAGAATTTACCTATTGGCAAAGTAATGACATATCCAGCAGGCACCGTTGCAATGGCAAATTCAGGGCCAAATACAAATGGAAGCCAAATCTTCTTTGTTTTTGGTGACTCAACTCTTCAACCAAATTACACAGTGTGGGGAAAAATTACTTCTGGACTAGATACCCTGATTTCCATTGCTAGCTTGGGCGCTGTTCAACCTGATGGTAAAGGTCAATATGTTTATGCACCTGATGGTTTTCCTGTGCAACTGGTAGCCATTGAGAAAGTAACTATCAAATAATTTAGTTTGTATTTATTATTTTGAAAGCTTCAGCAATTCTTCCTTCGGCGAAGCCTGCTACGCCAGCATTTCTCTGACCCCATTCTTTGACCATATTTTCAAGCTCTGTGTTGTGAGCAGTTTGAGAAACATGAGAATGAAGTGCTTTCATCTTTAGATCAAATGTGTCCGTGATATCTACAAAGTGATCAGGAGTCGCAAAGCCCATCACCCAAACTTCTTTGACTCTCCAAGGTTTTAGGCCCTCATCTTTGAGTAAGTCTGTAAATGCAAATGGGTTTCTAGCATCTGGATAAACCGCTTGTATTGCTGCTTCACCTGCGGCTAAATGATCTGGATGGCTTGCACCAATTCGATCCCAATTTCGCTCAGGACTTTGGCAGACCATTCGATCTGGTTGAGAGATTCTAATTTGGCGCACAATATCTTTGCGAAGTTGGATAGTTGCTTCCAAATGTCCATCAACATAATTCAAGAAAGTTATATCTGTAACTCCAACAGCAGCGCCGGCTGCTCTTTGTTCACGTTGGCGAACAGCGGGCATATCTTCTTTAGCAATTCCAGATTCTTCGCCACCTTGGTCACCGTTGGTGCAAAAGACATAGGAGACTTCAATTCCTTTTTTTACCCACTGAGCGATTGTTCCTGAAGCACCAAAATCGGAGTCATCTGGATGGGCATTGATAACTAGGACCTTCTTGATCTCGCTATCGGCAATCGGTTCCATGAGTCTCTCCTTTGATAATGACCAATACTAATCTGGGAATGGCTATTTAAAGA
>Ga0214919_10010612_pt1 | contig 11634 bp, 11 predicted proteins | sample LL1503_MetaG_FD_177994 | JGI IMG/M metagenome (GOLD analysis project Ga0214919, IMG submission 177994) | Freshwater microbial communities from Lake Lanier, Atlanta, Georgia, United States - LL-1503 | ecosystem: Environmental > Aquatic > Freshwater > Lake | place: USA: Georgia | collected...
TTCCATGTGAATACAAAAACTGTAACTCGCTGGGCAATGAGTGGTGAGCTCACTCCAATTCGCACACTCGGTGGACATCGCAGATATCGCCAATCTGAAGTTTTAGAAAAATTGCGTAACTATAAGAAGTGGCAGCGCAAAGAAGAGTGAACTATTCAATTACACAGTATTTACTCTTAGGTCTGCTCACACTTATTTTTGTAGGGGCAATTACGCCAGTCATGCGAAAGTTTGCAATAAGTATTGACGCTGTTGATGCCCCAAATCTTTCACGCAAATTGCAGAAGGCTCCTGTTCCATATTTAGGCGGAGTTGCAATTGCACTAGGAATTATTTGTGCATCCTACGGTGCGCTTCTTTATGCAGACTTTTCAATGGAGACCCTCAAACTCGCATCATTTGTCTTAATCCCCGCAACCGCCATTGCGATTATGGGATTAGTCGACGATCTCAAAGGCTTGCAACCTTGGCCGCGACTTATTGCTCAAACGGTGACTGGAGTTGTAGTTGCTTCAATTCTTATTTCTACCGACACTATGGGTGTTGCATTTAGTAATAGTTATTTGAATGCATTTGTCTCAGTACTTTGGATTGTTGGAGTATGCAATTCCATCAACTTCTTCGATAACACCGATGGTGGCGCTGCGGGAACAGTTGCAGTCATTACATTCTTCATGTTCTTTATCGCCTATGACCGCCAGCAAGTTCTTGTGAGCGCGCTAGCAATAGTGACATGCGGCGCGACTATTGGTTTTCTTTATTGGAACCGCTCGCCTGCAAAGATTTACATGGGCGATGCAGGCGCACTCTTCTTAGGAATTATTATTTCGGTGCTAACGATTCGTCTAAATCCAGGAATCACTCCTTCCTATAAATCTTTTGCGATTCCACTTATTCTTATGGCAATTCCAATCTTGGATACAACTGTTGCGGTTTCATCGCGTTTATATAGAGGTATTTCGCCATTCCAAGGCGGTACAGATCATTTGTCACACCGATTAGTTCGATTAGGTCTGACCCGTAAATATGCAGCAATCTCGCTATGGAGTTTCGCGGCTTTCTTTGGATCAAGCGCGTTAGCGCTCTATACATGGCCAGATTCAATTGGTACGCCGCTAATTATTTTCATCGGCGCCATATGGTTGGGTTTGCTTACATTTTTCCTACGAATTCCCTCAGAAGATAGGTAGTACAATTACTTTATGGCTGATGATAAAAAACCCGCAGATGATGCTCGCGCTAAGTTTCTTGAAGCGTTAGAGAAGAAAAAGAGTAAGAACGCACCAGCACCAGGTTCTGGACGCAGTGCAGGTTCTAAAGTCAGTGGAGGCCAAGCAACAGGTGGCGCTCCAGGGCGCTTCCAACGCAAATCTGGTTCATCCGGTTCTGCAGCCGGCTAAAGCATCAATCCAACGTAGTGCCCGATAAATTTCTTCTTGAAATACGAGTTCGTCCTAACGCATCACGAAATAAAGTCGGCGGAACTGTCGGTGATCCACCACGATTAGTAGTTGCAGTTCAAGCCCCGGCAGTAGACGGCAAAGCAAATGATGCCGTTCTCAAAGAGTTGGCTACAGCCTTTAATTTACGTGCACGCGATTTCACAATAGTTTTTGGTGAATTAGGTCGCGATAAAAGGATTCTTATTGATGGCGATACAGAGAACTTGCAAAATATTTGTGAATCATTAATCGGAGATCCAAAACTTCTATAAATCTAAAGTGGCTCGGGACAGGATCGAACTGTCGACCTCACGATTTTCAGTCGCGCGCTCGTACCAACTGAGCTACCGAGCCAATATTTAATTGTGAAAGAAGAGAGTGTGTGGACACTCTCTTCTAGCGACCCGGACGGGACTTGAACCCGCGACCTCCGCCGTGACAGGGCGGCGCGCTAACCAACTGCGCTACCGGGCCTTGAAAAACTTCTGTCACATAAGTGGCTCTTATGTCACCTTCAAAGCCTTTATTTCTTGCGTGCCCCCAACGGGATTCGAACCCGTGTTACCGCCGTGAAAGGGCGATGTCCTAGGCCCCTAGACGATGGGGACGTTTGAGGCTCACGAATCGTACCTTGCGCGCACTGTGCAACCAAACTCGATTATTTATACGAGAGGAATTAGGCGCTAAAGGTGAGCAATCTCAATCAAATAGCTCTTTTTGAAGGGTTAGAGAAGAGCCCACTGAACGCTGATGCCAACAGTGACATCTTGTTGTCCTAGATCAACTTCAGTTGCGCCCGTATCTGCTGATTTTGCCATTGCAAGCATCGGAACATAATTTGATGGAGAAGAATTTTCAGTCAAGTAAACAACTTTTCCAAGTTTTACACCGAGCAATGATGCATAAGAAGTAGCTTTCGCCTTTGCTTTCTTTACTGCATCTGATCGAGCAGAAAGTGTTGCTTTAGTAGTATCAAGAATAAATGGTGATACACCATTGACTTGCAGGCTGTCGCCACCTGCTGCAACTACTGCATCAACAATCGCACCAGCACTTTTTGCATTACGAATAGTGACTACAAAACTTTGAGCAGCGCGATAGCCAATGAGTGACTGACCTTTATCTTGGGTGTAATTATATTCTGGATAAACAGTAATACTTTGAGTTGCAATATCTTTTGTATCAACACTACTTGTCTTTAGAGCTGCGCGAACTGCTGCAGAAGCAATTGATGCTTCAGCGAGTGCGCTCTTGCTATTTGCTCCAACAATAGAAACAGTTGCATTGAGTCGAACGGCATCTGGTGCAACCTTGACGGTGCCTTCAGAATTTACTGTGATGTAGCGAGTAGCTGGCGTTGCAGCATTTGCTGGCAAAGAGAGCGCAGCGCCTCCAATGAGTGCAATAGCAATGGATACGGCAGCGATTTTCTGGATACGTGTGATTCTCATGTACTAAGTATCACTTATAACCTTAGAGAAACCTTAATCGTCGCCATGCATGCAGTGTGAATAAAGTTGTGAATGATCAGAAATCATGCGTGCAAGTGAGAATAATTCATGGGAACGCTTTTGCCCCGCAGCCCCCATAGATGCTCGAAGCGCTGGATCTTTCGCTAATTTCTCAATGGCATCTGCTAAAGCCCCAGCGCTTACATCAGTCAGTAGGCCATTAGTGCCATCTACAACGATGTCAGAAATAGAACCGACATTGGTTGCAACAATCGGCAAACCAGCTTGCGCTGCTTGAATCAAAGTCAGTGGAATACCTTCGTTATCACTACACAAAATGGCAATATCGCTTGCCGCCAATATTGCATCAGTATCGCTGCGCCATCCAAGAAATGTCATTGGTAACTCATCATGGCGAGCACGCTCTTTGCTACTTTCGAATTGCTCACCTTCACCAGCAACAAGGAAATGAACTTTGATTCCACGGGCTTCAAGTAGAACAGCGACATCGAGCAATCTATCTGGACGTTTTATATAAGTAAGGCGTCCAACAAATGTGCAATAGAGAATTGCTGCATCTAAACCAAGTTCATTGCGCTTTGAATTGCGATCAACAGGTTTTGGCTCAGGCAGGCCGGGGAAGAAAACTAAGAATTTCTTTGCATTGCCAATTCCAACGGCGAGCAAATCATTCTTTACAACATTTCCAATAGCTATGATTCGATAAGTAAATAATGCCAAGATGCGCTCTGTTGCAATCATGATTGCCCGCTTGAGCGCATTAAAATATCCGTGAAGTAGGTGCCCGTGAAAAGTGTGAACTCTCTTAGCGCCGCCTCCTGCAACCATTGATGCAAGGCGGCCAAGTACTCCAGCTTTTGCTGTGTGAGTATGAATAACATCCGGTTTGATTTTTCGGATGAGTTTTACAAGAGCAAAGAATGAGGATAAATCCTTTAGTGGTGAAACAGATCGCCCAAGTGCGTTGATACGAATTGCAGGAATATCGCGCGCAACCGTTTCCAAATAATCAGCTTCGTCATCGGCGCAATATCCAGTTACCAAGGTCTGCTGGTACTTTGATGAATCCATCCCGCGCATCAATTCAGCCACGATGACAGCAGGCCCACCAACATTCATGCGGGCAATTACCTGCATAACCTTTATCGGTTGGGTTGCCGCGCTCATGTGCTTATCTTCTCGCAAAAAGCGCGATAATTGCTCCACATATGACGCCTTCACAATTTATCTCTACATGCACAGCAGATGCCATTGACCAAGCAGCTGCGAAATTACGTGCTGGCTCACTTGTCGCATTTCCAACGGAAACTGTTTATGGGCTCGGCGCTGATGCAACGAATGCAAGCGCGGTTGCAAGAATTTATGAAGTCAAGGGCCGCCCGCAGGATCATCCACTTATTGTTCACATTGCTTCGATGAACGATTTGGATAAGTGGTGTGAATCTATTCCCGCATATGCAATTTCCCTAGCGCGCGATTTTTGGCCAGGTCCTATGACACTCATCTTGAAGCGCTCACACCTCGCACAAGATTTCATAACGGGAGGCCAAGAAAGTGTTGGCCTTCGAGTCCCTGATCATGTGCTCGCTCTCGCACTTCTGAATGCATTTTCAAAAATTGGTGGCGCAGGCATTGCAGCGCCTAGTGCAAATAGATTCGGTCAAGTCTCACCAACGACCGCCCAAGCAGTCCAAGAAGAGATCGGTAATTACTTACAGCCCCAAGATCAAATAATGGATGGAGGAGCATCACATGTTGGAGTTGAATCAACGATTATTGATTGCACGCATGAACTGCCACGAATCCTGCGACCAGGTGCAATAACAGAGGAAATGATTATGGATTCCACGGGGCTTTCATTATTAGAAAATGCAGATGATGTAATTCGAGTTAGCGGCTCACTAGAAAATCATTACTCACCAAAAGCAAAAGTTATTTTGGATTCCACTGCCAAACCTGGCCAAGGCTTTATCGCACTTGCAGATATTGCGACCCCCGAAGGTGTAATTCGATTAGCTACCCCTCGCGATATTGATGAATATGCCCGACTTCTCTACTCTGCGCTTCGACTTGGTGATAGCCAAGGAATTAGAGAAATCACAGTTATTGCACCCGTTGGTGAGGGCCTTGCTGTGGCAATTAGGGATCGTTTACTGCGTGCATCACGCGGAAGATAGGGTCTAAAACTCCGATACGATTCGCCTGCGACTTTTTGATTTACTCACACCGTGTGTAAGTGATTATGAAAATAATCGGATGCAAGTGCGCAGTGGGGCCTATAGCTCAGTCGGTAGAGCAACGGACTTTTAATCCGTGGGTCGACGGTTCGAGCCCGTCTGGGCCCACCATCGAAAGTCACAGGTGAATCGCAGCAGAAATCCCTCGTTACAAATTGCTTCACCGAGATAATAAGAATATGAAGAGAAAAGTAGTTATTTCCCTAGCCCTTGTTTTGTCTTCGCTTGCCTCAATTCCAGCGGCGTGGAGCGCAACAACACTATTGGGTTCGATTAGTGCGATTACTACAACTCTTGATCAAGGCACTGTCACGGTTACTCCACCAACGACTAATTCACCGGGTGCATTTACTGTCTCATTTGATAACCCTGCAATTGCAACTGCTAAAGGTTTAGTCGTAACGTTGCTTGCTCCAGGAACTACGAGAATCACATTTACGCAGGCAGCAAGTGGTGCGTATGCGAGTGCAACCCGAACTGTTCAATTCTATGTTCGCCCCGGAACTCCAAAACTTGGTGTATTTGCTTCTAAAACTGTTGCACTCAATACAGGATCACTAACTCTTGACGCACCGACATCAACATCAAAAGGCTCTTGGTCGTTTACATCTTCAGATGCTGCAATCGCATCAGTAAGTGGAAATAAAGTGAGCTTACTCGATGGCGGGAAAGTCACAATCACGGCCACACAAGCCGCAACTGCTGAATGGTTGACTGCCAAAACAACAATGGAATTGACTATCACTGCAGTTACTCCAACGCTTGGGACATTTACAAATATAACTTTGACAATCGACAGCATCGCAAAAGTTGATTTGACTCCACCAACTTCAAATTCTGTCGGTAGCTGGACATTTACATCTAGTGCTCCAGGGGTTGCAACGATTTCAGGTGTCACGCTTACGCCACTTCGCGCAGGTACAACAACTGTTACTGCAAGGCAATCACCATCAGGTGGTTATAGCTCGGCTAAAACAACAATGGTTGTAACAGTTTTAGCCGCAGATCCATCTGTTGGTTCACTCAGCGATATAACCGTTATTCAGAGTGCTTCATCTTCACCTTCAATTTCACTCGTTGTCCCTACATCTAACTCAATAGGTGCGTGGACGCTGACATCATCGGATCTCAAGGTTGTAACTATTGACGGAAATAATGCGCGAATCATTGCGCCAGGTAAAACAACTATCACCGCCGTACAAGAAGCATCGGCAAAGTTTGGTCCATCAAAGCCAGTAACAATGACGTTGACTGTAAAGGGAACGCCTACGTATGCAGCGCTAGCTAATCTAGAAAAATTAGCAGGAGATCCAGATATTGTGATTGTAAATCCTGCATCTAAATCTGATGGAGCTTGGACATATATTTCAAGTGATCCAAAGATTGCAACTATTTCAGGAAACACAATTAAGTTAGGCGATGCAGGGCTTGTAACAATTACTGCATCACAAGCTGCATCCACTTTTTGGGTTGCAGGTATGACTCAATTTACGATTCGCGTACTTGGCGTGACTCCAACAATTGGAACATTTGATGCGCAATCAATTGCTGCAGAAGATACAAACGCAAAAATTAAGAATCCAACATCTAACTCGCCTGGAATTTGGACATACTCAGTTCTAGATGAAAAAGTTGCAAAGGTAGTCAATGGCGCTGTTGTTGGTGTTGCACCTGGAACAACAACCCTTTCAGCAGTGCAGTCTCCTGGTGGAAAATATGGCCAATCAAATACTGTTCAGACAATTCTTACAGTCACCGCAAAAGGTACGGCAGTCACGCCAAAGCCAGCGGTTTCACCCTCTGCTTCGCCTACTTCTAAGCCATCAGGAGCAGCACCAACAATTAATGTATCTGTAGTAAATCGCGAGATGACAATCGCCGCAGTTGGATCTACAACGGGGTTAAAAATTACGATCAACGGGGTTCTCGCAAAGATTGGTAAGAACACTGTGAAGTCAGGTAATAAAACCGTCCTTGCAACTGTTGGTACAAAAGTAATTTATATGAAAACTTTCAAGATCAAATAAAATTACTTTTCTTCATCCTCTTTTGCTAGTGCTTCAAGATCGGGCTTTGGAATTTGGGGCATATCTCCGTGCATCAACCTGCGCCACAAGTAGATAGCTATTCCTGCAAATAGTGGCCATTCAAAGGTATAAACCCATGCTCGCCAGTTTCCGCTCTGCGCTCGTCCAAACTCAAACAATCCTGCCCATACACACAATGGAAATACAACACACAAAGTTATAGTAAGGATTATTTTTTGCTTCTGCGAAGGCTCACCATTTGATTTCTCTTTTGTTGGATCACTTTCATCGCGAATCCATTGCGGCGCTTGAAATTCTTCATCCATTATTCGAAATCCTTTATCAATTTCTGTTCAGCCGCAATCTCGGCATCAACTTCTAAAGATTTTTGTTCTTCAGATTTAATCCAGTGATAGACAGCAAAAGCCATCCAGATTGTGTCAATAATCATCGCGCCAGACCACATAAGCGATCCACCTCGACGTTGATCCGTAAGCGTGTACATATTGCCATAGAGAGAACTTGGGTTTGTGTAAATAAAGAAACCTGTAAGTGTTTCGGGGACCATCATAAGAAAAAGCGAAATTACAGAAAATGCTGGTGACATTCTGCGGTTTGATAGGTTGCGATCTAGAAGATTGAAATAAAAGAGGTATGGCAACACAATGTAAAGAGGAACTTCAATAAATGTATGTGCCCAAGGATTATCCATAATGAAGCCATGTGGGACAGGTAAGTGAACACCAATCATGAGCGCGGCATATAAGAGCCAACTAATCCATGGATTTGTAAGCGTTAGAAAAATTCGATGTGTGGGATGGAAAGCATTTGGTGTACCTAGAACTAGGAGCGGTCCGCTGACCATCATCAATGTGATGTGTTGAGTCATGTGTAACGAGAAATAATCCATTGCGCGAGCACCTACTGGCGTAATAACAACAGCAAGAATTGATGCGACTCCTGAAAAGAAAAAAATTTGCTGACGAAGGGAGACTGTGTACTGGTTGGACTTTGTATTCCTTATATATATGTAGCAAAGCAAAGCTAGGGGAAGCAGAATTTCAGGGGCCAATTGCCATGATCCCCAGATACTTATTTCGTGATGATGCATCTCCATGATTGAGGCAGGGTAGCCCCGATAGTGCAGAGATATAAGAAAATAGTGGAAATAAATCATCATTGTGAGCCCGAGTGCTATCTCTCGGATAGTTATTCACCTTCTTATGTGCTTCCTATTTGCAATTACTGAGCGTACCCTCCTGTGAATGGGCTCACACTTCGGTGTGAGTTTTCTGTATCCACCTATCTATAAGGGGCATAGATGAATAAGCGGATTATTGCCGCATTTGGAACCGTAATTCTTGGCGCAGCAGTAATCGCCGGTATCGGTACCTATGTAGCTTCAGCGAAGAATGATTCGCGAGTCATGCAGGCAACTTCGGCCGGGACTATGGAAACCCCAGAGGGAACTCTGCCTCACTACACCTTAGAAATTTCGTCCTATCCAGACAGCATGGCAGGAAGTCATGGCGCAGATGGTGGGGCACATCCTGGTTACGTTTCATACGGCCCAGTTACAAATTTTGAAGTACCAGCACACGTTGCTCTAACAATCACAGTTAAAAATTATGACGGTGGTGAAAGTTTGAATAATGATTATTTTAGAGTCGTCCGCGGAACCCTTGGCGGGACAGCAACTCTCAATGGCGAAACAATTCGATCAATATCAACAGATGCAGTTGGTCATACATTTACTGTTCATGGAATGGCGAATGAGAATCAAGAACTTTTCTTTAGCGTTCCTATGAAAGCTGTTGCAGAAGAAGATATGCCTGAAGAAGGTTATACAGCAAAGCCAAATGTCACAGTCTTTACAGTAATTACTGGTGATGCCGGTGAATATATCTGGAACTGCGAATATCCATGTGGCGATGGCACCATTGCAAAATTTGGTGCTGCAATGTCAACAATGGGTTACATGTCGGGTCACTTCAACGTCGTGGATATGTAAGGGGAGCACAAATGTCACTCGATACTCAGAAGAGTCCACAATGGTGGAAGAAGAAAGATGTTAAACAAACATTTATTTTATGGTTGATTCTTACGCCAATCATTGGCTATGTGGGATCAACTGTTCAAGTTCGATCAATGGGTGAACCAGCATCGGAGACAATGGAAAGTGTCATCACTTTGATGAGTCTCTTCACATGGGTTGCTTCTCCCGTTGCAGGACTTGTCGCAGCAATGTGCGTAACCGCATTGATTTCAAAGAGGCATTATGGTGATAATCCACCACCGGAAGCAGAGAATGAAATTCGTAATTCTCCCCGTGCAACAGCAGTCTGGATTGTTGTATCAGCACTCCTTTGCTTATTCGCACTTATTACAGGACTTGTCGTGTTGCAAAAAGATACAGAAGCCATTTCTGATGCAGCTGCAATGAATATCAATGTCACGGGCCAACAATGGGTGTGGAATTACGACTACCCAAATGGTGCTCGGACTGAAGTTCTCTATCTTCCTGTAAATAAGCCAGTTGTTTTTCATATTACAAGTAAAGATGTAAAGCATTCATTCTGGGTTGTCCAGATGGGAATCAAGATGGATGCAAACCCTGGTTATGTAACTGAAACTGCAGTTACTCCAAACAAGATCGGAATCTTCGATATTAGATGCGCTGAACTTTGCGGCTTACTTCATGCGTATATGCAAAATAAAGTCCACGTCGTTAGTCAAGCCGACTACGACGCCTGGGTTCAAACTCGAGCAACAATGGAGGCAGCAGCCTGATGACTACATTAATAAATCGCCCAACATCAGCGCATAAGAAGGCACTCATTGAGCGTCTTAATATTTTTACTGCTCTTGCACTCGGCGTTATTTCTGCATTTGTAGTGTGGCGACTTGCTTTGCAATTCTTGCCGCAAGATTCAGAGACATCTCCGTTCTTCAACCGCGAAGATAAAATAACTCTGCTTTCAATGATTGCTTGGTTTGTTGGTTTCATGACAGGAATTGGTGCGCTGATTGGCCCTTTCCGTTGGGCAACAGGTAAAGATCTTTCTCACGATGAAAATATGTTTTATGCCGGAAAAGATATGGGCGTTAAGCGCTATTTCCGTTATACAACTGATCACAAAGTTGTAGGAATTCAATATCTTGTCATGACAATGTTTATCTTCTTCATCGGTGGAACGCTTGCGATGTTGATACGTACGAATCTAGGAAATCCTGAAGGTGGATGGATTCACCCTCAGGCGTATAACTCAATTGTTGGAACACATGGAATTGTCATGATTGTTGCGACAATCATCATGGTTACAGGGCCATTCGGAAACTTCATCATGCCAATCATGATTGGTGCGCGAGACATGGCATTCCCACGATTGAACGCACTGAGTTTCTGGCTCATTGTTGCAGCAGCTATTCCATTGTTATGGGGACAATTCCTAGGAGGAATTACAACTGGTTGGTCTGCATATAACCCACTTGCATCTCAAGCACCATTGGGTATGGATGGCTACATCATGTTTATTTGTATTTTTGCAATATCAACAATGGTTGCTGGTGCAAATATCACCACAACGGTTATTCGCATGCGTGCAAAGGGCATGACATGGAACCGCACACCAATCTTTATTTATGGAACGGTTGCATCTGTCGCACTTGCACTTCCTGCATTCCCTGTCTTCTTCTTATCTCAGGTGATGTCAGGAATGGATCGCGCATTAGGCACAAGTTTTTATGATGCAGCCCACGGTGGAAGCGGTTGGCTCTACGAAAACTTATTCTGGATTATGGGACACCCCGAGGTGTACGTAATTCTTATTCCCGCAGTTGCAGCACTTATGGAAATGGCTCCAGTCTTCTCACGTAATCCACTCTTTAGTTTCAATGTTGCAGTAATGGGAATTGCAGGAATTTCAGGTCTATCAGTTCTTGTTTGGGCTCACCATATGTACATCGCTGGTTGGGCACCACTACTTAATGCTCCATTTATGTTGACGACTGAATTGATCTCGATACCAACAGGAATGCTCTTCTTGGTATTAGTTGGAACTCTTTGGCGCGGGCGACTCTGGGTCACTGTTCCCATGGCATCAATATTTGCATTGCTATGGAACTTCATGATTGGTGGAATCACTGGAATTTATCTTTCAGATGTTCCAGCAGATGCATTCCTACACGGTTCCATGTATGTAACTGCACACTTCCATTACACACTTATGGGTGCAGGTCTTACTGGTGCCATCGCATCACTTGTCTATTGGTTCCCAAAAATGACTGGTCGCATGCTTGATAAGAAGCTCAGTTGGATCTCCTTCTGGATGGTTCAGATTGGTTTCAACGTTGCATTTATGGGCATGTTTGCAGTTGGTCTTGCTGGTCAACCTCGACGTGTTGAGGGCTATGCAGCGATATTCAATCGAGGGAACTTGATTACAACAGCTGGCGC
>Ga0214919_10010613_pt1 | contig 11634 bp, 11 predicted proteins | sample LL1503_MetaG_FD_177994 | JGI IMG/M metagenome (GOLD analysis project Ga0214919, IMG submission 177994) | Freshwater microbial communities from Lake Lanier, Atlanta, Georgia, United States - LL-1503 | ecosystem: Environmental > Aquatic > Freshwater > Lake | place: USA: Georgia | collected...
ACGCAAATAAAAACTGGCTGCACGGAGGTTTTCTTGGCGTAGAAGTATTTTTCGTAATCAGCGGATACCTCATCACGCTGTTATTGCTCACCGAATCCGAGCAGTACGGAAAAATCAACTTCCGTGCATTCTGGATGCGCCGAGCACGGCGATTACTGCCGGCACTGTGGACATTGCTTCTTGGAGTCACCATTTATTGCTCGTTGTTTGAGCGCTCTGAATTGGGAAAACTTCGCGGCGATGTAATTGCAGCGTTCATCTACGTATTTAATTGGTTCAAAATTTGGGCACGTGCTTCGTACTTCGATGCAAGCGCACTTGATCCACTTCGCCATTTGTGGTCACTTGCAGTAGAAGAGCAGTTCTATTTGGTGTGGCCAGTGCTCATTGCAGTGGTGTTAAAGAAGTACGGGCGTAGGCCAGCAAAATTGGGCGTCATCTTTTTGGGCATTTCGATTGCCATTGCCATGTATGTTGCAACGACATATGCCCCAGGCGTTCGAGGAACGCCAATCGAAACGCCAGAGCAATACATCTCGTTATTTGGGCACGCTGTCTCGCGTCTCGACTTCCTGTTTCTCGGGACGATAGGTCGTTCAGGAGGTCTGTTTTTAGGCGCGGCATTGGCGTTTTGGTTCCGCCCAGCCATGTTTACTGGCTCCAATAGTTCCAGTGACCGCCACGTAGTTTCAGCTTTTGCCGTCGCGGGAATGGCGGGACTTGCTTACTTGATGTGGACATTCCACGATGTGGTGGTTGTTGCAGAAACCGGTGGCATTCGTGGTTACGACCCACTATTTCAAGGTGGGTTCTTACTTGTGGGCGTTGCAACGTGTGCGATTATCACTGCTGCAGTTCATCCACAATCGCTTGTGGGCAATGCAGTGTTGGGTAATCCTGTGTTCACTTACATCGGTCGACGTTCATACGGCCTGTACCTGTTCCATTGGCCAGTGTTTCAGTTGTATCGCAAGGTTGCGAGCAACTATTTGACACTTCCGCAATTCATTGTTCTGTTCATCGTCATTTTGGTGCTCACCGAATTGTCTTATCGGTTTATTGAAATGCCTGTCCGCGAAGGTCGACTTGGCGAAGCATGGCATAAATTACGATTCCCACGAACCGATGCAGACACCGAACGACGCAACAAAGTATTTGCTCTCGGCGTAGTTGCAGCCGTGCTTCCTGTGTTTTCAATTGTGAGTTTGGCAGTGGGAACTGGACAAGGAAAAATCGCTGAAAGCATCATGAGCGGAGAAGGTGCAGTGCAGAACCTGCTCGGAACAACCGTTGCGCCAGACCCGAATGCAACAACGATTCCAGGAACTCAGACCACCACACTTGATGGGCAACAGATCCCCATCCTTGCCATTGGCGACTCTGTGATGTTGGGTGCAGCGAAAATCCTGACTGAGCGCGGCATCACTGTTGACGCTTTAAAGAGCCGCCCATTTAGGCAGGCATTAGAAATTGCAAATTATGTCAAGTCCATTAATCGTCTTGGTGAGTTCGTGATTATTCACCTAGGAACGAATAACTATGTCGACCAAAAAACGTTGGATGAGATTATGGTTCCGTTGAAGGATGTGGACTTGGTGTTGTTGCTTACAGCTCACGTTCCTACGAGGCCGTGGCAAGACCCGAATAACGCTCTCGTTCGCGCAATGCCAAATGAGTATGGAAATGTGAAGGTGTTGGATTGGTATCAAATTGCCGAGCAACACCCGGAATATCTCTACGGCGACAAAGTTCACTTAAATAATGAGGGCCAAAAGGTCTACGCAGATCTCATCATGCAAGCAATAGGGAAGTAAGGTTTTCGCCATGACAACACCAGTTCGAATCGCAATTACCGGCGCAGCCGGACAAATCGGCTACAGCCTGTTATTCCGCATTGCATCAGGCGCAATGCTTGGGCCCGACACCCCAGTCATTTTGCAGTTGCTTGAAGTAACGCCTGCGCTCGGAGCGCTTGGTGGCGTGAAAATGGAACTCGATGACTGTGCGTTCAGTCCATTGGTCGACGTGGTCTGCACCGACGATGCCAATGTTGCTTTTGGCGACGCCGATATAGCCATGTTGGTTGGAGCGATGCCTCGCAAAGATGGCATGGAGCGTTCCGACCTGTTGTCGGCAAACGGTGGAATTTTTAAGCCGCAAGGCCAAGCAATTAGTGCAAATGCAAAAAAGAATGTGAAGGTTCTCGTTGTAGGTAACCCTGCAAATACCAACTCGCTCATTGCTATGCACAACGCGCCAAACATTGACCCGCGTCAGTTCACCGCAATGACGCGCCTTGATCACAACCGTGCAGTAAGTCAGCTGGCTCAAAAGGTTGGTCGACCAGTTACTTCTGTAAAGAAGATGACCATTTGGGGCAACCATTCAACAACGCAATACCCAGACTTGTTCCATGCAGAAGTTGATGGCAAGAATGCCGCACAACTAATCAACGATCAGCAATGGATCGAAGACACCTACATTCCAACAGTTGCTAAGCGTGGTGCTGCAGTCATCAAGGCTCGCGGTTCATCATCAGCTGCTTCTGCTGCCAACGCCGCTTTGGAGCACGTTCGTTCATGGGTGCAGGGAACCCCTGCAGGCGATTGGGTGTCAATGGCGGTTCCATCGGACGGCAGCTACGGCGTACCTGAAGGCCTCATTTCTTCATTTCCTTGCACCTGCGAAAACGGTGAGTACAAGATTGTGCAAGGACTTGATATCGATGCGTTTAGTCGCGCACGTATTGATGCTTCGGTTGCAGAACTTGGCGAAGAGCGCGATGCCGTTCGCCAGCTTGGCTTGATCTAAGAACTTCTCGTTCCGTCAATGGCGGAATCTGCTCTCGAACGCAAGCAGCCAAGCGGGTCATCTTTTTCGAGCTTCAATATTTCTTTACGTGGTGAAAGTTGCTGACCCTTTTTCCATGCATTCAAATATTGCTGTGGCCATATTTCGCCTTGCAGCAAATACACCTCTGCAAGTGGGCAGACACGTGATATACCCATGTGCGTGTGGCAACGCGTAACTCGCGCATTTCCACTTGAGCCCATTACGCCGATCCAATCACCAGCAGCGACGCGCTGATTTTTCAACACCTTGATACGTCCCAAATGAGAGAAGAAGTAGCGAACTCCATCGTCGCCTTGCACCGTAATGGATAATCCACCACGTGTTCCCGGCGAATCGTTTTCAGGCGTCCACTTGTCGAGTCGATGCAATTGGGAAATTACGCCAGCAGTTGGTGCAAGAATTCGCGCATAGCAACCTTCAACATCGACTGCCGGATAATGCAAGTGATCTTTGGGATATTGCACCGCAACTTTGGCAAATGGGAAAACGTACTTTGCACCTTCGTTCTCGGCTACAGCAATGCGCGGAAAAAGCGAAACGGTGATCAACGTTGTAGCGACGATACGCAAAGAGGTTTGTGTGCGGAGCCGCCAGCGCATAACGAGACTCTAGGTGACGGCGTTGCCCTTTCGGGAAATAGCAATTGAGGTAAAAACAATTATTGCGCCGACCCCGATAACCGATAACCCCTGAACGAGAGCTGAGTCAAAAAGTCGACCCGCAAGAACTCCGGTGATAATGGTTACCCCTAACCCTCCTGCTGCCACGACTTCCAAGTGCATTCGTTTGGCTCCAAAAATGAACAACAGGCCAACAATGGCGAAACCAATTACTGGCTGCCAGGTGTTGTTATCCCAGGCGGAAAAACCAATTGCAGCAAACATGATGCTGACTGCTCCAGCGACACGAGCAATAAACCTCAACCCAATCTTGCGCTGCGAATACCACATCAGCACAGTTCCGGAAAACACGAAGACAAGTGGAGCAAACGACGTATCGGGAAAGAATTTCGAAATCACTCCAGCCATCAATGGTTGTATAGCGGCGACGATGACAATTGTGCCGATGAACGAAGTTCGAAATGACACTGCTATTCCAATAAGCAGTGCAGATAATGCAGCCAGTATCAATATGTAATCGTCATGCACATTGCAAATGTCGAGAAGCAAGCCGAAACCAATTGCGAATGCTGTTGTCGATATCGCAATGACGCATTCGCCAAGCGCGGCAACCCTTCCGCCTTTGTGAATGAGCCAGTATGCAATTCCTGCGGTGATAGCAGATGCAATAAATAATGCAGCATCAATGGTTAGGCGCGACATGTCTTGCAGGAGCGCAATCACAATCCAGACCAAACCCACAAAAATGACCGAACCGCCGAGGAAGGAGGCAATGTCGGCAAATGGGATCACCAATTGCGGAGCATCGCGTAATGCAGACGCTTCTTCTGAGGAAAGTTTTCCTGCTTCTTCGTAGTCACGAATAATCTCGCCAGCACTCTTGCGGTTCTTGGCCATGTGCCGATACTACGAGTGTTACGGTGTTTGCCGATGAAACGTAAATTTTGGATTGATACTGATACGGCAAGCGATGACGCAGTGGCGCTGATTATGGCTTTTATGCATCCAAACATCGATGTAGTCGGGGTGTCAATCGTGGCGGGAAACGTGCCACTCGACATGGGCGTGCAGAACGCGTTGTATACCGCAGAACTATGCCAGGCAACAATGCCGGTATATGCGGGTGCCGCAAAACCACTTTCTCGCGAGCTTGGAACAGCACAATTCGTGCACGGCGAGGATGGAATGGGGGACATCGGTCTTGCGCTTTCGGGGCGCACGCCAACTCCTGGAAATGCCGTCGACAAACTGATTGAAGCGTTGCATGCCAATGCTGGTCACATTGAATTAGTCACGCTTGGGCCACTCACCAACATTGCTCTTGCGTTGAAACAAGATCCGACTATTGCCAAAGCCGTCAAGCGTTGCGTGATTATGGGCGCAGTTGCAGACCACATTGGCAATGTCACCCAAGTTGCCGAGTTCAACATGTGGGTTGACCCTGAAGCCGTTGACATTGTGTTGAAGTCGGGAATGCATGTGGAGTTCGTGGGTTGGGATATTTCACGGACTGAAGCAGTGGTGACGCCACAGGAGTCAGCGATGATTCGTTCGCTCGGCACCGAGAGGGCAAACTTCTCGGTAGATATTCAGCGCGTACTTGAAAAGTTCTGTGCGGAGGAAACGCATTTAAATGGGTTCGATCTTCCCGACCCGATTGCCATGGCATATGCAATAGACACCAGTGTTGCAACCGAAGCACACCATTGGTATCTCGCAGCAGAAACAGGTTCTGCACTCACTCGTGGCATGGTGGTGATGGACACGCTTGGCGTAATGCACCAGGAACCAAACGCCATTGTGGTCACCCGTGCAAGTCATGAGAAATTTATGTCTATGTTGATGGATGCATTGCGATGAGTACTTCACCTCTGTCCGATGCGTTTGTCGAATTGGCGGTAAGCACACGAAGTGGGCATGACGAGTCGGTCCATTACGGGGCAGTGGTTGCACTAGCCGAAGATGGTTCGGTGCAGTTTGCACTTGGCGACCCAAGCACAGTGGTGTTTCCGCGATCATCAACCAAACCAATTCAGGCAACAGCCATGGTGGCCAATGGTTTGCAACTGCCGCCGCGCATGCTTGCGCTGGTGTGTGCAAGCCACGATGGACGTGAGGAACACTTACGGACTGCAACAGAGATTTTGGCAACTGCTGGGCTTACCCCAAACGACCTAGGTAACACTGCCGACTATCCGCTCGACCCAGAAGCGCACGACGCCTCTTTGCGTGCTGGAAATGCGAAAACTGCCTTGCAAATGAATTGCTCGGGCAAACATTCAGGGATGCTTGCAACGTGTGTGCATAATGACTGGGATCGTGCCTCGTACTTACACGTCGACCATCCACTGCAACAGCGAATCACCGACATGGTTCCTGAATTGTCGGGCGAAGATGCCTCGTACATTGGCATAGATGGTTGTGGGGCACCTGCACACGCACTTTCACTTACTGGGTTAGCACGCGCATTTCGCAGCATTGCCACTGCCAAGGAGGGCACGCCTGCGGCAAACGTTGCTCACGCCATGCGAACGCACCCAGAAATGGTGGGCGGGCCAACACGTGACATCACTTTGTTAATCCAGGGTGTTCCTGGGTTAATGGGTAAAGACGGCGCTGAAGGAGTGTTTGCAATTGCTATGCCAGATGGCCGAGCCATTGCATTAAAGATTTCAGACGGTGCTAATCGCGCACGCCCTCCCGTAATGAAGTTTGCACTTCATGCACTGGGAATTGACATCAGCAACGTGGACGCGCGTGCGTTTGAGTCGCCCATCATGGGCCACGGCAATGTTGTTGGTTCAGTTCGGGTTACAGCTCAGCTGTAACCCGAAGCAGATCAGCCTTCGTAGAACGAGTCGGCGATTGTCAACGCTTCGTCGATAATCGCAATACCTTCACGAACTTCGTCCGGCGTTGCGTTGCACGGTGGCACCACATGTGTGCGGTTGAAGTGCGTGAACGGCCATAGACCGCGTTTCTTACACTCGGCTGCGAAGTCAAGCATTGGCTTGGCGTCGGCGCCTGCAGCGTTAAACGGAACGAGTGGCTTGCGTGTTTCGCGGTTGCGAACCAATTCAATTGCCCAGAACACACCAACTCCGCGAACATCACCAACTGATGGGTGCTTCGCCTTCAGTTTTTCGAGCTCTGGTCCAATGACGGTTTCACCAAGCATGCGTGCATTTTCAATGATCTTTTCTTCTTTGAAAATGTTGATTGATGCAACTGCTGCAGCACAAGCAAGTGGGTGACCGCTGTAGGTGAGTCCGCCTGGATAAACGCGATCTTTAAATGTGTCAGCAATCTTCTGGCTAATGACAACACCACCGAGTGGAACGTACCCCGAGTTCACACCCTTTGCGAAGCAGATGAGGTCTGGAGTTACGCCCCACTTGTTCACTGCAAACCATTCACCGCAGCGACCAAATCCGGCCATTACTTCGTCACACATCATGACGATGCCATAGCGATCGCAAATTTCGCGAACACCTTTCAGGTATCCAGCTGGTGGAACCAAAATTCCGTTTGTTCCAACAACGGTTTCCATGCCGATCATGGCAACCGTGTGTGGTCCTTCAACCATCAACACGTCTTCAAGGTGTTGCAACGCGCGCTGGCACTCTTCTGCTTCATTCGATGAATGAAATGCAGAGCGATAGGCGTACGGTCCCCAAAACTTCACAGCACCCGATGCGCCGGTTTCGTTTGGCCAACGGCGTGGGTCACCAGTAAGCGCAATCGCGCCTGCGGTTGAACCGTGGTACGAACGGTACATGGTCAAGATTTTGTGGCGACCCGTGTGCAGCTTGCTCATGCGAACTGCGTTCTCTGCAGCTTCAGCTCCTCCGTTGGTAAAAAACACCATGTTTAAATCGCCAGGAGCAAGTTCAGTAATCAAACGTGCTGCTTCACTTCGTGCGTCGTTAGCGAAGGCAGGAGCAATGGTGCACAAGCGCGCGGCTTGTTCTTGAATTGCGGCGATCAACTTTGGATGCTGGTGGCCGATGTTGAGGTTGACCAGCTGGCTCGAAAAGTCGAGGTATTTCTTGCCCGATGCATCGGTGAAGTACGAGCCCTTGCCACTGACTATTTCAACTGGGTTGAGCGTTCCCTGCGCTGACCATGAATGGAAAACATGCTTACGGTCGTTGATATAGCCAGGGGTGGTAGTTGGATCGATTGTCATATATCAGAGCCTAACGAATAGGCAGTGGGTGAAATAAGTAAGCCAGCGCCCCTAGGCGGTCAATGTGGCAAGTACTCGGAGGCGTAGTTCGGGCCAGGCAGCTTCAAGGCCCTTGTGCAATTGAAACTGGCTGACTTCTTCAATGAGTACCCAGCGCAAGTCCTCGGATTCTGCGTTAGCGGCATGTGCCCCTGCATCGCTTGTGGTGTGGGCAATGACGGTGTCATAACGCCACGGGCCATGATCGTCGCTAAAAACATCTTTAACCGTGATATCGGTGGCACTGATGCCAGCTTCCTCTTCGGCTTCGCGCGCTGCGGCGCTTACTGAATCTTCATGGCTATCAAGCGCGCCTCCGGGAAGTGCCCAGGTTCCTCCGCCGTGAGTCCATGCTGCGCGCAACTGCAGTAACACTCGAGGCTCATCTAAGTCGCGACGAACGAGTAGTAAACCAGCTGCACCGTGAAGACCCCAATGGCGGTGCCCACACGAGCACATCACCCAACCGTCGCCATCTCGAAACGCCATTAGTTAGAGCGTAGTTTGCTGTGCGGCGTCGCGCTTCGTTTCAAACTCGTGCATCGTCACCATGGTGCCAATGGTTATTGGGGCAACCAGAAGAAGCAATCGCTCAGCATTATTGACTTGATCGGTATGGAACGACAACACAATGAGTGAAATCATCCACAAGATCGTTACCGCAACGTTCACGTAGCGAAAGCGACCTACGCGAATAGTGTGCGGAAATTCAATGGTGCTCAACGTGAGCACTGAAAGTCCGAGGCATACCAAAATGTTGAACTCGGTCCGCTCGCCAAGCAGCCACAAAGTAGGTACGACTAAGTTCCACGCTGCTGGGAATCCTTTAAACCAGTGATCTTCGGTTTCCATTTTCGTTTGACTAAACCACAACGCAGCCGATCCGAGTACCGCAGCAATGGTGAGTTGGCCAGTGATTCCCTGATTCACCACATTGAATTCCCACATGAATGCGCAAGGAACAAGTACGCATGTGACGTAATCAATGACGAGATCGAGAATGTATCCATCAAACCGGGGAAGCTCAGAATCAGTCATCCAGCGTCTGGCTATGGGGCCATCGATGCCATCAATAACCACCGCGAGCATCATCCAAACAATTGCTTTTGTAGGTTCAGCATTTAGTACTGCAACAAGTGATGCCATGCCAGCAAGGATGCCCGTGACAGTAAGTGCATGAATGCTTAAATCAATGCGCGTCTCCGACGCCTGGGTGTCGCGTCGTTTCATTGATCTGATTGTAGTGTTCGCATGGTCATGGCACAGTCACACCGCAGACGCCTGTTGTCTCGACTGTGGTTGGTCGCGGTGTTGGCGTGGTCGTGTGTACGCATTGCCGCAGTGCAGTTTTGGCTGAGTGATTACGGCATTAATACTGCATTGTTTGCTGTTATTGAATTGGTTTCGGCGTCTGTGTATGGAGCAGGATCCGCTCGCTTAGTGATTGCAATTATCGACCGTCAACACAAAGCGGCTATGAAGTGGGGAATGATTTCTGCCGCAATGTATTTGGCGCCAGATGTGTATGTGTTGTCGGCAGGCCACGCATTGCCTATTACCGCTTATGTCGCTATTGCTGTGTTGTTTGTGCTGACTCTTTTACAGCTCGCCTGGCAACTGCGCGAGCGGTTGCTTGCGCGGCAGTAATTTCCGCATGATGCGCACGGCATAACACTTCAAGTCCGCCTACTCCTTGTGCGTTTGGTTTGGAATGGTGCTGACAACCTGGTCCATATCCAATTCCATTTAACGGAAGAATGTGGTTCACTTCGCAGTCTCTGCGCTCTGCAGTGCACTTAGGTTTTGTGCAGCGGTATTTTGCGCGACGTTTTGCTGCCGAGCGAGCAAATCGCCAAATATGTTCGCGTTGCCAGGCTCGGCCGCAGGCGTCGGAGCACCAGGTGCGTCTGCGTTTGCCAGTAATGATTTCATTGCACCAATGGCATCGGCCCATTTCCCCCGACCATTTGGACAGGACACATGAAATGCGCTCGGCGACAAGAGGTGGTAGCTCCAGTTTGTTAACGGAATGTTTCGCTTGCGCGCGTTTTGTGGCCATGGGCGTTTAAAGAATAACGCTTACGAAACAATTCGTAGACAATTCAGAAACATGCGTCTTCTAGTTTTTCGTCGTTGGGTTGCAGCGTCGCCCCTGACATTTCATTTGACCTACATATAAGGAGAGAGTTATGAAATTTCTTGTCGACGTTGCCGATCCGGTAACCGTGTTGGGGCAACAGGTGAGCCTGTTGTGGATAGTCATTGGCGCTGCTCTTGTGGTGTTCATGCAGGCTGGTTTTGCATTAGTTGAAACCGGATTTACTCAAGCAAAAAATGCAGCGCATGTGGTGAGTACAAACTTCGCCATCTTCGGTTTGGGCTTTATCGGTTTTTATCTTGTTGGATTTGCGTTTTCATTTGGTGGATTTAGTTATTCCGCTTTTGGAATGGACGCACCAGTGGGAAGCGCACTGCTTGGCAGTGGCGACTGGGTATTCCTTTGGAAGGGCGGTTGGGCGCTCACTGGTGGCGGAATTACGCCAGCAGCTGTCGGATTCTTTTTGTACATGGTGGCGTTCATGGACACCACTGCAACCATTCCAACTGGTTCAATGGCCGAGCGTTGGAAATGGAGCAGCTTCGTTCTGTGGGGCTTTTTCTGCGGATCCATCTATTACCCAGTAATTGCTGCATGGACTTGGGGTGGCGGCTGGTTGGCAAAGACGTGGAGTTCCATGTCGCTTGGTGCTGGCTACGTCGACTTCGCAGGTTCGGGAGTTGTGCATGCGGTTGGTGGAATGGCCGCGTTTACCGGAGCAATTGTGCTTGGACCACGTTTGGGTAAGTACGGCGCCGATGGAAAGCCACGAACGATTGCTGGACATCACATTCCAATGGCCATGCTCGGAACATTTATTTTGCTCTTCGGCTGGTTTGGGTTTAATGCAGCGAGCACGTTCGCAGCAACAGATGTTCAATTTGCAGTAGCTGCAACGAACACCGCAATTGCTGGTGCATTCGGATCAATTGCAGCCATGTTGTACATCACACGTAAAACCGGAAAGCCAGACCCAGGCATGATGGTGAACGGCATGCTCGCTGGCCTCGTTGCAATTACGGCACCGTGTGCATTTATTGCACCATGGGCTGCAGCAGTTATTGGAACAGTCGCTGCTGTGATCATTATTGAAGCCGTGTACTTCTTCGAACGCAAGGGCATTGACGATCCGGTTGGTGCAATTTCTGTGCACGGAGTTGGTGGAATCTTTGGCGTTCTCTGTGTGGGAATTTTTGCTGATGGCTCGTATGGCGCAGGCTGGAACGGTTCAGCAAGCGAAGGAATCAAGGGAATTATCAAAGGTGATTGGGGTCAACTTGGTGCGCAGGCACTTGGTGCAGCCGTCATCATCGTGGTGTGCGGAACTATGTCGTACACGTTCTTCAAACTTCAGAACAAGTTCACCAAGGGTGGAATTCGTTCAAGTGCAGCCGATGAAGAGGTGGGTCTAGACCTTGGAGAAATGGGTGTGCTTGCGTACCCAGAATTCCAGGGCTCACACAAATAACAGTGTTTTCATTGCTTGCTAGCCAGCAATGAAGTCGCCGAGAACTCGAGTTGTTCTACCCAGTGACAACTCGAGTTCTTGTGCATTTACGCCAGCAGCAATTGGGTTAGACAGCGCTTTCTGAATGTCTCGAATGATCCATCCGTTTTGTTTGTCAACCCATGTTGGATGAACAACTGGTGTGTCGAACGAAATTTTTCCTGCAGTGTCGCGGTGCAAAGTAGTGGTGAAGATCGCGGCGTCTTGACTGCTTGCCGGCCAACGTTCATCGGTGGGCAGGTTGGACAACACATTGCCCATTCCGTAAATAACCCACACGCCGTTTACCTTCTGTATTGGTTGAACGACATGTGCGTGGTGTCCAATA
>Ga0214919_10010615_pt1 | contig 11630 bp, 13 predicted proteins | sample LL1503_MetaG_FD_177994 | JGI IMG/M metagenome (GOLD analysis project Ga0214919, IMG submission 177994) | Freshwater microbial communities from Lake Lanier, Atlanta, Georgia, United States - LL-1503 | ecosystem: Environmental > Aquatic > Freshwater > Lake | place: USA: Georgia | collected...
TTCCTCGCACTTGTCCCGCTTCAGCCAGCGTGCATGGGCTTGCCCGGGCGAATTTTTAACGTGAATGAAACTGCATACATTTGTTTTTTTAAAAACAAAAAGCCCATGGAGACCTCGCTAATTACTGTGGTGTCGAAAGTGATTTCCTTAACGCCACACTTCCGTGAAAGCCCGCAAACAAAGGCCTTGGGAAGGAAGAATACTGGGGAAAGAAAATCGCGCACGTTGGAGTAACGCTCGCAGGATTACCGACGATTAAGATTTTTTATCGTAAACGGATTTGTCGTCAAAAAGCTTGGATTCTTTGATTTCAAGGGGCAGAGCGTTGCGATCGAGTTCCTGAAAAAAACAGCTTTCGTATCCGGTATGGCAGGCTCCGGTTGTTTGTTCGACCTCGAAAAGAAGGACATCCCTATCGCAATCGACAAACCAGCGAATGACGCGCTGAGTGTGTCCGCTTGTCTCTCCCTTGAGCCAGAGTTTCTGCCGAGAGCGGCTCCAGAAGGTCATGAGACCGGTTTTGAGCGTATTGGCCAATGACTCAGAGTTCATCCATGCAAACATCAAAACCCTGCCAGAAGGCCTTTCTTTGCCTGAAGCTTCTTGAACGATGACGGGGATGAGCCCATCGCTGGTGAATTTGAAGTCGAATTCCACGGGATTGCTAAATTAAGGCCTATGGAGATAACCTGAGCTCGCGAAGGATACAACAGAAATGCCCATAATCCCATTTGAATCCACCCAGCCTCCCGTCGTATACGGCAGCGCGCCGGCCCGTACGATTTCCATGCTATTAGCGGATTTGGAGTCTTTAATTCCTAAAGAGTTTCTGCTTCGTAAATCCACCCCGGACGAGAGCGTGAATCTTTCCGCTGGCCACGTTCTGGGCCATATCGTTCCGATGCTGTGTTTGCGGGAACTTGCGATTTTGGTTCCAGACTTCGTGGAACCAAACCCCGACATGATTCGCCTACCGGTATCCCGTGTTGCCCTTGGGTACACTCTCCGCGAGCAACTCGTCACAGCCACTACCCCCAAAGAGGAAACGCTCGAGACGCGACTGGCCTCTCCGGTGGCGAGCCTAAATCTTTTTTTTGCAAAACCACCCGAAGCTGAAGAAATCGATATCCTCATCGAGCCTGAAGTCATCGAGGAGAATCCCCTGCCTGAACGCACTGCAGAAGCCCCCCCAGATGAGATCTCCGCTCGAAAGCTCTCTGATCTTATCAGCAAGCTGCCAACCTTTCATCGCAAAACCGAGGAACCGATCTCGAATGCGATCATTACGATCAAACCGGATTTTCCCGCTCTGGATACTTTTGGCGACGAACTCCTGCCCGAGCAAGACGCCCTGCAATCGCTTTTTATGACCGATGAGAAATTAAGCACCAAGCGGGTCGTTGAGCTTTGCGGCGACCTACCTGGTATCAAGTCTTGCCTGTTGGCAAGCGACGATGCATTTATCGCCTCTCAAAACGTGCCCGATGGATTGGATATAGCGTCGCTTAGCTCCAAAGCCACCGCGATGGCCAGAGCCATGCACGAAGCATCAGCGGATATGGGCATCGGTGAGATTCCCGCGCTCACTCTGCATACGGAAAAAGGCCCGATCAGTATTTTCCAAAACGAGAATCACACGATGCTCGTCTTCCACGCGGATCGCGGATTCATACCGGGCGTCCGTGAAAAGGTGGCCCTCGCGCTGGGAGAGGTCACTCGATCACGCTTATGCCTCCCTCCACCGAAAAATGAAACCTGAAAACCCATTGCGGGGATGCCTGCGATGATTTAGAAAACGAGAACTTATGATGGAACTTGTGCAAAAGGGCGGCCCGCTGATGTGGCTTATTCTGGGCTGCAGTGTCACGGCCCTCGGTGTTTTTTGTGAACGCCTGCTTTTTTTTCACCGTGCGTCGATTCAAACCGGAGATTTTCTACGTGGGTTGGCCAATTTGCTGAGAAAAAAAAACTTCGCCGAAGCGATTCGGGAATGCGCCGCCTCGCCGGGTCCGGTTCCGCGCGTCCTGCTTGCGATGTTAGTACGACATAATTCACCACGATCCGAGTTGCGCGACATCGCACAGGAGGCCGGTCAGCTCGAGGTGCCCCGCTTGGAACGCAATCTAGCCCTTCTAGCAACGATCGCTTATGCGACTCCGCTGGTTGGCCTGCTTGGCACAATTCTCGGCCTTTTAACCGCCTTTCAACAGATCACCACGCATGGGGGGTATGCGACCGCCGCCGAGATCGCGGGTGGCGTTTACGAGAGCCTTCTCACCTCGGCGGCAGCGCTCACGATCGCTATTCCAGCCTTCGTCGCTCATAGTTATCTGGTCGCTAGATCGAATGATGTCCTTCACGACATCGAGCGTGCCTCGATTGAGGTTCTGGACGTCCTCCACGAACCTTCCGGATCGAATACTGCCGCGTGAAAATCCAGCGCACACCTGGCCTTCATCCAGCCCTGATGTTTATAGCGCCGTCCTTGAACGTCGTGCTTTTGCTGGTTTTTTACATCATCCTCAGCACGTCCTTCTTGTTGCAACCAGGCGTGATGGTTGATGTCCCTCAATCCCCATTCCTTCTTGCCCCGCAAAGAAATCCTCTCATCATCAGCATCGCCGCAGCGCCTTTATCCTCGATTTATTTTGAAAATGACGCCGTCACTTTTGATGAATTGCGCACCAAGCTTAAGGAGTATGGCGGGCGAAACCACACCGTGATCATCAAAACAGATCGCAGATCCGCAGTGGAACAACTGACGCAAGTGATGACAGTTTCACTGTCCCTTGGATACCCTACCGTTATCGCCACCTCGGAAGAGCAGTGAAAAACACACCTCTCATTTTTGACTGGCCTGTACGACATCGCATTCACCTGCTTCTTCCGGCCATGCTGGTGTTCGCCGCCCTCGCGCATGGTTCCATTTTTTTCCTATTCACCATCGCGTATCCCAAAGGCAAACCGGATACATTAAAGCCCGCTCAGTTATTTTTTTTACCAGAAGGTTCTCCGCAAAAACGCCAAGTCGAGGGACTACTTCTTTCCTCGGACCCCTCACTTTTTGCCCCTGGCCGGGGAATGCCGCGGGAGGAAAGTTTCTTTTCGACGACTTACACACCGCAATTTTCTTCGGAAAACATAGCCCTTCTCCCCCTCACCCGCAAAGCGGAGGCGCTCCCTTCCGCGCATATCCCAAGTTTGAGACGTGAGGTAAAACTTCCCGCTCCATCTTCACAGAAGCCGGAAGCAGTTACTCGCCCTGCCAGACTTCAATCAGGGATGGCGTTAGCTGACCGATTGCCCGCCCTCTCGAGCACTCCGCTAGTTTCTCTAAGCGCTTCAGCCCCACTCGAGGCAGCGACTTTTCTCATTGGCGTGGATTCGGATGGCCACGTTGATTTCTTGGTGCTTGAGAAATCCTCAGGCGATCCCACTATTGATGGCGACCTCATGAGGTTACTGCGTGGCCTTCGTTTTGCCAAAGCAGAAAAAAGTGGAATCGTTTGGGATTTTCTAGAATTTCACTGGGGCTCGGGACCTAACCCTCAGATGAAGCCATGATTCCTATTCCCATTCCGTGGCTTGTCTTTGCTGCCCTCATCGTTTTCCTTGCGGGCATTTTTTTTGTTTGGATTTGTTATGAGATCGCTCGGAAGCGTCACGCAGCAAACGATCGAAAAGATCTCATCCAATGCCACCTCTGTACCCGCAAATTCACCGCCGAGAAGTTAGTGTCACTGCCACTCTGTCCTTATTGCGGCAGCCCCAACGAGCACATCCCGCCGCGCTTTTTTTAGTAGATTAGGAAGCTCCATAGGGAGTGACACCATCTCTTCAAGATAACCACCGACGGCTAACTTTTTGCAGTACCGGTTGCTTGAGACTGCAGCCATGGGCGACCAGTAAGCGAGAGGACCGCTTGAGCGTCATCCCGAAATCGTTTCAGGCCAAGGCTCAGACCTTTTCTAAGATTTTCTATCGACTCAACGACCCCATCGGCGAGGCCTTCCGTGTCTTGGAGAACATCCCAGAGTAGTTGTTCGAATGGATTGAGCTAATTTTAAAGTGTCCTGTTGTTTTATATAGATGACATCAGTTTTTGTCCCGCTCCGAGATAATCGCGAGAAATCAGGTGCATTCGATTTCTCAATAATTGCGGGGAATTGGGTCGGGGCACGCTGGGAATGTAAAAGATATCCGTTACCTCAGCCTGATGCAGTGCAAGCCTTCGAGACGTAGGCGAGAAGGCTGGAACGGAGCGTTGGGGCGGAGGGCAGCTTTGCACGATGCAAGTTTATCAGTTTTCGTTGGAGCCCGATGAGCGGTCGTGTCCAGGTAGTGATTGCGCCCAGTGCAATGCATGCGCTCGCCTGCACTAGCACGAGAGCCTCATCCGTTGGCGCGGGGTTGAGTGAACGCTATCCGATTTATACCATTGTCTCTTTGAAATTAGACTTTGCAGCGCAAAAGAACGTTGCGCTCGACAGGTGAAATCCTGATCCGTTTGGCCCGCGACTTCGAGTTGACCCTGCACATTGATGGCAACGCCGTTCACAGCCTGCGCGAACTCAACATAGCCCTCTCAAATTGGAGAGCCACCACCTACCACCTGCGCGTCCACAAAGCGCTGCGACCAGTCCACGCCGCGTGCGCTAAAATCCCAAAACTCTGACCACCAAGCGGGCTGAGCCCGAGGCCCTCGCTGGCCATATTGCTACCGATCTCCCCGCTTAACTTGAAAGAACCCTCTCCCAGATCGCACAAAATCAACCCCTATTCTCGCTGATTATCTTGAAAAAATCCCCCGTGATTATCGTGACGCGCAACACAATTATCAATAATTGGAGCCCAAATATGACCCTATACACGCTATTACTAATTGCTTAATATTTTTAACGGAGAGCGATCTGAAAAAGGTAAAAATCAGTTTTTGCGATTCATTGCTGCCGTGAACCAATCGACTTGCGGGGCGGATTTTTGCTGTGGGCGGGCGGATGAGAAGCTTTTTCCACCACCGCTACCGCCGCTCTCGCGTCCGCGGGGGGCAGCACCGATTTCGGGATTGGTTTTCAGCGACAGGCTAATGCGCTTACGATCAAGGTCGAGCTCGAGAACGGTCGCCATCACCTTTTGACCGACCTTCACGACGTCGGAGGGAGCTTTGACAAACTGATCACTGAGTTGGCTGATGTGGGCGAGTCCATCTTGGTGAACGCCCACATCAATGAAGGCGCCGAAGGCCGCTACGTTCGTGACGATGCCGGGCAACTTCATGCCTGGCTTGAGGTCTTGGATTTTCACGGCCTCATCGGAAAAAGCAAAGGCCTCAAATTGCTTGCGCGGATCGCGACCGGGCTTGGCTATTTCGTTGACGATGTCCTGAAGCGTGGGAAGCCCCACATCAGGCGTGACGTATTTCTCGAGTTTGATCGAGGCGCGGCGGGCGGGATTTTGCAAAAGTTCGGGCACGGAACAACCGAGATCCTGAGCCATACGGTCTACGATAGGGTAGCGTTCTGGATGGACCGCACTGGCGTCGAGAGGATGCAGACCGTTGCGGATACGGAGAAAGCCGGCGGCCTGCTCAAAAGCCTTTGGGCCGAGTCCGGCGACCTTGAGCAATTCTTCGCGGGATTTGAAGGGGCCATTCTGGTTGCGGTGCTGAACGATATTGAGCGCCGTGCGGGAATTCAGACCCGAAACATAAGCGAGTAAGTTTGTGCTGGCGGTGTTCAACTCCACCCCAACGTGGTTCACGCAGGAAACGACGGTGTCATCGAGTGAGCGCTTGAGTGCGGCTTGATCTACGTCGTGTTGGTATTGGCCAACGCCGATGGATTTGGGGTCGATTTTGACCAACTCAGCGAGAGGATCCATGAGGCGACGACCGATAGAAATTGAGCCTCGGACCGTGAGATCGAGATCAGGAAATTCCTCGCGAGCGACATCCGAAGCGGAGTAAATCGAAGCTCCCGCCTCATTCACCACAACGATCATCACAGAAGGGGGCAGGCCCAATGCGCGCACGAAGGTCTCGGTTTCGCGCGAAGCGGTGCCATTGCCGATGGCTATGGCCTCGATCTTGCAACGGTTCACGACCGACTTGATGACCTCGGCTGCCTCCGCGCGTTCGCGTGGGCTTTTTTCGGGATACACGACTTCGTGCATGAGGAGTTTGCCTTGGGCGTCCAGCGCGACCAATTTGCATCCGGTACGAAATCCAGGGTCGAGAGCGAGCACGCTCTTCTGTCCGAGCGGGGAGGACAAAAGCAACTCGCGGAGGTTGTCTGCAAAGACCCGGATCGCTTCCTCGTCGGCTTTCTTTTTGTAAAACAGACGGGCTTCGCCCTCCATGGCAAATCCGAGAAGGCGCTTAAAACAATCGTGCGCGGCAAGGCGAACCTGTGCTGCGGCGGGATACGAACCCTTCACGAAAAGGTGATCCAACGCGGCCAATGGCTCATCCTCGGGAGGCGTGATGCGAGAGAAAAGGAGGCCCTCCGTCTCCCCTCGTCGAATGGCTAGAAAGCGGTGCGAGGGGCAGTCGGCCACGGATTCGCTCCAGTCGAAGTAGTCCTTGAACTTCGCGGCCTCGGTTTCTTTTTCAAAGACGACCTTGGATTTGAGCACGCCCTTGTTGAGATACAATGAGCGGAGTGCGGCACGGGCTTCAGCGGAATCATTAATGATCTCGGCGATGATGTCCCTCGCTCCCGCGAGCGCGGCAGCGACGTCTGGCACCTCTTTTTCGGCAGACACAAATGCGGCGGCTTCCTTCTCGGGATCGGTGTTGAGCGCTTGGGCAAAGAGGATTTCGGCGAGCGGCTCCAATCCACGTTCTTTTGCGATGGTGGCGCGAGTGCGCTTTTTAGGACGGAACGGAAGATAAAGATCCTCCAGTGTCGCGAGGGTCGCGGCCGCGTTGATGCGGGATTGGAGCTCCTCCGTGAGAAGTTTGCGTTCCGTAAGCGAGCCGAGGATGGATTCACGCCGTTTATCGAGTTCCTCGAGCTCTTGAATGCGATCGCGCACATTGGCGATCTGGACCTCGTCGAGACCTCCGGTTCGCTCCTTACGATAGCGAGCGATGAAGGGCACTGTGCCCCCCTCCTCTAGCAGAACTGCGGTCGCCGCGACTTGGCGGGGCTGCAATTGGAGTTCCTGTACGATCTGGATGAGATGTTTTTCGAGCATGACTTTTTTCTAAAATAAATGAGGCAGAGTGATATCAGGCCGCCAATACGGGACTGCCCATCGGCGAAAGCTCACGGAGCTTCGCAATCGCGGCGGGGATGATTTGACCCGCCTTTTGAATATCCTCTGCCGTAGTGAATCGTCCAATCGAGAAGCGCAAGCTGGCTCGGGCTTGATCATTCGACAGACCCATCGCCTTCAAGACATGGGAGGGATGCACCGATCCCGAGCTGCAGGCCGATCCGGCAGAGCAACTCACGCCTTTTTCATCCAGAAGGATCAGCGCCCCTTCGCTCTCGACTCCCTCGAAGGAAATGTTGGTCGTATTCGGCAAGCGGTTATTGCGGTCGCCATTCACTGTGGCCCCTGGAATCGCCGACTCGAGCTGGGACTCCAATGTATCGCGTAGCGACTTGATGGAATCTGTCCCGAGGTGCTGGAGCGCGATCTCGGCGGCTTTTCCAAATCCGACAATCGAAGCCACATTCTGCGTTCCACCCCGCCGAGCGTTCTCCTGACTCCCTCGCAAGAGGGGCGTAAACTTCACCCGGCGATTCACATAGAGGCCGCCGACCCCCTTGGGAGCGTAGATTTTGTGTCCGGAAAAACTCATAAAGTGAACGCCTGCCCCCTCTAGAGCCAATGGCATTTTCCCAAAAGCCTGAACGGCATCGACGTGTAGGAGGCTTTTTTTCTTTTGAGCGATCGCCGCGATTTCCTGCACAGGGAAAAGCACGCCCGTCTCATTATTAGCCCAAAGCAGGGAAACAATCGCCGTATCCGAGCGGATCGAGGCCTCCAAACGCGCTAAATCAAGCTGACCCGAACGATCCACAGGCAGCCAAGTGATCTCATATCCCCGGCGGGCGAGATACTCGCAAAGCTTTATCGTGGCACTGTGCTCGACCGCGCTGGTGACGATGTGACGCTTGTCGGGATCCAATGCCAGTGCGGATTGAATCGCTGTGTTGATGGATTCCGTCCCGCAGCTGGTAAAAAGAAATTCGTCCACATGGCATCCGGCCAAAGCAGCCACGCCAGTCCTAGCCTGATCGAGGGCCTTCGCTGCCTCCCGCCCAAGCGAATAGGCGCTGGAGGGATTCCCGTAGCCGCCCCGCAACCAGGGCATCATCGCCTCAAGAACCTCAGGATCGATTTGCGTGGTGGCATTGTTATCGAGATAAATCACAGAACTCATGGTGGAAGTCTCTGAATTAGCCGTTATATATCCTCATTGCAATCCATGCGTGCGTTAGAACGTGTCATCAAACCCGAAATCCTGGACAACCTGAGCCCAGAAGATCCGCGTGCCATCCGAAGCCGCCAGGATTTGTGCGTGATTGATGCCATTCTGGGGAACTCCCGATGGATCACAGCTCAACTCCAATCCCGCACGGAAAGCCAATCAGGCATCGTTGAACTCGGCGCAGGCACGGGAGCCCTCTGCAACCACCTGCATAAGAGGCTACCAAAAACGCCGATCACCGGCCTAGATTTGGTATCCCGGCCTCCCACCCTCACCCATGGTATCCAATGGAAAAGCGGGGATTTTTTCGACACGCTTCCCGGTCTCCACGGCGGCGCATGTATTGGCAGCCTTATACTCCACCATTTTGCGGCCAGCGTACTTCGGGAGTTGGGACGAAAGATCGCGCATTTCCCGCTACTTGTCTTTTGCGAACCGCTCCGCTCCCCTCTCCCCTTGGCTATTTCCAATCTCGCCCTCCCCCTCTTCAGTGAAGTGACTCAACACGACATGCCCGCCAGCATTTGTGCAGGATTTCAGAAAGGGGAACTCCCCTTCCTCCTCGGACTGGATCCCCAAAAATGGCATGTGCAGGAATCTTCCATATGGCGTGGCTCGTTGCGCCTGCTAGCATGGCGACTTTGAAACATCCTATTACTATTGCGGGAGGAGGCCTGGCCGGACTTTCGCTTGGGATCGCTCTTTGTCGGCAAGGTCTGGATGTGACTCTTCACGAAGCCTCCACCTACCCCAGGCACCGCGTCTGCGGCGAATTCATCAGCGGGGTTAGTGAGAATACCCTCGCGCAATTGGGAATCACTCAGACTCTCGCCGACGCCGTCTCCCTCACCACAGCTTGCTGGAGTGATGCTGCTGGACCAATCGGTTCCATGAAGGTGACCGGTCGTGGGATTTCTCGGTGGCGGCTCGACGAGAACCTACGGCAAACATTCATCGACCTTGGCGGACGCCTCGTCACGCAGTCCCGCATCCAACCTGCGGCCGGCATCATATGGGCGTCAGGGCGTCCAAAACGTCAGGGATCTTGGCTTGGCCTGAAGTTTCACGTGCGCAACTTGGATCTCACGCACGATCTGGAAATGCACATGGGGGCCACGGGATACCTCGGACTCGCCCGAGTCGAGAATGGTCTGGTGAATGTTTGCGGGCTCTTCCAATCGCATATGGGAACTAAAGCCAAAGGGCCCGCTTTGCTGATCGCCCACCTTCGAGCAGGTGGACTTCAAAAACTCGCCGACCGCCTTGATGCCGCGGATATCGACGCATCCAGCTTCTGCGGAGTGGCGGGATTCCGTCTCGGATCCCAGCCGGGGCCTCCCTTTTCTATCGGAGATTCGGCCTGCATGATCCCTCCATTCACCGGCAATGGAATGTCGATGGCTTTTGAGTCTGCGGAGTGCGCACTGCAACCCGCCATCGACTATGCTCACGGGCATCAAACTTGGGATCAAGCCGCCGCTGCATCCAAAAAAGCGCACCATCAGCGCTTCCGACGCAGACTCACTATCGCGGGGCTCCTCCACTCCCTTCTCACCACCCGATTCGGAATGCGACTGACGACTTCACTCGCCCGCCGTCGGGCCCTCCCTTACGATCTTCTTCTCCAACTTGTGCGCTAAAATGTATCTCCAATCCCTTTCCAGCGCCTTTCCACAAACCGAGACCACTCAGCAAGAATGCCTCGAAGTTCTCCGCTCCTCAGGTTCGCTCGATGCACTCCGTCCACGCTCGATCGAGATTTTGGAAAAGATTCTCACTGGATCATCGGGGATCGAGACACGCCGATTCTGTCCAGAGGACCTTGCCTCGGTATTTCAATCCGATGCGGGCTCCCTGCATCGGCTTTTTGAGGCACATGCCCCGCGTCTCGCCGCACAGGCTCTGACTGCCGCATGTGATCAAGCCTCTGTGCTGCCCAATGAAATCGACGCCCTTCTTATCTGCACCTGCACAGGATATCTCTGTCCCGGCTTGAGCAGTTACGTCTCCGAGAAGCTTGGACTGCGAAACAACATCCTACTCCAGGACCTCCTTGGATTAGGTTGCGGAGCGGCCCTTCCCATGCTCGAAACGTCGCGCGGGATTTTAGCGGCATCTCCCCAAGCCCTCGTCGCCACCATCGCAGTTGAGATTTCCTCTGCAGCCTTCTATATCAACGACGATCCCGGCGTCCTCATCAGCCTCTGCCTTTTCGGTGATGGTGCCGCAGCCGCTCTCTGGCGCTCGAGCAACCAGAATGATCAATTCGGATTTTCTGGATTCAAAACCCTGCACAAACCCGAACACCGTGAGAAAATCCGCTTCGTCAATGAGGGTGGACGCCTCAAAAACCAACTTCACCGCTCCGTCCCCTCACTGGCCTCGGATGCCGTTGCCGAACTTTACTCGTCCCGCAGTCGCGATACAGAACGCCTCATCGCGCACACCGGTGGCAGGGACGTCATTGAATCCATCGAGAGAAAGCTTCCCGGAAATTTCCTCACCGACACGCGTGACGTTCTTCGTCGCTACGGCAATATCAGCAGTCCGAGCGTTCTAGTCGCATTGGAGTCCGCACTCCAATCACCCACCCGGCACCTCTGGCTCACGGCTTTTGGCGCGGGATTCGCGGCACACTCCGCCGAACTTCATCGGGACTGATTTTTCATACCGCCCCCATTTTAATGGGATGGCGGAATCAAACGCCGGTCACATTCACTGCCAATTGCCGTATATGCCGCATCACCCGATGCTCAAACAAAAATATCCCCTGCCAAGCTCCGAGCACCATACGTCCCGCGGAAATCGGGATCACCTCGCTTGTGCGCGTGAGGGCCATTCGGATATGTGAAGTCATGTCATCCGGCCCCTCCATCGTGTGCACATACCCCTCACCCTCCTCGGGAACCATCCGCTCGAAAAATGAGACTAGATCTTGCGCAGCGGACGGATCCGCATTTTCAAAAATCACTAGGCTGGCACTCGTGTGACGCACGAAAACAGTCACCATTCCGTCCTTAACTCCCGCCCCCCTCACCGCACGTGCGACCTGCCCAGTCATATCATAGAGTCCTTTTCCGTTCGTCTTGACTTCAAAAAATGTGGTTTCCGATTTCACCATTCCTTTTTATCCCACGCCCGCCTTCAAATGCACAAAAAATCATTGCGCCTCACTGAAATTCTGGTT
>Ga0214919_10010616_pt1 | contig 11627 bp, 9 predicted proteins | sample LL1503_MetaG_FD_177994 | JGI IMG/M metagenome (GOLD analysis project Ga0214919, IMG submission 177994) | Freshwater microbial communities from Lake Lanier, Atlanta, Georgia, United States - LL-1503 | ecosystem: Environmental > Aquatic > Freshwater > Lake | place: USA: Georgia | collected 2015-03-15
GCGCACGGCCGCCTCTTCTATCAACAACTCTTCAGCCTTGACCCCGTTGTTTTTCATCTGCTTGGGCAGCAGGTAGGTAATGGCGATATTGGTCTTTTCATCCTCGGTGTAGCCCGACAGGCGGATGACCTCCATGCGGTCCAGCAGCGCCGGCGGAATCTTCATGGAGTTGGAGGTTGCGACAAACATCACGTCGCTCAGGTCGTAGTCGACTTCCACGTAATGGTCGCCGAATTTATGGTTTTGCTCAGGGTCCAGTACCTCCAGCAGTGCACTGCTGGGGTCGCCTCGGAAGTCAGTGCCCAATTTGTCGATTTCGTCCAGCAAAAACAGGGGGTTGCGGGTTCCGACCTTGGTCAGGCTCTGCAGCACTTTACCGGGCATAGCACCGATATACGTGCGCCGGTGCCCGCGTATTTCCGCTTCGTCACGCATGCCGCCCAGCGCCATGCGAACGTACTTGCGCCCGGTCGCCTTGGCAATCGACTGGCCCAGCGAGGTTTTGCCCACACCCGGAGGCCCAACCAGACACAAAATAGGGGCTTTTACCTTGTCGACCCGCTGCTGAACCGCGAGGTACTCCAGGATGCGGTCTTTGACTTTATCGAGCCCGTAATGGTCCTGGTTCAGCACAGTTTCCGCATTACCCAGATCATGTTTGATCTTGGTTTTAGCGCGCCAGGGCAAGCCCACCAAGACATCAATGTAATTGCGTACCACCGTGGCCTCGGCTGACATGGGGGACATCAGACGCAGCTTCTTCAATTCACCCTCCGCCTTTTTCAAGGCTTCGGCGGGCATTTTGGCAGCTTTAATTTTCTTCTCAATCTCTTCAATGTCCGCACCGTCTTCACCGTCACCGAGTTCTTTTTGAATCGCCTTGACCTGCTCGTTCAAATAGAAATCACGCTGGTTCTTCTCCATCTGCCGTTTGACCCGACCACGGATTTTCTTGTCCACATTCAGAATATCGACCTCGCGCTCAATCTGCTCAAACAGATTCTCCAGACGCTGTTGCACATCAGACAGCGCCAGTACCGCCTGCTTGTTTTCCAACTTAAGCGGCAGATGCGCGGCAATGGTGTCTGCCAAGCGACCCGAATCATCAATGCTGACGATGGATGTGAGAATTTCTGGAGGAATTTTTTTGTTCAGTTTGACGTACTGGTCAAACTGCTGCATCACCGCGCGGCGCAAGGCCTCCATTTCGCTCGAGGCTTCAGCAGGAAGTTGCGCCTGCTCCGCCTCCATCGGCGTCAGACTGGCTACAAAATGGGTTTCCAGGTCGGTGATCTTGTTGACCGTGGCGCGCTGATGGCCCTCCACAAGAACCTTCACCGTTCCGTCAGGCAGCTTGAGCATCTGCAAAATCGTGGAGACGCACCCAACGTCAAACATGTCCCCCACCAAAGGCTCGTCCTTGGACGCAGTCTTCTGCGCCACCAGCATGATGCGCCGCTCGGACTCCATAGCCGCCTCGAGCGCCTTGATGCTTTTGGAGCGCCCGACAAAGAGCGGGATGACCATGTGCGGAAACACCACCACATCGCGCAGGGGCAACATCGGCAGATCCATAGAGGTGGGAGGCAAGGGGGTTTGACCAGACATGTCAATCTTTCATTCAAGAGGGGTGCACAGGGAACTCCCTGCGTATATCAGCCGCAATGGGTGAAATTCAAGCCTGCTTGGCGATTTCACGGTATACCAAGAGCGGCGGTTTGTTGTCTTCAATGGTTTTTTCGTCTACGACTACGCGCTCAACGTTAACGGAATCCGGTAACTCGTACATGGTGTCAATCAGCGACTGCTCAACGATCGACCGCAAGCCGCGCGCGCCGGTCTTGCGGGCCAGCGCACGCTTGGCAATCGCCTGCAAGGCGGCGGGCAGTATCTCCAGTTCCACGCCCTCCATCGCCAGTAACTTGGCGTATTGTTTGACGAGCGCGTTCTTCGGTTCGGTCAGGATTTGCACCAGTGCGTCCTGTGTCAATTCCGTCAGGGTCGCCACGACCGGCATGCGGCCAACCAGCTCCGGTATCAGCCCGAACTTGATCAAATCTTCGGGCTCCACCTCTTTAAATACTTCGGACAAACTGCGCTGCGCCTGGCTTTTAACGGTCGCAGAAAAGCCGATTCCTGATGACTGGGTGCGGTTATCGATGACTTTTTCCAGTCCGGCAAAAGCACCGCCACAGATGAAAAGAATATTGGTGGTGTCGATCTGCACAAAGTCCTGATTTGGGTGTTTGCGTCCCCCTTGGGGCGGGACGCTGGCCATAGTGCCTTCGATCAACTTCAGCAGCGCCTGCTGCACCCCCTCACCCGAGACGTCTCGCGTGATGGAGGGGTTGTCTGACTTACGCGAAATCTTGTCGATTTCGTCGATATAGACGATGCCGCGCTGGGCCCGCTCGACATCGTAATTACAGGTCTGCAGCAGCTTGAGGACAATGTTCTCCACGTCCTCACCCACGTAACCCGCCTCGGTCAGGGTGGTGGCATCGGCCATGACGAAGGGAACGTCGAGCATGCGCGCCAGCGTCTGGGCCAGCAAGGTCTTGCCCGAACCAGTAGGGCCGATAAGCAAAATATTGCTTTTTGCCAGCTCCACCTCGTCTTTTTTGGCTTTATCTTTATGGCGCAAGCGCTTGTAGTGGTTGTAAACCGCCACTGCCAGTGTGCGCTTGGCAGGTTCCTGACCGATCACATAGTTGTCCAGGTTGGCCTTGATCGCGGCCGGAGTGGGAAGGTCACTACGACCCTCCTTGGCATCTGAAACGCCCGCCGAGTCGTCCCGGATGATTTCGTTGCACAAATCGATGCATTCATCGCAAACAAATACCGAGGGCCCCGCGATGAGTTTCTTGACTTCATGCTGGCTCTTACCGCAGAACGAGCAAAAGAGATTCTTCTCGTTAGAGGAGCCTTTTTTTTCAGCCATATGAAGGTGCTTTATCCATGGGGTTTAGTTTCAGGGCCGTTTATCAATTACTGCGTCAACCAGTCCGTACTCTTTTGCTTCCTGGGCAGACAAATAATAATCGCGTTCTGTATCGTGCTGGATCTTCTCCAAAGGTTGCCCGGTGCGGTCTGCCAATATTTTGTTCAACTGTTCACGCGTTTTCAGGATTTCACGGGCGTGAATCTCGATTTCAGTAGCCTGGCCCTGGGTCCCGCCCAGCGGTTGGTGGATCATTACCTTGGAATTCGGCAGCGAAAAGCGCTTGCCTTTGGCTCCGGCAGCCAGCAAAAACGCCCCCATGCTCGCAGCCATACCCACGCACAAGGTTGAAACCTGGGGCTTGATGAAGTTCATTGTGTCAAAAATCGCCATGCCGGCGCTGACCGAGCCACCCGGGGAGTTGATGTAAAACGATATGTCCTTATCCGGATTTTCGCTCTCCAGAAACAGCAACTGGGCCACCACCAGGTTGGCCACATGGTCATTGACCGGTCCGACCAGAAAAATCACCCGCTCCTTGAGTAATCGGGAATAAATGTCGTAGGAGCGTTCGCCCCGACCAGACTGCTCGATGACCATGGGGATCATGCCCAAAGCCTGGGTTTCCTGGGGCTGGTGCCCGCCGTATTGGATATTCATACCGACTTTTCTCCGGGGTAGTGCTTACGAACTTTGCCCCATCAACTCATCAAAGTCGATGTGCTTCTCTTCAACCTTCACCTGGGACAAGATGTGGCCCGTCACGTTGTTTTCAATAACCACCGACTCGACTTCCGCCATGCGCTGGCGGTCGCTGTAGTACCAGCGCACGACCTCCGACGGTTTTTCGTAGCTAGCCGCCAGCTCATCAATATGCGCTTTGATTTGATCGGGCTTGGCCTCCAGATCATGTGTGCGGACCAACTCCGCTACCGTCAGGCCCAAGCGAACCCGCCGCTCGGCCTGAGCGCGGAACATTTCCTGCGGAATCGGTGCCTTGTCAGCGTCCTTGACCCCGCGTTGTTTAAGTTCCTCGCGGGCATTGGCAACCATCCGGTCCATTTCTGACATGACGCTGGATTTGGGCAAGTCGAACTCCGCTCGCGCTACCAGAGCGTCCATGGCCGCCTGTTTATTGCGGCTCAGCAGTCGAAACTTCACTTCACGCTCCAGGTTTTTGTGGATATCGCTGCGCATGCCCGCCACCGTGCCATCCGGGATGCCCAGGGATTTGGCCATGGCGTCGTCCACCTCAGGCAGATGGGCAGCTTCCAGCTTTTTCAGGGTCACCATGAAATCTGCGGTCTTTCCGGCCACGTCTTTGCCCTGGTAGTCCTCGGGGAACACCAAGGGGAAGGTTTTGCTCTCACCGATTTTCATACCCCGGGTGGCAGCCTCAAATTCTTTGAGCATCTGGCCGTCGCCCAGAATGAACTGGAAATCAGCTGCCTTGCCCCCGTCAAACAACTCTCCGTCAATTTTTCCCTCGAAGTCCACCGTCACGCGATCGGTGTCCTGAGCGGCGCTCTCGAGCGAGCGCTGCGCGAAAGTACGGCGTTGTTTGCGCAGAATATCGATGGTCTTGTCAATCGCAGCCTGGCTGACCTCGGCATGCACTTTTTCCACCACGGCATCTGACAGGGTGCCAATTTTTACTTCGGGAAACACCTCAAAGACCGCGTCAAAAGCCATTTCATCGTCAGACGCTGCCGTGGCCTGGGTGATGCTGGGTTGACCGGCCACGCGCAGTTTGGCTTCGTTGGCGGCAGCGCTGAAGGCCTGACCGACTTTGTCATTCACCACTTCGTATTGCACTGAATAACCGTAGCGCTGGGCAACCACGTTCATCGGAACTTTGCCGGGGCGAAAGCCGTCCATCTTGACCGTGCGGGCCAGTTTGCGCAAACGCACATCGACCTCGCCTTGTATCGCTGCCACCGGCATCGTGAGCGTGATTTTGCGTTCCAGTTTTTCCAAGTTTTCTACCACCACGGTCATCGCTGTACTCCTCAAAGCAAAAAATTCGGGGCAATCGCCACCGCACCTGCGGCACCGGATTGCCCCACAACATCGGGCTTTCGCCCTCGGAATCAGGTTGGTGCGCGGGGGGGGACTCGAACCCCCACAGTATTGCTACCGTCAGGACCTAAACCTGGTGCGTCTACCAATTTCGCCACCCGCGCGGGTATTTCAGGTAAGCCACAGAGTTTAACCTCCTGCTCCACCCGTGCAGCAGGCACAAGAGCGACACACGCGGGGGCCGGCACGTGCGACAAGCTGTGAGCACCGATAATTCCCTGCAAACCCGGATTTGGCGTTGCAAAGACATGCCGCTATGCCTCAAGTCACCGACCACTACGAAAACTTTCCCGTCGCGTCTCTGCTGTGTCCGCCGCGCTTGCGGCCAGCGGTTATCGCGCTGTACCACTTCGCGCGAACCGCAGACGACCTGGCCGACGAAGGCGATACCCCCGCAGCCCAGCGTTTGGACGCCTTAGCCCGCTACCGCACGCAGTTGGCGCTTGCCGATCAACGCCCAGTGCCCGCTAACGGTGAATGGGCAGAAGTTTTCGCGCCGCTGCGCTCGGCCCTGATCCAACACCGCTTCCCGCTTGAGCTGCTAAACGCTTTGCTGGACGCCTTTGTCCAAGACGTGGAAATGACAGACCAACAGGTGGGCTACGCGGACGAAGCCCACTTGCTGGACTATTGCCGCCGCTCTGCCAATCCGGTGGGGCGCCTGCTGCTGCACCTCTACGACGTGCGCAACCCGCAGGCACTCACACAAAGCGACGCCATCTGCACAGCCCTGCAGCTGATCAACTTTTGGCAGGACTGCGGCGTGGATTTGTCCCGTGGGCGCTGCTATTTCCCGGCAAGCTGGATGCGCCAGCACGGCACGGACAGCGCTACTTTGCGCGGCGGTGCGGCGCAAAGTGGCGAACAGGCGCTGATGGCGCAGTGCGTACAGCACGCACGCCAGTTGATGGCCAGCGGCGCGCCGCTGGTCCACCAGATTCCCGGGCGCGCCGGATGGGAACTGCGGCTGGTCGTACAAGGCGGCCTGCGCGTGCTGGAAAAAGTAGAGCACCTGGGTGCGCAGGTACTGAGCCAGCGTCCCCGCCTGTACGCGCCGGATTACCTGGTGATGCTGTGGCGGGCGCTGCGCATGTAAGCAGCCCTAGCCCACGCAGGCTTGCGGCGACAATCTGCCTATGCGCCCCGAGCAATACGTTCAAGAGAAAGCCGCTGCCTCGGGCAGCAGTTTTTATTACGCCTTCCTGTTTCTGCCCGCACCCCGGCGTGCAGCCATCACCGCCTTTTATGCTTTTTGCCGGGAGGTGGACGACGTGGTCGACGATGCGGTGGACATGGGTGTGGCCGCAACCAAACTCGCTTGGTGGAGCCAGGAAGTCAGCCGTGCGTTCCTGGGCAGCCCCACCCACCCTACCCTGCGCGCACTACTCCCCCATGCGCTCAATTACGGTATTCAGGAGCGGCATTTGCAAGATGTAATTGCCGGTTGCCGCATGGACTTGGAGCAAACCCGTTACCTGGACTACCCCAACCTGCAGCGCTACTGCCATCTGGTTGCCGGCATCGTGGGCGAGGTATCGGCCCGTATCTTCGGCCAAGAGGCGGCTCAGACTACGCAGTACGCCCACACACTGGGTCAGGCTTTACAGCTCACCAACATCATCCGTGATGTCGGCGAAGATGCACTTCGTGGAAGAATTTACTTGCCTGTCAATGAGTTGCAGATATTTGATGTCAAAGCACATGAAGTCATAAAGCGCCAGTACTCCGACCGTTTCACCGCCCTCATGCAGTTTCAGGCGCAGCGCGCCCACGCGCTGTATGACCAGGCGCTGGCGCTTTTGCCCGAGTCAGACCGTCGCAGCCAGAAGCCCGGTTTGATGATGGCCAGCATTTACCGCACCTTGCTGCGGGAAATCGAGGCCACGCACTTTCAGGTGCTGCACCAGCGTGTGCGGCTGACGCCGCTGCGCAAGCTGTGGCTGGCCTGGCGTGTGCAGGCCTTGGGGCGGATGTAGGCCGGCTGACGTGTTGTCATCACCCTCCAAGAATATCGCCGTAGTGGGCGCCGGTTGGGCGGGCATTGCCGCAGCCGTAGACGTCTGCCGAAATGGCCACCAGGTCACCTTGATCGAATCCAGCCGTACGCTAGGCGGGCGGGCTCGCGCACTGCCCCGCCGCGCGCACCCGGACCCCGCCGCTGACGATGCCTGGATGACTCTTGATAACGGCCAACACATTCTGCTAGGCGGCTACGCCCAGACCCTGCGTCTGATGGACGCGTTGGGCATTGACCGGGACACCTCCTTTTTGCGCCTGCCCTTGGACTTGCGCGATGCGCAGGGCCTGGGCCTGCATTTACCCGACAAGGCAAGGCCATGGAACCTGCTGGCTGGTCTGGTCACGGCGCGGGGTTGGACGCTTCGCGACAAGCGCGCGCTGTTCGACCAGATGCGGGCCTGGCGCAGAAGCGGATTCCTGTGTGCCCCGGGCCGCAGCGTGGCCGATGTATGCAGCGCCCTGCCACCCGCCGTGCGGCAGACCCTGATAGAGCCGCTGTGCGTTTCTGCCTTGAACACCCTGACCTTCCAAGCCAGTGGCCAGATATTTTTGCGGGTACTGCATGACGCTTTGATGGGCGATACCGGTCGACGCACGCCCCAGGCTTTTGCCACGTCGGATGTCCTGCTGCCCCGGCGCGACCTGAGCCAGCTGATGCCGGAGCGGGCTGCACGTTGGCTGGACCTGCGGGGCGCACAGGTGCTGCGCCAACACCGGATCGAGCGGGTAGCCTGGAACGCAGGGCGATGGGATCTGGAAGACGCACATGGCGAACGCCAGACATTTGACGCGGTCATCTGGGCAACCGCACCCGAACACGCCTTGCAGGTGATCCGTCACAGCGCAGAAACTGCGCCCCCCAATGTCGCGGCCCACTTTGCCCGCTGGTGCGCCAGCGCTGAAAAGCTGCGCTACGAGTCCATCGCCACCGTCTACACCTACTCCGCCGGGGCACATCTGCCCCGCCCCTTGCTGCGGCTAAACCATGCGCCGGGCGCGCCAGCGCAATTCGTGGTGGACCGTGGCGCTATCGGCGATCCCGGCCTATGGGCTTTCGTGATCAGTGCCGCGCGCGGCGAAAAAACCAGGCTGGAGTTCCAGGTACTGAACCAGGCGCACACCGAATTGGCCGAGCTGCTCGGACCGGAGGGCATCACGGTCGTGCAAACCGTGATCGAGAAGCGCGCCACATTCGCCTGCACGGCCGGCCTCAAACGCCCAGGCCCCCGGATCGCCCCGGGACTCTTGGCCTGCGGGGATTACACCTATGCACCCTACCCGGCCACTCTGGAGGGCGCGGTGCGCAGCGGCCAAATGGCCGCCATGGCGGTGGAGGACTTGGGCGGGTTCAAGTGGAAAGATTGAGGGAGTCAGTGCCCATGGAAAGGCATATGAAAAAGGCCGTTTGTCGGACTACAACAAACGGCCTTGACCTCTCAATTGGTCGGTGTGAAAGGATTCGAACCTTCGACCCCTTGCACCCCATGCAAGTGCGCTACCAGGCTGCGCCACACACCGAAGCGTATGATTATAGCCCTCGGGTTTCACCTGAGATGGGGTTCGCGGAGCGCTTTGCCAAGGTGCGCCAAGGGGCTTAGGCCTCAATCCACTTCGGCTAACAGGTCGCGAATCTGGAGCAGCTCCTGGCGCACAGCCTGCGACACAAAAGCACGCGGCCCAAAGGGGTCTTGCGCAGCAGCAGCGCCTCCCCCTACTGAAACGGAGTCGGCCGACCCCTCCTCGGCTGGTAATGCCGATTTCAGATGGCGCTCCTCAGCCAGAATCTCCAGCATCTTGTTGCGCGCACCGCTGATAGTGAAGCCTTGTTCATATAAAAGGCCGCGTATACGCCGGATCATCAGCACTTCATGGTGCTGGTAATAGCGGCGGTTACCGCGCCGTTTCATGGGGCGCAACTGGGTGAACTCCTGCTCCCAGTAGCGCAAAACATGGGGCTTGACGCTGCATAACTCCCCCACTTCACCGATGGTGAAATAGCGCTTGGCCGGGATGGGGGGCAGACTGTTTTCCATGGAAATCAATGTCTTTTTCGGTAGTACTCAGAAATTACTGGAACGGGAGCGAGAGATTACCCGAACTCGGGGCCGCGTGAAAGACTTATTTTTCGACGCCGGGCGACACGGGTCGCAGCACCTCGTCCTGAATTTGGTCTTTGAGCTTGTGGCTGGCGTGAAAGGTCACGACCCGCCGGGCAGCGATGGCAATCGCCTCACCTGTGCGCGGATTGCGGCCAGGACGCGGCTTCTTGGTGCGGATCTGGAAATTTCCAAAGCCAGTGATCTTGACGTCCGTTCCCGCAATCAGTTGCTGGACCATCAGCTCAAAAAACGCGTCGACCATGTCCTTAGCCTCGCGCTTGTTCAAGCCGATGTTCTCATAGAGGAGCTCAGCCAGATGCGCCTTGGTAAGGGCCGGGGTTTCGAGGCTATTGACAGATATTTCCATGGCGGGCGATCGGGGTGCGGGTGGCGACTGTAGCGCTCAGATGCGGGGACGCGCACCTAGGGTTTGCGCTAGGTGTGTCCAAATCGCCTGCATGGCGGTGTCAATCTCCGCATCCGTCAGGGTTGCCAGCGGCGAGGCCAGGGTCAGGCGAAGCGCCAGGCTGCGTGATTTTTCATCCGGCTGCGGATCTTTCGGACGGTAGACGTCGAACAACTGGACTTTGTGTAAAAGGCCACCGTGCGCAGCGGCATGAATGGCGGCCACCAGCGCGGCGTGGGTGCAGGTTTCGGGCAGCAACAAGGCAATGTCGCGCTGGACCGCTGGGAATTTGGCTATGGGCTCAAAGGCCGGCAGGGGGCGGCGCAGCAATGCGGCCAAATCCAACTCGAACAAGATTGGGGCCGCGGTCAACCCATAGCTCTGCCGCCATTGCGGATGGAGCTCGCCGACCACACCCACGGGGGTGCCGTTCAGCAGGATCGAAGCACTGCGACCCGGATGCAAAGCCGGGTGGTGAGCACCCGCGCTGGCGGGTACACATTCCAATGGCTGCGGAGCGAACAAAGCTTCAACATCGCCCTTGACATCAAAAAAATCAAGCGCTGCATCGGTGCGCCCCCATTGCAAGGCGTCGGCGCTTCCCATCGCCAGCCCTCCCACCCGCATGGGCTGGTCAAACTGGGCGACCGTGGTGTCGCTGTCCAACACCGTCGCATCACGCAAAAACACCCGCCCCAACTCAAACACCCGCACCCGCGCGACTTTGCGGGCCTGATTGAACTGCGCCACCTGGATGAGAGAGCCCATCAGCGAGGAGCGCATCACCCCCATCTGGCTGGCAATCGGGTTGAGCAGCTTGATGGGATGCGGGTTGCCAGCCAACTCATGTTCCCAGCGCGCGTCTACAAAGCTGAAATTGATGGTTTCCTGGTAACCCAGTCCGGCCAGCGCCCGGCGCAGCGCAAAAGGGCTGCGCTGGGCTTCGGGGCGCAGCTTGGCAGTAACGGGTGCTTGCGGCGGCGTGTGCGGAAGCTGATCAAAACCAATGATGCGGGCGACCTCCTCGATCAGGTCTTCTTCGATTTGCAGATCAAAGCGGTACGACGGCGGCTGCACGGTGATAAGCCCATCCGCCTCGGTGAGATCCAGACCCAGCCGAGAAAGTGCCTGTACGCACTGCACTTGCGTCAGTGGCATTCCAATGACCTTGGCGGCACGCGCCACCCGCAGGGTGACAGCCCGAGGCTGCGGCATAGCCGGTTGCTGATCGTCCACGGGGCCGAAAGCAGTCTCGGGAGTTCCGCAAATCTCGGCAATCAACTGGCTGATGCGTTCGATGTGCGCCACCGTCAAGGCCGCGTCAACACCACGCTCAAAACGATGGCCTGCATCGGTCGAAAAATTGAAACGGCGGGAACGCCCGGCAACCGCTGCGGGCCACCAGAAAGCCGCCTCCACGTAGATATGGCGGGTGGTATCGCCGACCGCTGTGGCCTCACCGCCCATGATGCCAGCCAAGGATTCCACCTGGTGTTCGTCGGCGATGACTCCGACCTGCGCGTCGAGCGTGACCGTGTTGCCGTTGAGCAGCGTGAGTTGCTCACCCGGATGCGCCCAGCGCACGTGAAGGCCCCCATGGATTTTTTCCAGGTCAAAGATGTGGGTGGGGCGGCCCAGCTCGAACATCACGTAGTTGGAAATATCCACCAGCGCGCTGACGCTGCGCTGCCCGCAGCGTGCCAGCCGGTCGACCATCCAAGCAGGCGTTGGCGCTTGGGGATTGACATGGCGCACGACGCGGCCGGAAAAGCGGCCACACAAATCAGGGGCAGCAATATGGACCGGCAAGACCTCCGAGAGGTCGGCTGGCACAGCGGTAATCGCGGGTAGTTTCAAAGGTGCGCCGGTGAGCGCGGCCACTTCGCGCGCTACGCCCAACACACTCAGGCAATGCGCCAGATTGGGGGTGAGCTTGAGCGTGAACAAGGTGTCGTCGAGCTGCAAGTGCTGCCGGATGTTGTGGCCAATGGGCGCGTCCGGTGCCAGCTCGAGAAGACCAGCGCTGGCGTCGCTGACGCGCAGCTCGCTGGCCGAACACAACATGCCCTGGCTCTCCACACCG
>Ga0214919_10010617_pt1 | contig 11627 bp, 8 predicted proteins | sample LL1503_MetaG_FD_177994 | JGI IMG/M metagenome (GOLD analysis project Ga0214919, IMG submission 177994) | Freshwater microbial communities from Lake Lanier, Atlanta, Georgia, United States - LL-1503 | ecosystem: Environmental > Aquatic > Freshwater > Lake | place: USA: Georgia | collected 2015-03-15
CATATTGAAAGAGCGAATTATTGATATCGCCCGGCTCCGTGAGTGTCTTTCGCCCCGTAAAAATCTTTCCGACTTTCTTCTGCACTTCTTTGGGCGGATCAGCGATGAAGATCGCATTGCCGAGACTCTTACTCATCTTGTTCACGCCGTCGATACCCATCAGACGCCCCACCGCTCCAACATCCGCGTGAGGGATCGGAAAAGTTCCGCCGAGCTTTTCGTGATCTGCGTCTTCCGCATGTTCGGAGACACCGCAGAAAATCTGATTGAATCGACGTGCAACTTCGCGCGTCATTTCCAAGTGCGGCACTTGATCCTCGCCAACCGGCACGCCGGTAGGGCGAAAAGCAAGAATGTCTGCAGTCTGTCCAACCGCATACAAGGGGAACCCAAACGAATATGTCTCTCCAAGATTCTTAATCTTGATCTCGTCCTTCAGCGTGGGATTGCGCATCACGCGGTTGAACGGCAGCAGCATTGCAAAGAGAAACGTCAATTCTGCGATCGCTGGGACTTCACTCTGAAGAAAAATCGCCGACAACTTGGGATCGATTCCCATTGCCAAATAGTCCCGAACAATTTCGATTGAATCGCGGCGAATATCCGCAGCATGCTCAGCCCGCGTTGTGAATGCATGCATATTGGCGATCAAGAAATAGCACTCATGCGTGGTCTGCAATTCGACCCGCCGCTTCACACTTCCCACCCAGTGCCCCAAATGCAACGTTCCCGTCGGCGTGTCGCCCGTCAAAATGCGCGGCTTCGACGAAGGCAGAGATGCGGGTTGAGATTTCGACTGGGGCGAGGGAGTCATTCGATTGATGATCGTACGAAACTCTCCATCATTTCGCCGCCGTCAAGCGAACCAGAACAAACACAAGTTGGCAAGATTGAAGAGCGCGTGCGCCGCAATCGGCGCAGCAATTCGTCCTGTCCGTTCCATGAGCCATCCAAGAATGACTGCAAGCATAAAGAGCGTCGCAAGTCCCGACGCCAATGCGCCCTCGGCGAGCACTGGGATGTGAATTGCAGCGAAGAGCGCACTCGTCGCCACGATCGCCCACCACGCCCGAATGCCTGAAGAGCGAATGCCCATTTGCATCGCACCACGAAATGTAAATTCCTCGGTGATTGGCGCACAGATGATCACGATGACGACCATCGCTCCATTGAGCAGCATGTCATGCGAATTGCGCAGAAGTTCAAACGTCGAATGACCCTCCGATGGTGGCTCGAGTCCTCCGAAGCAGAACTGTATCGATGCAACGGCGCTTCCCACAGCTTGAAGTGGAAACCATGCGATTCCAAGCACAAGTGCGCCGAACCAAATCGCACGCTGAATCCCCCACGCTGGCAGAAAAGCATTTGCGGGCGCAAACTGAGAAGTACCGAGCGCTTCGACTGCTGACGCCACAAGCGTCCGACTTCCCCCCCTCGGAGTCCGTCTGAACATGAGCAAGATGGCCAACTGTGTCAGAAAAGCGCCAGCCGCAACGATCACTTTCCCCTTCATTGATTCATCACCCTGTGGCACGCTCAACAGTCGCGCCATCATCGTGCCACCAACTGATCCAAAGAGTGAAAGTCCAACAAAGAGCAGGAACGATCCGCCGGCAGTCAACGCCCAGGCATTTCGAGGCGCATTTTTTAAGCGCATCGCCGCAGTACCGATCACGATCGCGATGATCACCGCTCCTAAACCCAGGGAGATGATCGGCCAATTCGACGATGGCTCAACGGGCAACGGATCGCCCACTTCCGATCTACTCTCTGTCGCCAGAATCCCAAGTGTGACTATGCCAGACATACTCAAGACAATCGTGCGGCGCAAACGTAAAGAAGTTGCTGCTGCCAAGATCGCCGTTCCACTTGAGGAACTCCGTGAGCGGATTTCCGAACTCGGAAGGACGCGCAATTTTTTCCAGGTCGTCGTCGACCACGGAAACACCACTCGAACGCGCTTGATTGCGGAAGTCAAATACAAGAGTCCCTCGGCAGGAGTGATCCGCGAAGATTTCGATCCCGTCGACATCGCTCGAAAGTATCACGCCGCTGGCGCAGCTGCGATCTCATGCCTGACCGACGAGGTGGATTTCGGTGGAAAACTGGAATACATCCATGCGATTCGAGACGCGATACCGCTTCCCGTCCTGCGCAAAGATTTCATAATCGACCCGTATCAAATCTGGGAATCCAGAGCCGCAGGTGCCGACGCGGTTCTGCTGATCGCTGAATGTCTGCGCGAAAGCGAAATTATCGACTTTCAGATTCTCTGCGTCGAATTGGGCATGACGGTTTTATTGGAAGTCCACGACGCAGAAAATCTCTGCCGAGTCCTCAACCATGTCGGATTTCCGCATGCGGGTTATTCCCTGCTCGGCATCAACAATCGCAATCTGCGCACGATGAAAACTGACATCAATCATTCGCTGCGAATGGCCGATCTGGTTGAAGACCCGCGGATCTTGGTCAGCGAGTCTGGCATCACTTCGCCGGAAGACCTGCTGCGACTTCGTGCGCATGGCATCAACATCGTCTTGGTCGGAGAGCATTTGATGCGTCAGCCCGACATCGACCAAGCAGTTCGGCAGTTATTGCGATTGCCGTCCAAATGACGAAGCAGTGACGAAGCAGTGACGAAGGTGGGGCGGCGATGCGGCGGCGGCGCAGATTGAATCTCAATGCGTCATCCGCGCCGCGATCAGTTCCGCAATGCGCCACCCAGTCAACGCCGCACCGATTCGAATCTGATCTCCAGCGACAAACATTTGGATTCCCATTCCTGGAGGAAGGCTCCAATCCGCACGAATTCTGCCGACGAGGACGGGGTCTCGCCCTGCGGCGTGCAGCGGTTCTGGGAAGCGATTGTTGATTCGATCATCGACCACTTCCAACCCTTCAGCGGCCCCGAGGATTTCTCGTGCGCGCGCTTGGGAAAGCGGCGTCTCAAACTCCAACCCAATCGCTTCGCAGTGCGCTCGCAGCACGGGAACACGAATGCATGTCGCCGTGATCCGCACGGATGCATCGGACCAAATCTTTCGCGTCTCATAGAGAAGCTTGGACTCCTCTTCGTTATATCCCTCTGGTCCGATCGCGCTGTTATGGCTGAAACAATTGAAGAGGTATTGCCTCCCGAAAATTTCCGTGCGCATCGGGCTCTTCTCGACAAATGCCTGCGCCTGCGATTCGAGTTCGCGCATCGCGGCAGCACCTGCGCCACTTGCGGCTTGATATGTCGCCACGGTCATGCGACGAACCTTCGCCACTCGGTGCAGCGGCGTCGCCGCGACAAGCGCAACGATCGTTGAGCAATTCGGCACAGCCACAATGGACGGTCCTTTGCATTGATCGAGTGCGTCTGGATTCACTTCTGGAATGATGAGCGGCACAGCGCTCTCCATGCGAAACGCGCTCGAATTGTCGACTACCCACGCCCCTGCCTCAATCGCTTGCGGCGCCCATGCTTTGGCAATTCCTTTCCCAGCCGAGAAAAAAACAATGCCGATCCCTCGAAAGCAATCGGGCTTGAGCGATTCGACCATGACTGGCTGCCCACCAACAAGTATCGCCTTCCCAACAGAACGCTCGCTTGCAAATAATCGAACACGATCCGCAGAAATCCCATTGAGCCCAAGCAAATCAATAAATTCCGCTCCCACGGCTCCTGTCGCTCCAACCACGGCCACCACAAACTTCTTCGATGCCAATGTTTTTTTCATTAGAAATATGCCTCGTCGCTTGCCAGACCAAAAATGTATCGTAAGGTATTCATGTCTGTGACTTGCGGTTGCGTAGACCAAAAGCCATCAGCGAAACGAAGGGAATTTCAATGTCACCAAAGCCAGCGAATACGTCCAAGACGCCAAAGACCAATACGAAGTCTGTGAAGTTGTCCGATGCGGATCTTGCGAAGGCGAGCGGAGGCGGCGCAAGCCGTGTCGCACGCAACTCAAGCCACGCACGACAATCACGGACGCCGAAGCGCTAAATCAGCGTTGTCTGCGCCAGACGCTCGACCGCGTTGGGTAATTGAAAACCCTGTAGCCAGCGACCGTTCCTGCTCCGAACGATCGCTGACTTCTTTTTTGTAGTCATGCGCTCGACCTTCATGCGCTTCAGCCCCGTCTGAAATATGGTGACCGCCAAATCACCGCATCGCTAAATCTGAGATTCGTCCTCTGCGTCGATCATCTGACGACGAGCCATCTCCTGAAAAGGCCCATCAACTGCGATGAGTTCAGCGAATGTGCCGGACTGCACAACACGCCCCGCTGCCATCACATAAATCCTGTCGACCATTCGGATCGTGCTGAGGCGATGAGCCACGACAATTCGCGTCGTCTTCAATCCCTCGAGACTGCGAACAATTCGAGCCTGTGATATCTCGTCGAGCGCGCTCGTTGCCTCATCGAAAATCAGAATGCGAGGGCGAGTCACGAGCGCGCGGGCGATCATCAACTTTTGCACCTGTCCGCCCGAAAGCGTTTGATCGGTGACATAGGTATGAACGCCCATCGGCATTTGCCCCACTTCTTCCCCAAATCCTGCAGCATCGATCGCCGACTGCGCATCTTTCACAGTGAAGAGCGTGCTCCCAACAATGTTGTCCAAGATGCTGCCAGGAATCACGCGCGTGTTTTGGATGACTGCGCCAATTTGTCGACGAACGGAGACAACATCCAATCGTCGAAGTGCTTTGCCATCAAAATTGATTTCGCCCAGACTTGGCTGTCGCATCCCCAAGATCAACTGCGTTAATGTTGATTTGCCACTGCCCGACGCACCGACAATCGCAACGCTCTCGCCCGCAGCGATATGCATTGTGACTCCCGAGAGAACTTCGTTTGCACTTCCTGGATATGAAAATCGCACATCGTCGATATCAATTCGTCCAGAGAGGACGCCAGGCTGCTCACGATCTGCCGTTCGTTCTGATGGCGCGTGCAAGATTGGAGCGATGCGCTGCAAGATCGATCGCAGCGATGCGAGATCCCCCAACCTCTCACCAAATTCGAGTACCGAATAGAGGGCTGCAACAAATGCACTATTAAAGACGAGGTATTGCGCCACGCGTTCGGTCGCTCCAACGCGATCCAACTGAAGCAGTCCACCGACATTCACTGGGAGAAAGAGAATCCAGAAAATCATCAAGCAGATCAGCGGAAATGCGGCAGCAAAGATATCAAACAATCGTTCAAGACGACGAATTCGCATCGTTGCAGATCGAACTCCACGGAAACGATGCAGCCAGCGAAGCGTTGCGTATTGCTCGGACGCCGCACTGCGAATCGTGTCGATTCCGCCAATAAATTGGAGGACCATACTGGAGAGTCGCCCTTGTCCTTCCAACATTGTTGTCGACAATTGCGCACGTCCGGCGCTGATCAACACGCTCATCAGGACAGCGACAACCAAGAGTCCTGCGCCCACCAACGCGGCCATCGTGTTGACATAAAACATCACGACGAGATACATCACTGAAAATACCCCAGCCATAATCGCAGAGATCGCAGCTCCGGAAAGAATCGCCTGCAAATCCCCAACGGACAGAATGCGCTCTGCGAGATCACCGCTCGTAAAGGTGCGGAAAACTTCAGTCGGCATGCGCAGGCATCGATCCAAAATCGCCCCAAGCGCTCGGTTGGCAATACGAGTCTCAGCACGAAGCAGCAGATTCGAAACCACATATCCACATGCCGCCGCAGTCAAGGTTGTTCCCAACAGCACGAAGCCCAAGAAGAGGAGCGCCCATTGATTCTCGCCAGGCAAGACGCGTGCGACGAGAACTCCCATGGCAATTGGAATCGCAAGGTTCACGAGCGTTGCCAATCCAGAAATCAAGAATGCTCGCAGGAAATCTCGTTCCGATCCTTGCGCGATAAACCGAAGAAACTTGGGAATCGTCGACTGCTCGCTGGAGAGCGTCGGGTGAAACTGCGATGCGAGAGTCGACAACTCCGCTGCAAATTTCTGGTCGATCGCAATGGGACCTCGCGTCGCACCTGCAGAATGCACGTATGCAATCATTCCTGACTTGCTGGGCAGAATTGCGACAGGCGCTTGGTCCTCAGTTCGGAAAGCCAAGAGCGCACCCACTCCCGAATTCCACCAGCCAGGATCGAGAAAGACTGGACGGATTCCAAGACCAGATACATGAGCAAAGATCTGTTCAGGACGCCGAGTGTTGTCTCGGGGAATCCTGCTTGGAATCGTGCTGAGATCACAACCGATGTCTTGCGCAATTTGAGTACAAGCCCGAATGATTGGAGGAAGATGGGAATCAGGAAGTTCGCGTGCGCCACCGGATTTCTGTGAGATGATCGACTTCACTTCATTTGGGAATGCCAGACGAGCACTTGCGACATTGACCAATCTCCGCAGATGGCGGGCGAACGATGTATCGATGATCGCCTCGCTTCGGCGCGTCAGTTCAGATGCGCATCGCACGCAAGCGATTTCCAAAGTCGAATTAGCTCGCAGTGATGATCCACACGCAACGAGCGTCGCGTTGAGTCCTGCGCAGAGCGCCGCTTCGGCAGCGGAATTTGCCAAAATCCCACTTCGTTTCTCGATTGGAATTCGAATGACCTCGGCCTCGGTCACCGGTACAACTTCGACTCCGGTGGCAGAACCAACGAAGGCTGCGCCAGCGGAAATGATTCCGATTCTGTGCCGACGTCTCCCAGTATGGCGGCGTGCAAATATCACAGCAGATCCCTGAACGATCACGATGATGTCGGTGAGATTTTCCAGAGCCACGTGGCTCCGTCGATCGATATAGACACTCTCTCCGCCCGCCGCGATCGCCGCTTCCACGGCAGGGTTTCGTTCACTACTCATGCGCTTTCTCCAGCAATGAGATTGTGATAGACACCATTGAGTGCCAACAACTGATCGTGCGTTCCTCGCTCCGCCACACACCCATTATCCATGACAATAATTTCGTCTGCGTCTCGAATCGTGCTGAGTCGATGCGCAACAACAAGACATGTGATACCACGGCGACGAAGCGCTTCGTCAAGCGCAAGCTCGGTGACTGGATCAAGCGCGCTCGTGGCCTCATCCAAGATGATGATGGCTGGTCGACGCGAAAGTGCGCGGGCGATGTCCAATCGCTGTGCTTCACCGCCAGAGAAATTTGTCCCGCCTTCGGAGACAATTTGATCGAGCCCGCCGCGATTCGTGATCACGCTCCAAAGCTGTGCGTCTTCGAGCGCTTCGACCATCCAAGCGTCTGGAATGTTCGGGTTCCACAAAGAAAGATTCTCACGGATCGTCCCTTCGAAAAATGCAGCTCGTTGAAAGACCGTCGCAATGCTCGACGCACGCACGTGACGAGGAACATCGCCGATCGGCTCGCCATCGATCAAAATGTCTCCTTCCCACGGATCAATTAAACCCGCGGCGAGACGTGCGATTGTTGACTTGCCAGATCCAGTTCCGCCGACGAGTGCGACGCGCCCACCCGAACCGACCTTCAAGGAAAAATTCTTCAGCAGTGGTTCTTGCCCATGGCCATAACCGAAGGTGATATTTCGCAACTCCAATTCGCCATCTGCATATTCCGCCTCCTGACTGTCATCGACATCTGGATCGCACGCAAGGCGATCAACCGCATGGCACATCACATCGTCCAATCGTGCGAGATCCGCACGCACAGTCTGAATTTCTCTCATCAGTTCCGCCAACTGCGTCACGGGAGTCATAAAGCCCAAAAGCAGAATCTGCAAACCAAGGAGCATTCCAATGGACATCGTTGCGTTCATCACTTGCCATCCACCGAACGAGAGCACAAGCACGGACACGACGACTGCTTGGAACCACGAAGGGATAATGCTGACTGCGTTTGAAAGCAAATTGGCACGCTGACGAGCAGCGCTCACTCGCGCCGCAAACCCCATCGATCGACCGAAGAAATCCGCTTCTCGGCCACCCGCCTTCAACGATTCGAGCGTCAAGAGCCCTGCAATGATTGCGCCCTGTTTCATGCCTTCCTGTTGTTGAAGCGACTGCGCCTGATCGACACGCGATCGCGCGACGCCATACAACAGCGACAAGGTGGCGAGCACTGCGACGAGTGCGATAATTCCCATCGGAATATTGATCCACGTAATCGCTGCAAGAAATGCGAGCAATGTGAAAATCTGAATGATCGCTGGCGCAAATTTGGATGCGAGTAATCCCGCAACCGCATCATTGCTCGCAACGCGCTCTGCGATATCACCTGGGTATCGCTGCGCGAAAAATGTCGTCGGCAATCGAAACAATTGCTGTAAAAAGTCTGAAGTGCGCTCCAGCGATAATTGCTGTTCGAGCCGTGCGAGAACCAACTGTTGAATCACGATCAAACCAGATTCGAGAATCAGCGAGACCACGGCACCACCCAGAATCCACGGCATCCAATCGGACCGCTCCTCTGCCAATACATTATCGACGAATGCGGCTGCAATTCCAGGAATTGCGACCAGCGGCACTGCGAGCAATAAGCCAACAAAGACCGTCAACCAGACTGCAGCGCCCGCACCTCGCATCCAACCAATCACCAAACTGAGTGATGATGGAGGGCTTCCAGTTTCTCGAAAGTTTTCACCTGGCTCCAACTGCACGACGATGCCAGAAAACTCCTGATTAAATTCTTCAACTGTTACAAGTCGACGACCAAGCGCAGGATCCATGATTCGATACCCGCGCTTCGACCATCCCTCCAAAACCACAAAGTGATTGAGCCCCCAGAAGAGAATCGCTGGCAGCGTGATTTCATCAAAGGCATCTGGATCGCATCGCAACCCTTCGGAGTCGAGTCCAAAGTGCCGAGCTGCTCGCACGATGCGAAGTGCGTTGGACCCATCGCGATCGACACCGACCGCTTCGCGAACTTCTTCGAGCGGTCTATATGCTCGGAAGTGCCCCAACACACTTGCCAAACTTGCTGCGCCACACTCTGCTGCAACAACTTGCATCGTCGTAGGAACGCGAGCCATTCTCGATTTTCCAGCAGGAAGTTCTGGGCGAATCTTGCGAGATTCTTGTGGTTCTTGCGACCCTTCCGCGCTCATGACGCTCATGGCGACGAACCATCACCTTGACCAAGGCCGGGCAAGATGAGTGCCACAGGTCGAATTTCTCCAACCGTGATCTCGATATCGCACGGAGTTCCAGCGGTCACTGTGCCAGGGCCGCCCATCGAAGTTGTCCACCGCAAACCGTCCATTCCCTTGGGATCGAGTTCAAGCGCAACAACGATTGAAGTGACTGTTCCGAATCTTTCGCGAATCGAGTCGATCATTGCACGATTCGGGACTCGGCCAAGCATTTCATCTGGTCCCGTCATGAATCCATCGACCTTGATCACTCGCCCGATGACTTGGGCACCACCATACGAATCGACAGTCCCGAGGGAAACATGAACGCGCATGCCGCACGCCACGCGCTTTCCAGCGGCCAATGGCACGAACGCAATGCAGACCGGCGCGTCGCTTCCCGTCGCGATGATTGCAACGATGCGTCCGTTTTCAACAAAGTCTCCAACCTCAGCATCAATCGATACCACCGTTCCATCAGCGGATGCGAGTATCGGTATTGGAGCAATAGCGATCCCAGAAGAAATCGTGGCGACACATTCACCCACCTTCACACGATCTCCTTCGCGCTTCAAGATCTCGCGAATGACGCCTTCCGACGGGGCATTTGCCGTATCTAATCTTTCTCCGCGGAGAAAGATTCCACTTCCTTGCACTGCGAGTGGGATGCGCCCTGCAAATCCCCACGTCACGACCGCTGCCAACAAAAAACCGAGCGCCGCGGTCACAACCCACAAATTGGCAGAGATCATCGGACTGAGAGAATTGAGCCGATTTCGTCCTCCCACTGACTGGAGTGCTTCGGCTCTAAAAATCTTTGCGCCACTTTCAGAACCAGGATCCATTGAACGAAAGAGTACCGCTGAAAAAAGGTTTGGTCGAACGATGCGCGTTACGACCGAAACAACTCAAGCCGTTGGAGCTGCGAAATAGAAGCGAGCCACTTGCGCTTCGAAGGTCGACTTGTCCTCGCGCTCGAAGACGTAATGCCCCTCCATCGTTCCCCACGCAGTTGGAAGTGGACAGAAGCTGGAGTACTCGAATGTCTCACCAGGCGACAATTCTGGATGTTGCCCGACAACGCCGGGGCCGCTGACTTCGTTGCGCGTTCCATCCGCATCCACAATCTGCCATGTGCGGCTGACCAAGCGAACACGGTCGGTTCCCTCGTTGGAAATTCGAATCTTGTATGAAAAGATGAACCGTCCCCTTTCAGCATCCGAATGTGAGTCCATAAAACTTGGGACGACCTGAACACGAATGCCGTTGCTGACCGCTTCGGAACTGAGGGGTTTTGTCTCACTACCAATCATGCCAAGAGAATAGGCGAATGCATCAATCAAGTCGAGGCAAGTCGTTGAATGTGGCGCTCGGCGAGCGCGGAACAAATCACTTTCGGCTGAGTTCGATCTCGAACGGCTTCTTGGCATCCAGCGATTGCCAATTGAGAACCTGGCGGCGCATCAGATATTTCTCCGCCGATGCTGCCACCACTAACTGTCCAAAATCTGGCACAGAAACCAGCGAAGTACAGCCATTTGCGTCGGTCTTGACCGACCAGCCGTTTGGGTCTCGGGCGATTCCGTCGAATTCCTTTCCGAGTTCCACGTCTGCCCCCGCAATCGGCGCACCACTCTTTCCATCGACCACGCGAAGCACGACTGATTTGCAACTGACCGCTCGAAGTGTCACGGCAATGTTTTTGCGGTCCGACAGTCGCTCCAGCGCGATGCGCTGACTTTCACGGCCGATCATCCGCACATAAAGATAATTTCGCAGTCCCACATGCGCAGTCACTGTGGCGCAGCCTGATGCGTCCGTGACGACGCGCTCGATTGGCGGACGCCCCCATTCGCCTTCTTCTCCATCCTTGGGAAGGAAGAGCCCCGTCTCGAGGATCACATCAACATTTACAAGTGGCGCCCCCTGCTCGTCGCGAACAGTCACGCGAACCTTTTCGTCAACGATGGGAGTCAATCGAACCTCCACAATCGCATGATCCGCAAGTCTCTCGAACTCGACACAATTGGCCGGGGAAACATCAACCAAGAGCGCAGATGCTTCCAATTTCGGCGAGCGCCCCTTGGGTTCTGGCACGATTGAAACCTGCACTGGCACATATCCAGGACGAAGCACGGCAAGACATGTCGAGCGAGAATTGAGCACGAGATCCAGTTGGCCCTCGGCGTCAGTCTTGGGCGCCTTTGCTTTGGACGGGAAAAAACTGAAGAACCGCACACCGTGTTGCCTGATGTCGACATTTGCAACTGGAGTGCCCGTCACTGCATCCAGCGTGCGGATTTGGATCGGTTTTGAGACACATCCCAGAGTAAAGAGCAGTGCAAAAATGGCTAAAAAACCCGTCAAGGCGGGGAAAGCTCTGCTAGCGGACCAAGGAGTGAGGGAAGAGATCATCGAAAGTAGGAACTGTGGAAAGAAGTGGACTCCGCTATTATTCAAAGCCAGTCACTTTGGGGATTGGTGTAACGGTAGCACAACTGACTCTGACTCAGTTTGTCCTAGTTCGAATCTAGGATCCCCAGT
>Ga0214919_10010618_pt1 | contig 11626 bp, 9 predicted proteins | sample LL1503_MetaG_FD_177994 | JGI IMG/M metagenome (GOLD analysis project Ga0214919, IMG submission 177994) | Freshwater microbial communities from Lake Lanier, Atlanta, Georgia, United States - LL-1503 | ecosystem: Environmental > Aquatic > Freshwater > Lake | place: USA: Georgia | collected 2015-03-15
AAGACTGTGTAGAAACTATGAGCTATTGATCGATTCTGCAGAATATATGACCAAACTATCCGCTATAAAATTATTGTTGAATAAAATTTAAACAGGCTCTTAATCAATTTAGCTGCTGATGAAAACAAGGAAGGAAATAGCTTTTTGTTCGGATTTGGTGTAAATCTAGATGATAAGATCAGTACCAAAAATATAGTGGGTCTTAGCCAAACAGGATTAGGGTTACCTAACCGAGATTATTATTTTAACACCGATGCCGCTACTCAGAATATCCGTAAGGAGTATCTGAAATACATTGCCAAACTATTTACGCTAACAGGAACGGATCAGGCAAGAGCCGATAAACAGGCAAGTGCTATTTTAGATTTAGAAACAGCTATTGCCAAATCACACTCCACTCCTACCGAACTTCGTGATCCCATTAAAAACTACAACAAGTTTGCTGTCGCCGATTTTCAGAAACAAGTTCCAGATATTGATCTAAAAAATGCATTCGGTCGCATGTTGGTAAAAACAGACACCATATTAGTTGGCCAGCCTACATATTACCAAGCATTAAATAACTTACTCAAAACACGACCCATAGCTATTTGGAAAGCGAAAGTGAAGTTCGAAGCACTAAGTCATGCCGCACCTTATATGAGCAAAGATTTCGATCATGCACATTTTGATTTCTTTAAAAAAGTACTCAACGGAGCAAAGGTGAAAGAGGAGCGTTGGAAAATAGTGACGGTGGTTATTGATGGTAGCCTAGGCGAATTATTAGGACAACTATATGCGGCCCGCTATTTCAAACCTGAGGCTAAACAACGCATGCTTACCCTGGTGAATAATTTACAAGCCGTTTATAAATCACGTATCGAAAAATTAGACTGGATGAGTGCCGAAACGAAGCAACGTGCATTGGCTAAATTGGAAGCATTCACAAAAAAGATTGGCTATCCTGATAAGTGGAAAAAGTATGATGATGTGCAAATAGATCATACAATGTATTATAAAAACATGCAATCCATCGCTCGACATGATTACCAAGAGATGATCCAAAAACTAGGAAAACCTGTTAACAAAACCGAATGGGATATGACACCACCAACGGTAAATGCAGAATATGACCCTACGTTTAATGAGATTGCTTTCCCTGCAGGAATTCTACAATTTCCTTTCTTTGATTTTGCTGCTGATGACGCGATCAACTATGGTGCAATTGGTACTGTTATTGGCCATGAAATGACCCATGGTTTTGATGATCAAGGTAGGCAGTACGATAAAGACGGCAATTTGAAAGATTGGTGGGCAAAAATGGATGCCGATCAGTTTAAGACAAAAGCTCAAGTCGTTGTTGATCAGTATAGCCAATACACTGTTTTAAATAATCTTAAAGTCAATGGCAATTTAACTCTTGGTGAAAATATAGCCGATATTGGTGGCTTGGCTATTGCATATCAAGCATTTAAAATGACTGAGCAAGGAAAAGGCGATGTTAAAATAAATGGCCTTAGTCCTGATCAACGTTTTTTCTTATCCTTTGCACAAGCATTTCGTGGAAAAAATCGGGATGAGGTCACAAGGCAATTGATTAGTATAGATGTACATTCTCCCGAGATACACCGTGTCAATGGTTCAGTTTCAAATAACGAAGCCTTCTATCGAGCCTTCAATATCAACCCTGGAGATAAAATGTACCGTCCCGAGAATGAACGTGTGCGTATTTGGTAAGGTACAGGAATAAGCTATTTTTTGATGTTTCAATTTTGTGCGAGAGAACTTTGTTCTCTCGTTTTTTGTTGTTAGCCACTCCTATTTACCCCCATTTAATTTTGTTTAATTTATTATACTTGCAGTTAAGTTTAACACGCTAAAAAACATGAAATTAAACCATTTACTATGGCTGGCAGTGCCATTAAGTTTAGGCATGGCCTGCAAAAACAAGAGCTCCGCAAATGAAAATGACACACCTAAACGTACTGTGTTTTTTGATAAAGCGAGTATGGATACAACGGTCAGTCCCGGAGATAATTTTTTCCTTTACGCCAGTGGAAACTGGGTCAAGCACACAGAAATACCTGCATCTGAAACTGCTTGGGGATCTTTTTACACACTGGCTGACGACAACCAAAAAAACTTAAAGAAGATATTGGAGGAGGTTTCTTCAAAAAAAAATGCCAAAGGAACAGCTGATCAAAAAGTAGCTGATTTATATGCCAGTGGCACGGATACAGTCACCATCGAAAAGCTAGGATATGGCCCCATTAAGCCCCTATTGGCCCAAATAAATGCCGTAAAAAACTATCAAGAACTAATCAATTTAGCAGCCGATGGATACAAGGAAGGAAATGGATTTTTGTTCGGATTTGGGGTAGGTCCGGACGATAAGATCAGTACCAAAAATATAGTTGGTCTCAGTCAAACAGGATTAGGGCTACCTAACCGAGATTATTATTTTAATACGGATGCCGCCACTCAGAAAATCCGAAAGGAATACCTAAAATACATTACCAAACTATTTACGCTAACAGGAACAGATCAGGCAACAGCTGATAAACAAGCAAATGCCATCTTAGATTTAGAAACAGCTATTGCAAAATCACACTCCACTCCTACCGAACTTCGTGATCCAATCAAAAACTACAACAAGTTTGCTGTCGCTGATTTTCAGAAGCAGATTCCAGATATCGATCTAAGAAATGTATTCGATCGTATGTTGGTAAAAACAGACACATTATTAGTTGGCCAGCCTACATATTATCAAGCATTAAATAGCTTACTTAAAACACGACCCATTGAGATTTGGAAAGCAAAAGTGAAGTTCGAAGCACTGAGCGATGCCGCACCTTATATGAGTAAAGATTTCGATCATGCACATTTCAATTTTTATGGAACAATACTGAGTGGGCAAAAAGTACAAAAAGAACGGTGGAAAAGAATGGCAAGAGCAGTTGATGGTAGCCTAGGCGAATTATTAGGACAGCTATACGCGGCTCGCTATTTCAAACCTGAGGCTAAACAACGCATGCTTACCCTAGTGAATAATTTACAAGCGGTTTATCAATCACGTATCGAAACCTTAGACTGGATGAGTGCCGAAACGAAGCAACGTGCATTAGCTAAATTGGAGGCATTCACGAAAAAAATCGGCTATCCTGATAAGTGGAAAAAGTATGATGATATACAAATAAGTCGGACCACTTATTATCAAAACATGCAATCCATCGCTCGACATGATTACCAGGAGATGATCCAAAAACTAGGAAAACCAGTTGACAAAACAGAATGGGGTATGACACCACCAACGGTGAATGCATATTATAACCCAAGTTTCAATGAAATTGTTTTCCCTGCAGGGATTTTACAGTTTCCTTTTTTTGATTTTGCTGCCGATGATGCGATCAACTATGGTGCCATTGGCGCTGTTATTGGTCATGAAATGACCCATGGTTTTGACGATCAAGGTAGGCAGTACGATAAAGACGGTAATTTGAAAGATTGGTGGATAAAAATGGATGCCGATCAGTTTAAATCAAAAACACAAGCTATTGCCGATCAGTACAGTAAGTACACCGTTTTGAGTGATCTTAAGGTCAACGGAAATTTGACCCTTGGCGAAAACATCGCAGATATTGGTGGTTTGGCTATTGCCTACCAAGCATTCAAAATGACGAAGCAAGGTCAGAGCACTGAGAAAATAGATGGCCTTAGTCCTGATCAACGTTTTTTCTTATCCTTTGCACAAGTGTGGCGCATAAAGATACGTGATGAAGCTGTAAGAATGCGTATCAGCACCGATCCACATTCTCCAGCTATGTATCGTGTCAATGGGCCACTATCAAATATGGATGCATTTTATACGGCTTTTGATATCAAACCTGGAAATAAAATGTATCGTCCAGAAAATGAACGCGTGCATATTTGGTAGGACCCTAATTTTATAGGTCAAGGCCTTATTATTGATTTATTAAATTGTCCGAGCGGCTATCTCAAAGATTGAGATAGCCGCTCATTTTTTAGGACGTTTGATTCCATTTTCAACCTCTCCCTCATTCCGCTGAAAAACAGATTTATAGTGAAGAGATCAATCTCTGTGGACACAAACGAGTTTAAATAATTTATAAGTACTTTTTTTTCAAGTGCACTTCAAATACATATTTATTTATATTATTTTAATTTTATAATTATTACTTCTGTTATTAATGTTTTTTTAATACCTTTGTCGAATTATTTTTTAATTATTTTTTATTCTTAATTACCTGTTACACAATTAGTTTTATACAAATCAGATTCTATATTTTTATTTTTAAATGCAAATTATTGTCTAATAAAAGAATAAAATAAAAATAAAAATAATGTCAATTTTTATAATAAAAACACACCCAAAATGATCAAAAATTTTTCTGCAGATTATATTTTACCTGTCAATCAAGCGCCCATTCGCAATGGGGTTGTGTCGGTTACTGAAACTGGCGAAATTATAGGACTTTATGAAAATGCTGATTCAGCAGAGATTAAAGGACAAGAAATAGAACACTATGAAGGTGTAATTGTTCCTGGTTTTGTGAATTCGCACTGTCATTTAGAGCTTTCTCATTTGCATCAACAAATAGCCGAAAGCGAAGGCTTACTTTCGTTCCTCAGCTCAGTTATTCATACACGTAAAGCGGAAGATAGCACTGTAAAAGAAGCAATTGAGAAAGCCGACAAGGCCATGTTTGAAAATGGGATCGTCGCAGTGGGGGATATTTGCAATACAGCTTTGTCAAAAGAAACCAAAGAAAAAAGTGCTATCTACTACCATAGCTGCATCGAAGTATTTGGTTTTAATCCCGAAAAGGCACAAGAAGTACTCGATGCTAGTTTGGCTTTGCAAGAAGAGTTTGGTTCATTGCCAACATCCATCGTGCCACATGCTCCTTATTCTGTTTGTAAAGATCTATTTCGAATCCTAAGGCACTTCTGCCGCGAGGGTGATAATGTACTAACGATCCACAATCAGGAGTCTGATGAGGAAAATAAATTTTATCGATACAAAACTGGCGAGTTTGTTGATTTTTATGAAAACCTACTAAAATTAGATATCAGCTTTTTCAAGCCACAAGCTCGGGATTCGGTACAGTCGGTCGTTCCACTATTGTCGAAAAAGCAAAAAGTAATGTTGGTTCATAATACGTATACCAGCTTGAAAGATATTTCTTTTGTCAATCGTCTTGACCGTGAAGTAACATGGTGTTTTTGTCCAAATGCAAACTTGTATATAGAAAAAAAACTTCCGAAACTCGACATATTTGTGCATAGCGGTGTCAATATTAGTTTAGGAACAGACAGCTTGGCATCAAATGATAAACTATGTATGCTGTCCGAGTTGAAAACAATCAGCCAACACTTTCCATCAATCTCTTTAGATACCAGTATTTCTTGGGCAACCTTAAATGGAGCAAAACACTTTGGTATTGATAACAAATTTGGATCGATTGAATTGGGTAAAAAACCTGGATTAAATCTAATTACAGAAGTCGATGGTTTAAATCTAACCGAAGCATCCGCTGTTAAAAAATTGATCTAAATTTTTGGCTAAAAATCCTGATAAAATTGCAGTTTTGCAGGCATGAATCCCATCAGGAAATTATTTGGAATCGAGTATCCCATTGTACAAGCTGGGATGGTTTGGTGTAGTGGTTGGCGACTGGCGGCAGCTGTATCTAATGCAGGTGGCTTGGGTTTGATAGGGGCAGGATCCATGTATCCACAGGTATTGCGCGAGCATATTCAAAAGTGTAAACAAGCCACCAGCAAGCCATTCGGAATCAATATTCCGTTACTCTATCCAGATATCGATCAAATTATGCAGATCGTGATTGAGGAGGATGTAAAAATTGTTTTTACTTCTGCAGGCAATCCAGCCACCTGGACTGGCTTTCTCAAAGAAAGAGGCATTACGGTTGTACATGTCATTGCCAACAAAAAATTTGCTAAAAAGGCCGAAGATTGTGGTGTTGATGCCATTGTAGCCGAAGGATTTGAGGCAGGTGGACATAACGGTCGCGAGGAAACGACTACGCTCTGCTTAATTCCTATGATACGCGAACGTATTTCGATCCCATTATTGGCCGCAGGTGGCATCGCAAGTGGGAAAGCAATGTTGGCATGTATGGTTCTTGGGGCGGATGGCGTACAGATAGGATCCCTTTTTGCAGCTTCTACAGAATCATCTGCACATCAAAATTTCAAACAAGCCATTATTAATGCCGACGAAGGAGATACCAAAGTCCGTTTACAGTCGGTAGTTCCAGTACGTTTGCTAAAAAATACATTTTACCAAAAAGTAGAGGAGGCCGAATCGGCATGTGCAAGCAGAGATACTTTAATTCAGCTACTTGGACATGGCCGTGCAAAACGAGGTATGTTTGAAGGTGATTTGGATGAGGGAGAATTAGAAATTGGACAAATTGCATCCGACATTACTGAAATAAAACCTGCAGCAGAAATTATGCAAACGATTTGGGCGGATTTTTTGAGAGAAAGGGATAGAATATGCAGCCTCACCCCAACCCTCTCCTTGGCAGATGGAGCCAAGTCAATATTTTAAGTATGGAATTTTTCATGAAAAAGCCATGATATTTTATTAAGTACTGAACACGAATTACTCGGCACTAAATACCATTATGAAGCATTTAAATATCAAGATATATGGCAAGGTACAGGGCGTTTTTTACCGTGTAACAACCAAGGCAGTAGCTGATCAGCTCGGCGTTAAAGGCTTTGTGAGAAACGAAAAAGATGGCACTGTATACGTTGAGGCTGAAGGGGATGAATTTTCTCTTGGCGAGTTTTTAGAATTTTGTCACAAGGGACCTGATAAAGCCGTCATCGAAAAAGTAGAAACTGCAGAGACTGAACCAAAAAACTATCGTAATTTTGAGATCCTGAAAAAATAAGGTCTCACCCAAACCCACTCCATTTAGACAGGCTCAATGCCCGAAGGAGAGGGAGTTAAATATATATTTGAGTTTTGTCAACCCTAAAACGATTTGCTGGTCAGACAGCTATTTATGGTCTTAGCACCATTTTGTCGAGGTTACTCAATTTCTTGCTCACGCCTATATATATACGCTTGTACAACGCCAAAGTGTATGGCATCTTCACCTACCTATATAGCTGGGCTTCGATGCTAAATGCAATTTTGGCATTCGGCATGGAAACCACATTTTTTCGCTACCTCAATAAGTATGAGAATAAAAAAGATCAGGTTTACAATAATACCTTCCTAGCTGTTGCTACAACAGCACTCTTATTTTTGCTATTCACGATTTTTTTTGCAGATGGTATTGCTTCGTGGATGCAAAGAGACCATAGTAGCTATCATGTAGACTATGTTCGTTACGTAAAATATTTCATCTACATCTTAGTTGCGGATGCATTGGCCGTCATTCCATTTGCGAAGGTACGGGCTGATGGTCGGCCTATCCGCTATGGGATGATCAAGTTTGTGAATATTCTCACATTTATCGGATTGAACTTGGCATTTCTATTTCTGATCCCATACATCATCAAATCTGGAGGCTCTGTAGCCTTATTTTTATCAGAATGGTATCGTCCCCAATGGGTTGGCTATGTTTTTATTTCTAACCTCATCGCCAGTATTATTACGCTTATCCTTTTACTTCCCGAACTCCTAAAACTCAAAGTGAAATATGATGGACCGCTCGTCACAGAAATGCTTTGGTACAGCTTTCCTGTATTAATTGCAAACATTTCATTTATCATCAATGAAAATATTGATAAAATATTTTTGGGGAGATTTTTACCCCCTAGTATCAGCGAGCAGGAAATGGGTATTTATGGTGCTTGTTGCAAGCTGGCTATTTTTCTAAATATTTTCATACAAGCCTTTCGTTTGGGGGCCGAACCTTTTTTCTTCAGTCATGCCAAAGCTGAAAATGCAGGGCAGACATATGCTCGAGTCATGAATTATTTTGTTATCACCATTTCTGTAATTTTTATTGCACTGACGGCCAATATTGAAATTCTTAAATATTTTATCAGAGGAAGTCATGCGCAACAGGAATTGTATTGGTCAGGATTAAATGTGGTGCCTATTTTATTATTTGGATACGTGAGTTTGGGAATTTATATGAATTTATCAATCTGGTATAAATTGTCAGATCAAACACGCTTTGCTCTGTACATCTCGGGGGTTGGAGCTGCATTGACAATCGTACTGAATGTTATTTTTATCCCGCGCTACAGTTACATGGCATCTGCCTGGTCATCATTAATTGCATATGCAACAATGATGATATTATCCTATTTAATGGGGCAAAAAAATTATCCCATACCCTACCATTTGAAAAAAAACGTAGCCTATCTCCTATCTGCTATTGGCATTGTATATCTGTCATTTGTCATATTTGATCGCAATATTATTATTGGAAATTTATTACTGCTACTTTTTATCATTATCACTTTTCTTATCGAGCGGAAAGGAATTTTAAAGTTCTCCAAACTAGGATTAAAAAAAAATTAATATCTTTTTCATTATAAAATGGCCAGAGGAATGGCCTCAATATTTAAATTCAATACCCAATATGAGGATCAAAATTATTAACCAATCATCGAACGAACCACCTAAATACGAAACTGAATTTTCGGCAGGAATGGATCTTCGCGCATCACTTGAACACACCGTGGTTTTAAAACCGATGGAGCGTACACTGATTCCAACAGGTTTATCTGTGGAGCTACCCATTGGCTTCGAAGCTCAAATACGCCCACGTAGTGGACTCGCACTAAAACATGGAATTACCGTGCTCAATTCACCTGGAACCATTGATGCCGATTATCGTGGCGAAATTAAAGTGCTCCTCATTAATTTGTCCAACTCCAGTTTTGAAATTAATCACGGCGACCGAATTGCACAGATGATTATTGCTACACATGCACAAGTGAGCTGGCAGGAAGTAGAGTTACTTTCTGAAACAGTGCGTGGTGCTGGTGGTTATGGGCATACGGGTTAAAGCTTTTTTTTAAACCAAAATTTGCTCTCAGTGGAATCAAAAGACTCCCATTCACTCGTCAATCCGTAGAGACGCTGAGGCTAAAGTCTACGGACAGTACTATTTTTTTATTTTCAAATAAGTTAGAATATAATGCTTAAAGGATTTTTTAACGTACCTCCACCAACAAATGAATCGGTATTAAATTATGCCGTAGGTAGCCCCGAGCGAACTTTACTCAAAAAAGCACTTGCCGAAGCACGGTCGAAGCAAATTGATGCACCCATGTACATCGATGGAAAAGAAGTTTATACCGACAAAAAAATTGCGCTACGTCCACCTCATGATCATCAACATATTTTAGGTTATTACCATCAAGGGGATAAAAGCCATGTACAAGATGCCATCCAAGCTGCTCTTGCCGCTAAATCAGCATGGGAAAATTTATCGTGGGAGCATCGCGCAGCTATATTTTTGAAAGCTGCTGATCTCATTGCTGGCCCATACCGCTATAAACTAAATGCAGCGACGATGCTGGGGCAGTCAAAAAATGCGTATCAAGCGGAGATAGATTCGGCTTGTGAACTCATCGATTTTTTGCGTTTCAATGTAAAATACATGAGCGAAATTTATCAACAACAGCCACCTATATCGTCCAGAGGTGTTTGGAATCGCACGGAGCAACGTCCCCTTGAAGGATTTGTATTTGCATTGACGCCGTTCAACTTTACAGCAATTGCTGGAAACCTGCCCACATCGGCAGCCATGATGGGCAACGTGGTGGTATGGAAGCCATCCAATACGCAAATTTATTCGGCCAATGTGCTGATGCAAATTTTTAAGGAAGCTGGTTTACCGGATGGCGTAATTAACTTGGTATATGTTTCGGGTCCAGATGCGGGCGATGTTATTTTTAATCACCCCGATTTTGCGGGTATTCATTTTACAGGATCCACCGCCGTATTTCAAGACATTTGGAAAACGATCGGGAACAACATCCATCAGTATAAAACCTACCCACGAATCGTGGGTGAAACAGGTGGAAAAGATTTTATTTTCGTTCATAGCTCGGCCGACGTTCAAATAGCGAACACAGCCATCGTGCGTGGTGCTTTTGAATACCAAGGACAAAAATGTTCTGCAGCATCTCGAGTTTACGTAGCAAAATCTGTATGGCCAGAATTAAAATCACTCATACAACGTGATCTGTCTACACTCAAAATGGGCCCAACAGAAGATTTTAGCAATTTTATCAATGCGGTGATTGATGAGAAATCATTCGATAAGCTAGCGAAATACATAGATGCTGCTAAAAAGGATTCCACCACGGAAATTATAACTGGAGGTCATTACGATAAATCGAAAGGCTATTTCATAGAACCCACCGTCATCCTCACCAAAGATCCTTTTTACACCACCATGTGCGAGGAACTATTTGGCCCCATATTAACCATTTTTGTGTACGATGATCAGGATTTTGAGAAAACACTCGATATTGTCGACCGCACATCCACCTATGCACTCACAGGAGCGATCATTGCCCAAGATCGATATGCGCTAGAAAAAATGACGCATGCCCTTCGAAACGCTGCTGGGAATTTTTATATCAATGATAAATGTACAGGTGCAGTAGTCGGACAACAACCATTCGGAGGAGCAAGAGGATCTGGAACGAATGATAAAGCGGGTTCGATGATCAACTTATTGCGCTGGGTTTCACCACGTACCATCAAAGAAACCTTTGATCCACCGAAGGATTACCGTTATTCATTTTTGGAGGAAGCATAAAAAGAAAAGGTGGTACGAATTTACTCATACCACCTTTTTCCATTTATGCCTGTTGATGAAAACTACTGATCATCCAAAGCGAAAACCTTTCCTAGGTTATCAGCATTGCTACAAGAAACATTTAAATCTTTCACAAAACCCGTATCCAATTGAATAATCCAACCATGGACTTCTAAATCGGAACGTACTTTCCATGCATTTTGAACAATGGTGGTTTTACATAAGTTATAAACCTGCTCTACAACATTCAGCTCTACCAAACGATTAATTCGTTCGGCTTCATCTGCAATTAAATCCAGTTCATAGGCATGTAGCCGATAAACGTCTTTAATGTGACGTAGCCAATTATCAATCAAACCATGTTGTTTGTTACCCATAGCCGCAGCAACACCGCCACAACCATAGTGTCCACTCACAATAATATGTTTCACTTTTAGAACATTCACCGCGTAATCCAGTACACTCAGCATATTCATATCTGAATGAATACACATATTGGCAATATTACGATGTGTAAACACTTCTCCAGGCTTTGTATTTGTCACCTCATTAGCAGGCACACGACTATCCGCGCAACCGATCCACAGTACTTCTGGACTTTGACCCTTAGCTAATTTATTGAAGTAACTCGGGTCCTCTGCCAATTGAGCAGCTACCCAGTCTTTATTGCCCTGCAACAGCTTGTCATAACGTTGTTTCTGCTGTATTCTAACCTCTTCGCTCATTCCTAACTAATCTTTTAAATTCATAGTTTCATTGTAATTATTTAGCAGGTCTTCCATTGGGCATAAAAAGTCCCGTTGAAAACATCTTTCAAAGCTTCAAAAATGTTGATACCCTGTTTTCTCAAGGTG
>Ga0214919_10010620_pt1 | contig 11622 bp, 8 predicted proteins | sample LL1503_MetaG_FD_177994 | JGI IMG/M metagenome (GOLD analysis project Ga0214919, IMG submission 177994) | Freshwater microbial communities from Lake Lanier, Atlanta, Georgia, United States - LL-1503 | ecosystem: Environmental > Aquatic > Freshwater > Lake | place: USA: Georgia | collected 2015-03-15
AAGAGCAAACAATCCAAAGCAGAAGGCTACAACATCAACTTGAAACCGTTTAAACTTTAAAAACAATGAGCCAATCTCTCCTTTAAGAAATTAACCCATCTGTCTCAAACCATTTGAAGACGGACAGGCTTAAAGCTACAGCCTCTGTATCATCTAAGCTGAGATTGCGGCTGTATGTTGTCATATAGACCCTCACTTACTCAATGCTCAATAAAACGCCACCAAGATTTTCGCATGATCAAGGCAACTAACGATGCTTTTGAACATCACTAATTAGAAAGCTATTTTTTAATTAAGGTCTCCTACAGGGTATCTGTGTAAACGATCAGTCTTACTGGCTCAAAAATTGAGCCTCAACGGGCTCAAAGTAAGGACTTCTGAATGAACTTACGCCAACCCCCACATGATCTTGCCCTTACTTCTGTCTGTCGCCTTTTGGCTGCCACTTGCGGACGTTTACACGCAGCTCAGCCAGTTAAGTACCGTGTTTACGTTCAGAAATATTAACTGACCTTTTTATAAAAAAAGGCGGGAGTCTCCGCCTTTTTCTACTCTGATCAAGTTAGAAGCGATAAGTGCCCCTTGCATAAAATGTTCGCATGAAAGGATCGGCCAGATGAGGATCGTACCCCACTTGAAAAGTTTGACTTTGAACTGAGAATGGAGGTGCCTTATTAAAGATGTTACGAGCACCAAATGACAAAGTTGCATTTTTATTATAGGCATAAGTCCCATATGCATCCCAAGTGATATAGGCGCTGACGTGGCTTTCGCCATCCTGATCTTGATAACCTGACTTGTAATGATTAGCCAAACCGAGCGTCCAAGCTTCCTTGTGCCAAGTAGCTGACAAGGTACTTTGTAGTTTTAATGTAGGCAAACTTGACTCATAAAAACCACCTAAGCTATTTAACCAAGGCCCATTGGCAATGCTTTGATAATCATATTTAGTGACTAATGTTGCAACACCGCGTAGCGTCAAAGAGCCCATGTCTTCCAAGCGTTTGAGATACGTTGCAGTGAAGTCAACACCATTTGTATTCACACCACCTAACGTTCTGGTACTGTAGTCAATATAGCCACAGTTCACTCCAGGACATTGTGTTCCATCATAGGAAAGGGTGCCATCAGGGGCGCGGCGGAAAAAACTTGCGTATTTGGTTGGATCCCCAAATATGGTGGTGTCAGGAATGACACCGATTTGGTTTTTCATGCGAATCCACCAGAAATCAACGCTCAAATCTAGTTCTTTGCTAGGTTGAAATACAAATCCAAAGGTGGAAGTCTTTGAGGTCTCAGCCTTTAAGTCGGGCGTGCCTTTACTGAGAGCCATGTATTGATTGCCACATGCTGCATCACCATTAGCGCCAGGCTTGAGCACGCCACCAGGACATAAAATTGGGTCATCCCATACACCCGCAGTATTGCTGTAGGCTTTCCCTGCATGCAATTCGTACAGAGAAGGTGCTCTAAAGCCGGTAGATGATGAACCACGCATCATAAAAGCATTGGTTGGCTGCCAGCGGAAGCTGAGCTTAGGATTTACTGTGCTTCCAAAGTCACTGTACTTGTCAGCCCTGATGGCAGCCGTAATATCTAAATCTTTTTTGGCAGGAATATTCAACTCACCAAATACAGCAGTCACATTTCTTGATCCAGAGCTGTATGAATCGGGGTCAATACCTGTGCTTGCTCTAACTTGAGAAACATATACCCGATTGGGCAGTGTGTTTTCTAATTGTTCATGACGAATTTCTCCACCAAAAGCAATAGCTGCAGGTCTACCAGCATCAAACCAATCGGTTAATTCTCGGCTTGCCTTACTATCGATTGAGGTGGTAGTTCCATTGGCTCTGAACAATGGACCTAATGCACTCGCACTTTTTATCAATGCTGTCCCAGCTGCAGTTTGCGTGGGCGAGAAAGGATTAATGACGCCATTTGCTACTCCCGCAGTGATGATATCTCCATTGGTATAGCCTCCCACTAAGTTAGTTCCAACTTTGTTGTTGTTGTATGTGAAACCGGTGTTGTAGTCCCATGCACCCTGCATGCCTTTCATGACCGCAGAAAAACGTTGTTGCTCATTGGTACTGTAGTCCTCGCGAGGTCCACTGGGAATATCTCGCCAACGTACATTCAATGGTTTAGTAATGTCTATTCCTGATCCAGAAGGGGGGGCTGGGATGATGCCGTTTCCTGGATAAAAAGGAGTCCCAGGATTGACCGTCAAAGCTGCATAAGGTACTGGCGCAATGTTTGTGCCCGTATTTGATTTGCTGAGAAAGTAATCTAATTCCAGTCGGTGGCCAGAACCGACGTCGAATGTACCTTTAAGCATTCCAGAAACTCGGTCAGTCTTCGGAACCAAGTCAACCCAATTGGCGTATCGATATGTACAAGAAGTACCATTTTGTTGGTTGAACTGGAAATCACAACCCGGTGCAATTGGGCTGTAACGCTTCCCACCTTGCGAATAGACACCCGGATAGGGCGTAGAAGAAATTTTGCCGTTATGAGGAATGGCATCTCTTTGAGCTGCGGTAAGAACTTCCTGATTTTTGTAATCGATAAAGCCAAAAATATTGAATTTATCCTCAGCTAAATCGCCTTTGCCAAATCCAAGATTAAAACCATTCGATTTGCCACCGGTCACTTGGGGTTTCGACAAGTCAAAGCTTGCTGTTCCACCTGAGAAGTTTGATCTTGTTATGAAGTTGATAACACCACCAATGGCATCTGTACCATAAAGAGAAGACGCACCATCTCGCAGTACTTCAATACGGTCTAATGCTGCCATAGGAATCATGTTCAAGTCAGGGGCAGAACCATCAATTGCATTATTGGCAATTCTCCTGCCATTTAGTAGCACGAGAGTCTTGTTTTGCCCAAGACCTCTCATGTTGGCAAATGACGCACCGCCCGTACTGCTTCCAACAGAAGAAGTTGTATTTGTTGACGATTGATTGCCAGTGATAAGGCTTAGTATTTCCTCTGCAGATGTAATGCCTCTATCTCTCAATTCTGACATTTTTAAAACCGTGACTGGTAAAGCTGTTTCGGTATCGATGCGTTTGATAGCTGAACCTGTAATTTCAATTCTTTCGATATTCGCAGCCTGCTGCGCAAAGGAAATTGGAATAGTTGCTACGTAAATTAAAAAGCCTCCGAAGGCAACTTGCAATTGGTTGGTTATTGGTTTTAATTTGAATTTAGACATTTCATTCCTTACGAGTTTTGCGCAATGAATTTAAGGCTAATTAAACTAGCTCAAAATTCTGAAAGTTTTGATTAGCTGAACTACCGTAACAGAAATTCTTGTTTAAATGGGAATTTTATAACCAGTGAAATCCCTAAGTACTAGAACTCTCTGAGATTTCACACGAATATTGACTAAAACCGACAACACAACACAACACGGCCCACCCTACGGTTTGCTGCGACAAGAAACATCATTACAGACCGAGTTAGTCACACACCCTAAGCCTGAAGCCGTTAAACCGATCGGAGGTATCAATAAAAGCCCTGAATATTGAATTCTTGTGGATCCCTTATTCCGGCAAATATCGAGTTGAAATCAGTTTTAAAACTCATAATGTTATTACCTGCCCATTGCCAGTGCCCTAAAACATAAGTAAACAATTCCCAAAAGATAAGTAAACAATTCCCAAAACATAAGTAAACAATTCCCAAAAGATAAGAATCGTTTGAGCAAATCTATGTGTAAAGGTGCACGGATGGAACCAACTCAAATTTAGGGGGGTGGGGGTATGGTGGTAGGGGGTGAAGGCTCCAGGATTTCCAGAGGCAGTCCTGAATTTCACCCGAGTTGTAGGCCGGCTTCATAACGAATGTCACCCAAGGTTTACCCTTTGAATAAAAAAGCAGATTGCCTACAAATTGCCTACAAACAGGCTAGAAACAGAAAGGCCCAGAAACTGAATAAGTCTCTAGGCCGCATGAATATTGGGGTGGCTGATGGGGCTCGAACCCACGACAACAGGAATCACAATCCTGGACTCTACCAACTGAGCTACAGCCACCGCAGAAGCGAAATTATAGCCGAAAGAACTTTTGCTTAGGCGCCCTTAGCCTCTTGCCCAGGCTTAGCGAGAACGGGTTTGGTCACCAAAATTTCGGCCTTCATCATCCGTTTCAATTGTGCCAAATAGGCCTGGGTTTCAGCAGAGCCCCACAGCTGGGTGAACTGTTGTTGAGCTTGCGCAATCAATACTTTGCTGTCAGCTTCCGGCGCTAGAACCTTGGTCACGCGAACCACAGAATAGCCCTGAGCACCCAAATCGACACCATTTAAAACAGGCAACTGATTGGGGTCGGCCCTCAAGGCTGCGTCGATCACTTGAGGCCGTTGATTTTGTGTCTTTTCGCGTGAAATCACAATAGCACCTGGCAAACTGTCAGCATTGATTTTCAAGGCAGCGAGCTTTTGCTCGCCTTGCGTCTTGGCCATTTCGGCGGCTTTGTCTTGCGTCAAATTGCGCTTGACCAGGTCCTTCACCTCTGCCAATGGCAAGGCGGCCGCAGGCTGGTGCTTCACAACACGCGCTGAAATCAAGGTGCTGGGTGCCACCTCAACAGCCTCCGTGTTGCGCTGTTTTTGCAGCGACGCCTCGCTGAACAAAGCCTGTAGCAAGGTGGGATGCGCCAATGGATTTTTGGCCTGCTGTGCAGAAGCCAAAGGTTGGCGAATAACTTGATTCGCCTTTTGAATGCTGAGTTTGAGTTTGTCCGCCACGGGTTTCAAACTGTCGGATTGCTCGTAAACCATGTTGGTGAAAGTCTCAGCAGACTCAGCAAACTTGCGCTGTGCTAATTGCTTTTTCAAATCAACCTCGAGCGCTGGTCGCATGGACTCAAAGCTCTGAGCCTTAGGTGACTTGATGTCGGTGAGTTGAATGATGTGAAAACCAAACTCAGACTCCACAACTTCGCTGATATCGCTCTTTTTCATGCTGAAGGCAGCATCTTCAAAGGCCTTGACCATGGCACCCCGGGCAAAGAAATCTAAGTCCCCACCTTTCACTGCAGAGCCAGGATCCTGGGAGTTTTTACGGGCCACCTCGGCAAAACTGGCCGGCTTGGCTTTCACATCCTGAAGCAAGGCCTCAGCTTTGGCGCGAGCTGTTTTCTTGTCGGCTTCTGGGGCATCTTTCGCCGCAGTGATCAGAATGTGGCTGGCGCGGCGCTCTTCTTTGCTCGACAAGCGCTGCAGGTTTTGTTCGTAGTAAGTTTTAAGCTCTTGCTCATTGACCACCACAGTTTGGCGCAAGCTCTCTATGTCCAGGATGACATACTCGATGTCAGCAGATTCTGTCGATTGAAACTTGGCCGTATTTTTGTCGTAGTAAGCCTGTAAATCGGCATCTCTGAGACTCACCTTGCTGAGGTAATCAGCCGCTGGAAAGTTCAAAACTTGGACTTCACGGCGCTGCATAAAGGCATTCATGGCAGTATGCGTTTGGGCTTGTGTGGCGTAAGCGGAAGCTTGCACGCCCTGAATCACTTGGCGATTGGACAAATCGGCACGAACTTGCATCTCAAACATTTCAGGTGTCATGCCCTGAGATGCTGCCAACTGCTTGTAGCGCTCCATGTCTAATTTGCCATCGGCAGTGCGCAAGGCTGCAATGGCAGGGCTTTGCTGCAGTTCACGGGCCAGACGTGTATCGCTGGCCACCAACTGCATTTTTTGAGCCGCTGCAGCAATCACTTGATCGCGAACAAGTCGCTCAAGGGTGGCGTATTTCGCTTCAGGGGTGTCAAAAATTTTGACGTCGATGCTGGGCATGGATGCGCGAATGCGATCGACTTCCCGCTTGTGGGCTGCGTCCCATTCAGCTTGATTGATTTTGTTGCCATTGACTTTGGCCACCACAGCGCCTTGGTCATTGAATCGGCTGTAGCCTTCAAGACCAAACAAAACGAAGGAAGGGATGATGAGCAGGAACAAAATGCCCATCATGATCTTGGTGTTGTTTCGGACAAAATCAAACATGTAATAACTCTCTGTCAATTGACGCTGTGAATGTCACAAAATGACAAAAGGCGAACAACCTGTTCGCCTTTGTTTGGGGGTGGTGGGTGATGACGGGGTCGAACCGCCGACCTACGCCTTGTAAGGGCGCCGCTCTACCAACTGAGCTAATCACCCCCCTTAATCAAAGATTAATTCAAGGCGTCTTTGAGGGCCTTACCAGGACGGAACTTAGGTACTTTGGCAGACTTGATCTTGATGGCAGCGCCGGTACGCGGGTTGCGACCCGTGCGAGCCGCACGCTTGGTCACTGCAAAAGTACCGAAACCTACCAAGGCGACAGTGCCGCCCTTTTTCAATGTGGTGCGAACGGCACCAATGGTGGCTTCCAATGCACGGCCAGCAGCAGCTTTGGAAATGTCTGCTTGTTTAGCAATGTGCTCGATCAATTCTGTTTTATTCATACAAAGAGCCTTCGAAAAATTTGGATCACTCAAAAAAGAGTGAATCATTCTTGTTAAAAATTTGATTTAAGTTATAAAACTTATTAGACAACGAATTGTCCCCGCAATGAACTTTGTCAGCTTCAATTTAACCAGACATAACGCATCTGTCAAATGAATTTAAGCTTAGAAACCGCAGTGCGGAAGGAATTCTAGACGCAAAGTGATTAGCTGCGGGGGGCTTAACGAAAAAAAAATACTAAACTCAAGACTTGTTAAATAAAGTTCTCACAAAGCTGCAGCGATGGCTTTGCCCATATCTTGCGTATTGGCAGAGCCTCCAATATCAGCAGTGCGTGGCGCGCCACTTTGAGGTGCGAGTACTTTCTCAATGGCACGCATGACCGCATCGTGGGCGGGCTTGGAACCTAAAAATTCGAGCATCATTGCACCGCACCAAATTTGACCAATGGGGTTGGCGATATTCTTGCCCGCAATGTCAGGGGCGGAACCATGAACAGGTTCAAACAATGAGGGGTATTTGCGATCTGGATTCAAGTTGGCGCTGGGCGCAATGCCAATGGTTCCAGTGCAAGCGGGACCTAAATCACTCAAAATGTCGCCAAAAAGATTGCTAGCGACCACGACGTCAAAGAAGTCGGGGCGTTGCACAAAGTGCGCTGTGAGAATGTCAATGTGAAACTTGTCGACGTTGATGCCGGGATAGTTTTTTGCCATTTCCACGACGCGCTCATCCCAGTAGGGCATGGTAATAGCGATGCCGTTTGATTTGGTCGCGCTGGTTAAATGCTTTTTTGGACGCGATTGAGCCAATTCGAAAGCAAATTTCAAAACGCGGTCAACGCCAATGCGCGACATCACTGTTTCCTGCATGACAATTTCACGTTCAGTGCCAGGGTACATTCGACCACCGATACTGGAGTACTCACCCTCCGTATTTTCACGCACGATGTACATGTCGATTTCGCCAGGTTGCCTTGGACTGCCGTCGCGCCGAACCACAGGTGCAATGATGCCAGGCATCAGACGCGCAGGTCGTAAATTGATGTACTGATCAAACTCTCTGCGAAACAACAACAGGGAGCCCCACAACGATACGTGGTCGGCAATTTTTTCAGGCCAACCCACCGCGCCAAAGTAAATAGCGTCATGTCCGCCAATTTGATCTTTCCAGTTGTCTGGCAGCATTTGCCCATGCTTTTCACAATAATCCCAGCTGGAAAAATCGAAATGATCAAACTGCAAGTCCAGATTGAATTTGCTGGCGGCAGCTTCCATGACCCGCAAACCTTCGGGCATGACTTCTTTTCCAATACCGTCACCGGCAATCACTGCAATGCGTTTTTTTGTCATAGTTTTGACTCCACGGGTTCACTTGAAATTTTAGGCGGCCGAACCACCCAACTGACACCCAGGGCTGTCAGCGCAATGCCCGCCAGGGTAAGGGCTGTAATAGGCTCATCAAATAAGATCCACGCAAGCAGGGCGGTACAGGGCGGGACCAAGTACATCAAACTGGCCACTGACGCAGCCGCACCCTTCTGAATGAGCAGGTACAAAAGCGAACTGCCCCCTAAGGTTAAGCCCAAGACAGACCAGGCCATGGCGCCGATGAGTTCTGCCGTCAAATCTACAGATTCTGTTTCGAACAGAGCCAAAGGCAGGGTGACTGTCAATGCCGCCATGAGCTGAACTGTATTGGCCGTTCGCACATCGCAGGGTTTGACAAAGCTTTTTTGATACAAGGTGCCCAAGGTGATGGCAAACAAGGCAGCAAGCGCAAAACTCAAATTTTGCAAGTTGACGTGGTCCAAAGCGCTGCCCTGCGTTAACTTGTGCCAAACCACCAACATTAAGCCGAAAAAGCCCAAAAGCAAGCCCATCCATTGGCGTTGACTGACTTTGTTCTCGGCTGACTTTCCATGCGTGGAGAGCCAAATGGCTGTGAGCACGGGTTGAAAACCAACGATGAGGGCGGACAAACCCGACCCCATGCCAAACTTCACGGCAGCCCACACGCCACCTAGGTAACCCGCGTGAAGCAAGACCCCCGTCACAGACAAATGAAACCATTCGCGCGCATTTTTGGGCCAACTGACTTTGGCCCAAAAAATCCAAAGCAAAAAACAAACAATGGACAATAAATAACGCAAAGCCAAAAATGAAAAGGGAGGTGCATGCGGCATGCCAAAGCGCGCTACGATGAACCCTGTGCTCCAGATCAGGACGAATACCACGGGCATGGCACGGACCCATGATACCGTCGACTCAGCTTGATTCATGAACGCTCATTTCACACGCGCACGAATTTCAGGCAATGCCTTTTGCATGTAGTAAATCATGGACCAAATGGTCAGGATCGAAGCAATCCAAATGAGCACAGTCCCCCAAAGGTGCGTATCGATCACACCAAAAAGTTGGCCATTGAAAAGCAGAAAAGGAATGGCCACCATTTGGACGGTGGTTTTTAATTTGCCCACAAAATGGACGGCCACACTCTTGCTGGCGCCAATTTGGGCCATCCACTCTCGCAAGGCTGAAATGGCAATTTCACGGCCAATGATGATCAGGGCCACCCACACATGCGCTCGGTGCAAATGAACCAGCATGAGCAAGGAAGCGCAGACCAAAAACTTATCGGCCACGGGATCCAAGAATGCCCCAAAGGAGGAGGCTTGGTTGAGTTTGCGAGCCAAATAGCCATCGAGCCAATCGGTGATGGCAAAGATCACAAACATGGTGGTGGCCAAGAAGTTTTGCAACTCGGGTGGTAAATCGGAATAAAACACCCCCACAATGAAAGGGATGGCAACAATGCGCGTCCAGGTCATGAGGGTGGGGATGGTGAAAAACATGGTGCTTATTGTGGCATGTCTTGGCTTGAATTAACTGACGCCTTAGCGCAAAGCCTGGTAAATGGACTCGGCCAATTCTTTTGAAATACCATCGACCGACATCAAGTCTTCCACGCTGGCATCCTCCACCCCCCGGACACCCCCAAAGCGTTGCAGCAATTTGGCTCGCTTACGCGGCCCAATGCCTGGAATTTCTTCCAAGCGGCCGCCGCCCAGCCGAACCTTGGCCCGTTGTGCGCGCATGCCTGTGATAGCAAAACGGTGCGCCTCATCCCTGACTTGTGCAACCAACATCAAGGCCGCTGAGTCTTTGCCCAGGTAGACTTTGTCTCGACCATCGGCAAAAACCAACTCTTCTAAGCCGACCTTTCGGCCTTCTCCTTTTTCAACGCCCACGATCAGGGAAAGGTCCAGGCCAAGCGTTTCAAAGACCTCTCTGGCCATCGAGACCTGACCCTTGCCGCCATCAATCAAAACCAAATCCGGCATGCGCAACTTCACATCGCTGGCTCCCTCTTTCATGGCCTCCGCCAATTTGTCATAACGGCGCATCAAGACTTGACGCATGGCGGCGTAATCATCACCCGCCGTGACACCCTCAATTTTGTAACGGCGGTATTCGCTGCTTTGCATTTTGTGATTTTGAAACACCACACAGGAGGCTTGCGTGGCCTCACCCGAAGTGTGTGAAACATCAAAACACTCCATGCGCAGGGCATCAATGTCATCAGGGGCTAAGTCCAAAGCCTCCACCAAGGCTCTGGTTCTGGCTTGTTGCGAACCTTCTTCTGCCAACAATCGCGCCAATTGAATGGCTGCATTTTTTTCTGCCATTTCAAGCCATGAACGCCTTTGTTCTCGGGGGTTGTGAACCACCGACACCTTGGTGCCTGACTGTGAGGCGATGGCATCCACAACTTTGGTGTTGATTTTTTCACTGGTAATTAAGGCAAGCGGTACCGGAATGTTCAAGTAGTGCTGGGCAATGAAGGACTCCAGCACTTTCACTTCAAGGCTTTGTAGTTCTGTGCCCACATCATCTTCAATCTCCACATTCACCATGGCGTGACCCTCTTCTACGTGGGAGGGAAAATAGGGGCGATCGCCCAAATGACGCCCACCTCGAACCATGGCCAAGTTGACGCAAGCTCGGCCGCCCTGCACTTTCACCGCGAGGATGTCTACATCGGTATCTTTCACGTTGTCCACCGATTGCTGATGCAACACCCTTGACAGTGCATTCATCTGATTCCGAACTTCCGCTGCCATCTCAAACTCAAGCCTGTCAGAGTGCGCCATCATGCGCACTTCCATGTCTTTCAAAACAGCTTGTGTTTCGCCTCTGAGAAACGCCTCAGCCTGCGCCACATCATGCGCATACTGCGCCATCGTAATGGCCTCCACACAAGGTCCGGAACAACGTTTGATTTGATAAAGCAAGCAAGGCCGTGTGCGGTTGGCAAACACTGTGTCTTCACAGGTTCTCAATCTGAAAACCTTCTGCAACAACTGAATGGTTTCCTTCACGGCCCAAGCACTGGGATAGGGTCCGAAATACCGGTGTTTTTTTTCGACGCCCCCGCGGTAGTAGGCAATGCGAGAATACACCTCAGGCTTGACCCCTGTACCAGCGGTGGAAGCACCAGGCTTGAATGCCCCGCCCGTGCCAGAGACTTTGAGATAAGGGTAACTTTTGTCATCCCTGAACAAAATATTGAATTTGGGACTCAGCGTTTTGATCAGGTTATTTTCTAGCAGCAAGGCTTCGGCTTCAGACCGAACCACCGTGGTTTGCATGCGCCGTATTTTGCTGACCATGTGGCCAATGCGAGTGCCACCATGGTCTTTTTGAAAATAACTGCTGACACGTTTTTTCAAATTTCGTGCTTTGCCAACATACAAAACCTGATCTTCAGCATCGAAATACCGATACACCCCCGGCAAACCGGGGAGTGCGGCCACTTCGGCCAACAAAGATTCGGGGTGAACGCTTGACATGGGGGCTATTGTGTCTCGAAGCGCGCGACAATATCACGCATGCTTTGGGACATTTTTTGCCGCGTCATCGATAACCATGGAGATTTGGGGGTCTGTTGGCGCCTGAGCGCCGATTTGGCTTCGAAAGGGCACGACGTTCGCCTGTGGGTTGACGACGCCAGCGCGCTGACTTGGATGGCGCCAGAAGTCCACCTTGATCAAAATGATTGGGGAATGCTTCAATTTCAGCGCGCACAAGTCATGGTCAGACCCTGGCAGACACCTCTCTCGGTACAAGAACCCGTATCAGACGTCTGGGTTGAAGCCTTTG
>Ga0214919_10010621_pt1 | contig 11622 bp, 6 predicted proteins | sample LL1503_MetaG_FD_177994 | JGI IMG/M metagenome (GOLD analysis project Ga0214919, IMG submission 177994) | Freshwater microbial communities from Lake Lanier, Atlanta, Georgia, United States - LL-1503 | ecosystem: Environmental > Aquatic > Freshwater > Lake | place: USA: Georgia | collected 2015-03-15
GAAGCCAATATAGACCGATCTTCTAGACAATCTAAACGCCAATACTTCATCATAAGTGTCGTCGTTCATGACCACTAATCGGTAAGTGTTACTAGTTCTTTTGAAAGTATTATTGATATCTAGTTTTGCCATAATGTAGTGTGCTTGTTAAAGATACAACCTATTCCATTTTTTTAAGAGAATAATAGGAAATAAATGTATTTTTAAGGCGATTTTAACCCTTTTATGCAGCATAAAAAAGCCCCTTATAAATTTTCTACTAATTGGTTTTGGGCCATCTGCATCCTTAGCCAATTTTGCGTACAAGCGAATGCACAAAGTAGCATTAAAAAAATACAAGACAGCCCCCAGCAAAAGTCGGATACAAGTAGGTCCATACTAGATATTAATAATAGTAAGCTTATCAAAAAAGCCAATAGTATTTTAGATAGTGTAGAAAAAAAAGCAAACGAATTTATTTTAAAAAAAGTCAATAAATTAAGAGGTATTAGCGATGACATTACTAAAAAAGTAACCCCGCTTGAAATTGAAAAACCCCTGCCCTATGAACGCCTGCTTAAAACAAAATATACTTTAGGCCGAAGAGCCTATCAAAATACAGTCTCTCAGTTTAATTATTTATTTAATGCTGAAGAAGAGTTGAATGAAAATATTTTAAAAGCTAGGAATGAATATATTGAAGACTATACTACCTTAATTAGTTTTTATGATTACGATTTAAGTACTACCTCTAAAAGTAGTATCGACTCCATTATTTATAGATGTAATGCCAATATCGTATTACATGATTTAAGAAGTAATTGGGTTGATGACTCCTATTTACTTTTAGCCAAGGCATATTTATTTCATAAAGACTTTGATACAGCCGGCAGTATTCTCCAATTTATTAATTATTCTTTCGACGACAAAGAAAATGGAATGGATTTACCTATTGGAAGTAACGTAAGAAATACTAAAGGGAAATTTAGCATTGCCACAGCAGAGAATAATCGATTTTTCGAAAATTTAAATGTGCGCAATGAAAGTATGATTTGGCAGGCCAGAAATTATATTGAAAAAGAAGAGCTAAACGAGGGTATTAGTTTATTGCAACTACTAGAAGCCGATGCTATTTTCCCTAAAAGACTATACCCCTTTTTAAATGAACAGCTTGCCTATGGCTATTATCAAATGGAAATCTATGATAAAGCAGCAGCTGCCCTTGAAAAAGGTATAAAAAATGCCCCTGATAATGCAGGAAAAACAAGATGGTACTATTTAATTGGACAGTTATGGCAGAAGGCAGATAAGTGGGACAAAGCCTATCCTTGGTTTAAAAAAGCGAATCAAAATGCAGTGAACCCAATTATTAGCGTCTATGCAAAAATTAGTATGATTAGCTATGATGCCAAGAACGCAAACAATGCCTGGGAAGAACTCGCCTACTCGCTTGAAAAAATGATCAAAAGAGATAAGTATAAGCCATATGCCGATATCATTTATTTTGAGATGGCAAAATTAGCCATTCAAAACAATGCTTACACAAAAGCCAACGACTGGTTAATTAAATCTATCAAAAAAAATAGAAGTAATCTTAAACAAAAACAAAAAGCTTTTGAGCTATTAGGGGACATCAACTATTCAAATAATCACTATAGTATTGCCAAATTGGCATATGATAGTTTAAGTATTGTATTAAAAACAAATCCTAACTACGAAATAATTCAAGCCAGAAAAAAATGGTTAGGCACTATTAGCGCTAATGAAAAAATAGTAGAAGCTCAAGACACCCTTCAATATATATACCAACTAAACCCATCCAATCAAGAAGACTATTTTAGTCTATGGCAAAAAAGAACCAAAATTGAGAATGAACCTTTAAACGATATTTTTCTAGACAAAATTACTAGCAATAATTATAGTATCGAAACTCCTACTAGAAATAATCTTAGCAGTAACGATTATAATAGTAGTAATTTTTACTTTGATAATAAATCTGTAATCTCTCAAGGTAAACAAAACTTTACGCAAAAATGGGGGCAAAGACCCAATGTGGATGGTTGGAGAAGAAAAACAAGCTTACTGAATGCACCCAACAGCTTAATCAATCAGGATGCAACAAGTACTGGCTTTCAAAAGATTGCTAGTAAGGATTCATTGCAAAAAATGAGCCTATCCAAAGATGAAAAAGGAGATGAGAAACTGGATAAGAAAGGAAATGGTTATGAAATGATTACGGATGGCAGTTCTTATTTAAAATCTAAACAAGATTGGAATAAAGCAGCTTTAACGAATGCGCAAACCTTTTTATTAGAATTAAACGACTTTGAAAGAGCCTATCCCCTTTATGTTAAAGTAATTGCTAATAATATTGATACTGCGATGACCGAAAGAGCCCTATTGGATTTAGCAAGCCATTACCTACATGAAAATTTAAACGAAAGGTCGGACAGTATTATCAGATTAGTAGAAGATAGGTTTCCAAAAGGTTTTTATGTCACAAAGAAAAAAGAAAGCGGCATAAAAAAGAAAAGAGATGCCGATCTGCTGAATGATTATAAAGAAGCTTATTTCTTATCCCAAATTGGCAATTGGGAAAATTTAGCAGCTTTATCCAATCAATTAAATATAGATTTAAGAAGAACAAAATGGTATACCCCCTTTAAATTTATTCAAGTAAAAATGTATGCCCAACAAAGAATGGATACAGCAGCAATCGTATTATTAGATTCTATTGTACTTCAAAATACCAATGAAAAAATAAGAGACAGGGCAAAAAATATTCTAGAAGAGTTAAAAAATAGAAAACAAATAGAAACTTATTTAAGTAATTTAAACCTTAGCAAAGAAATAATAGATACAAGTGCCCTAGTAAATACAGCAGCTATTAGCAAGCCCAATAAAAAGGATACAGCCGCTGCTCCCATTATAGCGTCCCTCCCATTCACCAATGATAGCAGTGAGCAGTACTATATTGCTTTTGCCACCCAAAAAGTGAGTGCCGCTTTTGTGAAGGAAATGCAAACAGCCTTTACCTATTTGAATAATGAGGAATTTATAAAACAAAAATTAAATGTAACTTACGTACAGTTTAATGAGAATAGCTATATTGTTTGGGTTGGGCCCTTCGTAAACAACCTTGATGCTAAAACTTATATCAATAAAGTGAAGCCGAGGTTAAGTACTGAAATTATATCATTTGTACCCTCCAAGCAATATGAAATATACTTATTAAGCAAATCAAATATACTGTTAATAAAAGACGAAGCCGATTTGAAACAATATCAGCAGTATATGTTTAAAAATATTTATAAACCTTAATTAAAAATAGTAGTGAATCAAGATTCAAAAAAACCTAAAAATTGGGTGCGCCTTTTTTGGAAATACTATTTTATTTCTGCTGGCGTATTTTTATTATTTATTTTGATGTTGAACTGGGGATGGATTGGCGATATGCCCGACTTAAATGATATCGAAAACCCTACTGCATCCTTGGCTAGCCAAGTGTATGCCCAAGATGGAACACCCATGGGTAAGTTTTATTTAGAGGACCGTATTACAGTTAAGTATAGAGATATTAGCCCTTATTTGCTACAAGCATTAGTAGCCACAGAAGATAAAAGATTCTACGACCACTATGGGGTAGATGGAGAAGGCCTTATAAGAGCCATTGCCTTTCTAGGCAGCCAAGGCGGCGCTTCTACCATTACCATGCAAACTGCTAAAAATTTATTTACCGATAATTGGGGCACTAAAAACAAATTACTTCGTGTTATTCAAAAAATAAAAGAAAGTATTATTGCCATTAAACTAGAACGCAATTTTACCAAACAAGAAATTATCACCCTTTATTTAAATACCGTTCCCTTTAGTGAAAATGTGTTTGGTGTAAGCAATGCTTCTAGAACCTTTTTTCAAAAAGAACCCGACCGCCTAACAGTCGAAGAAGCGGCTTTATTAATAGGCATGATTAACGCGCCTACCAAATATAATCCTAATAGAAATCCTAAGTTGGCCTTAGAAAGAAGAAATTTAGTAATAAGTAGAATGGCAGGCCAAAAATATATAAGCCAAGACCAAGCAGATGAACTTAGAAATTTACCCATTGCCACTAATTTTAAAAAGCTAGATCAAAACAATGGCCTTGGCCCCTATTTCAGAATGACTTTGGGAGAGTATATGAAAAAATGGTGCAAAGAGCATAAAAAAAATAATGGCGACCCTTACGATTTATACCGAGATGGTTTAAAAATTTATACCACCATTAACCCTAGAATGCAATTATATGCAGAGGAAGCTGTCGCACAGCACATGTCCTATTTACAAAAACAATTTAATCAACAAGCAAATATAAAATCGGGTACTATTTGGAAAGAGTTTAGCGCTCAACTAGAGCTAGCGGTAAAACAAACCGACAGATGGAAGAATTTGAAAAAAGAAGAGATGGAAGAGGAAGCCATTCGAAAAACTTTCAACGAGCCTTTACCCATGCGCATTTTTGCTTGGAATAAAAACCGTTTTATTGATACCATCATGACCCCTTATGATTCTTTAAAATATCATAAGCAAACTTTACAAACCGGATTTTTAGCGGTGGATCCTTTCACTGGAGAAGTGAAAGCCTGGGTAGGCGGTGTAGATTTTAAAACATTCAAATACGATCACGTTAATATTAATACTAAAAGACAAGTAGGTTCTACCATTAAACCCTTGTTGTATTCATTAGCCATTGAAGAGGCTGGCTTTACACCTAATACCATTGTTCAAGATGTACAACAAAATTTTGACGGATATGGCATGGTACCTAATACACCTAAAACTTGTACTTTCCAGTCTATTCCTATGGCACAGGCTTTAGCTGAATCAAGAAACTGCTCCTCTGCCTTTATCATGAAACAAATTAATGGCAATAGTAATGAAGCTGCTAAACAATTTGTGGAGTACTTGAAAAAGTGCAATATCAAATCCGATATACAACCCTATCCTTCTATTGCTTTAGGTGCCGTTGAAATTTCACTCTTTGAAATGGTACAAGCCTATACCATGTTCCCAGGAGCTGGTTATAATGCTCAACCCTTTTTTATCAATAGAATTGAAGATAAAAACGGTAATGTACTTGAAAGCTATTCTCCTCAAAGAAGAAAAGTTATTAAAGAAGAAACGGCGTACTCTATTGTAAGTATGATGCAAGGAGTGATACAGAAAGGAACGGGAAGAAGTATGTATTCTTATGCTGTTCCAACACAATCAATTGCAGGTAAAACTGGAACCACCAATGACAATAGCGATTTATGGTTTATGGGGTATACTCCACAATTATTAGCAGGCGCTTGGGTGGGATGTGACGACCGTTATATAAGATTCTCGGATAATTATTTTGGACAAGGTGCACACGCTTCTTTACCTATATGGGCGTATTTTATGAGTAAGGTAGCTGCAGACCCTGCATGTAATTTAGATGCTAATGCAAGCTTTGAAAGACCTTCTACTATGCTCAACGACTTCAATGTAGATTTTATTTCTAAAGATAGTACAGGTTTAGAAGGTATGGATGATATTATTAATACAGAAGATATTAAAGCTGAATCCGATTACACTATTCCCAATGCAGAAAAAACAGCTCCTTTAAAAAATAATTCTAAGGACACAAAGACAAAGGCTAATAAAGAAGGAGCAAAACCAAAAGCAATCTTCCCACCAAAGAAGAACTAACGTGTATTTTTCAAGGAATAAAAAATAGAGAAATGGTGGTATAAATTTCTTTGAAAAAAAGCATTTCCATATTGTATCGTAGCACGAGGTAATTTTAAACCCAATCCTGCACTAAATCCATTAAGCCAATTTTGTTGGTTTTGGATATTTAAATCGAAGCGTCGAATAAAATTATAACCAAAATCAAGGCTTACCTGCTCACCTATATTGGCTTCAGCCCCCATTATTAAATGATTAAAAATATCTTGAGTAGCCGATGGCGCTTTATACCCTTCCCCACTATAAAAAACAGGATCGTACAAGGCATTATTCCAAATAGAAAGTCGCTGTGCTGTTAAAGAAAATTGAATAGGCGCATTTTCTAATTTTTTTGAAACCCCCATAATAATGTTTAAAGGAAGCCTTTCTTTTTCTGTGTAAGATGAAAGTTGACCTCCCACATTATTGGCAAGTATACTTGCACGCAGTAACCTATTTGATGAAGTATAGACCATGGATAGATCCATGGCTAGCCCAGTAGATTTATAAATGCCATAATTGGATTGTATTAATTTAAGCGTGGCGCCTAGGTTTATATTTTTTCTGAATAAAGAAGCCATTGAAACTTGTGCCACATAATCATTGGCTAAAAAATTACCCATCTCATTGCCCGACACATCGGTCATATTGATATTTCCATACCCCATATAATGAAGGCCCCATCCAATTACCCAATTTTTTTTGGGTAAATAATGCGCTCCGCTAAAATCGTACTGCTGAATATTTGAAAAATAAGACTTCACACTTAAATGAATTGTCTTATCCATTGAAGGATCTAATAAAGCAGGGGTATACATAGCCAAGCCCAAATCGGATCCAAGATGACTTATATTAATGCCTCCTAAGGAAGTAGCTTTAGCGCTATAAGGCAAATTTAAAAATTGATATACCTCATTGGCATTAGACTTTTGAGCTTGCACAGAAAGGGTGCTTACAAAAAATGTAATAAAAATAATAAAGCCTACTATATATCTTGATGCTTGGACCACCCTTCTCATAGAACAAAGCTAGGGATTTAAACTAAGGCTAAGTCAAGCACTTGCTGCATATTTTTTACATAATGAAACTGTAGTCCTTTAATAAAACTATGGTCAATTTCATTGATATCTTTTTCATTCTGCCAACAAAGTATAATTTCTTTCATACCGGCTCTTTTAGCCGCTAATATTTTTTCTTTAATCCCACCTACAGGCAATACCTGACCACGCAAGGTAATTTCACCGGTCATGGCTAAATAAGGTTTTACTTTTCTACCTGTAAAGGCTGAAGTAAGCGCGGTGAGCATAGTGATACCAGCACTAGGACCATCCTTAGGCACCGCCCCTTCAGGTACATGCACATGTATAGCCTTCGTTGTAAATAAAGTAGGATCAACCCCAATTTTCTTCGCATTGCTTTGTAAATAAGTAAGTGCAGTGTCTACACTTTCTTTCATCACATTTCCTAGGTTACCTGTTAACTTCAACCCTCCTTTACCTTCTGCAAGTAATACTTCAATAAATAAAATATCTCCTCCCACATAGGTCCAGGCTAAACCCACTGCCACCCCTGGCATATTTACTGTTTTATAAATTTCATTGCTATATTTAGCCTGTCCTAATATTTTATGTAAATCGGTTTTAGTAACAGTAGGTTTCACCTTATGCTTATAGGCTAGTTCCTTGGCCTGATAACGCATAATGGAAGCAAGTTGTCTGTCTAATTCACGCACGCCACTTTCTCTTGTATAATCTTCAATGACTTTCTCTAGCACATTGTCAAGTACTTTGAAATTTATTTTATCTAAGCCATGTGCTTGTCTTTGCTTAGGCAGTAAATGTCTTTTAGCAATTTCAATTTTTTCTTCTACTGCATAACCACTTAAGTCAATAATTTCTAAACGGTCTCTTAAGGCTGGTTGTATGCGGCTAATATCATTGGCCGTTGCAATAAATAAAGTTTTACTTAAATCGTATTCCGATTCTAAATAATTATCATAAAAACTATGGTTCTGTTCCGGATCTAATACTTCTAATAAAGCAGAAGAAGGATCGCCTCGATGGTCGCTGCCTATTTTATCAATCTCATCTAATATCATTACCGGATTAGAAGTTTTCACCTTACGCAAGCTTTGTACTATTCTTCCAGGCATGGCGCCAATATAGGTTTTACGGTGTCCTCTAATTTCACTTTCATCGTGCAAGCCGCCTAAACTTACTCTAATATATTTTCTACCAATGGCATGCGCAATAGATTTGCCTAAAGAAGTTTTACCAATACCTGGAGGGCCTAAGAAACATAAAATAGGGCTTTTCATATCGCCTTTAATTTTAAGTACCGCTAAGTACTCTAAAATTCTATTTTTTATTTTACCCATACCGTAATGGTCGGCGTCTAATACTTTTTTAGCGTTCTTTAAATCATAGTTGTCTGCTGTGTATTCTTCCCAAGGAAGGTCTAATAATAAATCTAAATGATTATACACCACTGAATAGTCGGGCGTACTGGGGTGCATACGTTCCAATTTCTCCAAACCATTTTGGAATAATTTTTTAGCAGACTCTGGCCACTTCTTTCCTTCCGCTTTCTTTTTCATCTCCGCTAGTTCGCGCTCGTTCGGGTCTCCACCTAATTCATCCTTAATACTTTTTAATTGTTGTTGTAAAAAGTAATCGCGTTGTTGCTTGTCTATTTCGGTGCGCGTTTTATTGGCCACCTTATTTTTTAATTCAACAAATTGTAATTCTTGTTGTAAAAACTGAATTAATTTTTCAGCCCTTAGCGTAATATTATTTTGTTCTAATAAAGCTTGTTTATCATTTACCTCTACGCTTAAATTGCTACTTACAAAATTGATTAGAAATATAGGACTTTCAATATTTTTTAAAATCATGGCCGCCTCCGATGGAAAATTAGGAGACAACTGAATAATTTGAGTGGCTAAATCTTTTATGTTGGATAAGTAGGCTTGAAAATTTTGATTCTCTTTTTCTACTTTATCTTCTACCAATACTTTAACACTGGCTTTGAAAAAAGGATCTTCTTCTTTCATCTCCAATAGTTCAAATCGCTTTTTACCTTGAATGATAATAGTGGTACCTCCGTCTTGCATCTTAATCATTTTAATGATTTTTGCAACAGTACCTATTTGACATAAATCGGCGGGTGTAGGGTCTTCTATATTGCCATCCTTTTGTGAAACCACCCCAATTAATTTATCCTTATTATAAGATGCCTTCACCGCTTGAATGCTTTTATCTCTTCCTACCGTAATTGGAATGACTACGCCTGGAAACAGGACCGTATTGCGCAATGGCAAAATGGGCAATAAAGAATCAATCACCATCTCTGGCTCATTCTCTTCACCCTGCTCATTAAATGAAAATAAAGGTATAAACTCATTATCTTCTTCCCCCTTAAACAAAAACGTCTTATCCACTCTCTATACAATTTAAATTAAAGTCAAAATGACATAGCCCCTTAGTGAAAACCTGCTTTAACTAAGGTATACCCTTATAAGGCAATATTGATGCCAAAAAAAAATCCTCCCCAATTGTATTGGGAAGGACCTTCTTGCAAGAAGTTATTTATAAACTTCTGAAATTACTTTACAACAGCAGCTGTATCAGCTGTAGCAGCAGCAGCAGTGTCAACAGTTGCAGCAGCAGCTGTATCAACAGTTGCAGCAGCAGTGTCAGTTGTTGCTTCAGTTGAAGCACCACCACAAGCAGCTAGTGCAGCGATAGCGAAAATTGCGATAACTTTTTTCATTTTTTGGTTTTTTAAGTTTTGTAAAAATACGTGTGCGAAGATAGCCATACCCTTCAAATATGCCAAATTTTAACATTATTTTTTTACACACCCTCCTAATTCTACTCCTAAACAGAGCTAATTCTACTTCTTCCTAAAATAGACCCTAATGGGCACCCCTGTAAACTTGAAGTTTGCTCTAAGCTGATTTTCAAGGTAGTTACGATAAGGAACCTTAATGTCATCCGGGAAATTGGTAAAAAAGGCAAAACTAGGCACCCTAGTTGGTAACTGGGATACGAACTTAATCTTAATTACATGGCCTCTGACAACTGGGGCCTGATACTTAAGAATAGCCTTCAACATAATATCGTTTAGCTTAGAAGTAGGCACTTTACGGTGCTTATTTTCATAAACCTCTAAGGCTAGTTCAATGGCTTTGAATATGCGGGTTTTTTCTACTGCAGAGATGAATAGTACAGGCACATCGGTAAAAGGAGCCAGTTTGTCCTTTACTACTTTCTCATAGTCTCTAGCCGTATTGGTTTCCTTATCAATTAAATCCCATTTATTTATTAATACAACTATACCCTTACCCTTCTTAGATGCAAGGCTAAATATGCTTAAATCCTGGGCTGTAACACCTTTAGTAGCATCTACGACTAATAAACATACATCGGCCTCGTCCATAGCCTTAATAGCCCTTATAATAGAGTAAAACTCTAGATCGTCTTTCTCCTTATTCTTACGTCTTATACCTGCTGTATCAATTAGAATAAATTCCTTTTGGAACATGGTATAATGTGTATGAATGGTATCGCGTGTAGTGCCTGCAATATCACTCACAATGGTTCTATCCTGTCCAATCATGGCATTCAATAAACTAGACTTACCTACATTGGGCTGGCCCATAATAGCAATCTTAGGAATGGCCAATGGCTCTTCCTCACCTTCAGCAACTTCTTCATCGTCATTGCTTACTTCCTTACTCTTAATATCGTTGGTTACGGCATCTAAAAGTTCCCCTGTTCCACTACCTGAAATGGAGCTTACAAAGTAGTTATGCTCAAAACCCATTCCGTAGAACTCGGTACCTTCTAAAGCACGTGTTGAATTATCTACTTTATTCACACATACATAAACAGGCTTAGTGCTTCTTCGAAGCATATCGGCCATAGAGGCGTCTAAATCGGTTAAACCCACGGCTGCATCTACCATAAAAATGATAGAATTGGCTTCTTCAATTGCAATCTTTACCTGCTTGCGAATTTCGGTTTCAAACATATCACGAGAATCGGGTACAAAACCACCCGTATCAATTACGTTAAAGGTTTTACCCGCCCATTCTGTAACCCCGTATTGACGGTCTCTAGTAACACCGCTAATATCGTCCACAATGGCTTTACGCTCCTCTAAGAAACGATTAAACAAAGTGCTTTTCCCTACGTTTGGCCTTCCAACAATAGCCACTGTATAGCTCATAATAATATAAATTTAATATTCAATTGTACTATTTTAATTAATTCATTATCAATATATTAATTAAATATTGATATTTGAATTACCTAGTATCCAAATTCTTTTAACTTCGTCTCATTGTCTCTCCACTTAGGCTTCACTTTTACAAACAATTCCAAGTACACTTTAGAGCCTATAAAATCCTCGATATCCTTTCTTGCTAAAGTACCAATTTCCTTAATCATCTTGCCCTTCTCTCCAATAATAATGGCCTTCTGGGTTTCTCTATTCACTATAATATCGGCCTGTATCTTAATTAATAAAGGCTGTTGCTTGAATGAGTTCACCAGCACGGCTGTATGGTAAGGAATCTCCTCTCCAAAGAGCTGGTATATCTTCTCCCGAATTAATTCACTTACAAAGAACTTAGTGGGTAAATCGCTTAAATCGTCCTCACTATAAAAAGGAACTCCTTCTGGAATCATTTCAATCACAAGTTTCAGTAACCTATCTATATCGCTCTTATTCAATGCACTAACTGAAATAGTTTTAGTACAATAAGACTTCTCTTTAAAAAAGGCAACTGCTTCTTTTACCTGAGTGCCTACTGCCAAATCGGACTTATTTAAGACCACCACACAGGGTACTTTTAGCTTTAAAGAAGCAAATAATTCATCTAGTTCCTTGATATCGTCGCGCATATCC
>Ga0214919_10010622_pt1 | contig 11622 bp, 10 predicted proteins | sample LL1503_MetaG_FD_177994 | JGI IMG/M metagenome (GOLD analysis project Ga0214919, IMG submission 177994) | Freshwater microbial communities from Lake Lanier, Atlanta, Georgia, United States - LL-1503 | ecosystem: Environmental > Aquatic > Freshwater > Lake | place: USA: Georgia | collected...
AATATTACCCTGGATCTGATAGGTCTTGGGGAAATCACCGGTAATCATCAGAGACAGATTATTTTCTTCCCCAAGAACAAAGCTAGAGGAGCTCTCACAGACCATTTCATAGCGCTTATTCGCAAACCGCCGTCCTTTAAGAGAGACCACCGGCGGCGTCCATAAAAAAGAAATTAAATCCTTACCGTTGTTATCCCCATAAACAGGAGATGAGTCGGCACCCGACGGGTCGGTACCCGTAACATTACCATCAGCATAGGTATACAGCTGATTGCCTATCAACAAATAGAGGGATTGATCCAAATCAGATAAAAATGTTTGCGCCCTTTCAAAATCCCCTGAGAACAGCGTCCAGGCATAAAGGTTTGTGGCATAAAGGGAGACCAAGATCTTATTGAAGCCAATTTTAAAGCCACAAAAACCCCCGGACGGGTACTGAAAGGAACGGCAGGCCCGATACGCTTGGTTAGAATCGGTAGTTGAACGCACAAACTGCCTTGTCAGCGGATCCACCCGCTCATTGGGCGTAGCGGCAAACTGTCTGGCAATGTTTAGAGTGCTAAAGGAGAGGATGCCATTTTGACTGACAAAATATAGGTCATTGGCCATCTCCACCACCAAATTGCCATGGACAATGCCAACCGGTAGCAAAGAGGCGAATTGAAGGACAGGCTTTGTGGGATCAACAGTCCCGCCCAAAGGTTCTGATCCTGTCCAGACTTGGGTTTTATGACGGCCCATAAACACGAGTCTATCGCTCACAAAAGCAATCGCCTCTAGGTTATCCGGACTGCCATGACCCTCGGCTAGATTGATGCTGGGGACGGTTTTGGTCTCCGGATTAAACCATCCGGTTATCGTATTGGAGTGATAACTAAAATAGACCCGCAGCGCTTGATCAGGGTCACGGTAGCTAAGGCCAACAGCACCGGTTCCTAAAGCCCAAAGCCGATTGTGGGCGACCAACAGAAAGCTAAAGGCTGGGGGCCAGTCTCGGTAAAACAAAGCAATCGGATTGGCAAAAGCCGGTAAGACATCAGCCGTGGTGATGGTAACCCGATCGCCTTCAACGGTAATCGTGCTAACCGTTGTCCGAATAATAGTTCCTTGGATGCTCAGGTGAATTTGGTTATGATTCTCATATTTTGTGATGTCAAACAAGGACGCATGGTGCGGTTTTAACCGAAACGAAAAAGTCCGATCATTCACTCTTGCGAACTCTTCGGCTGCCTCTTCTTTGACAAAATCCACCACCTCACTCAACGTTTCTCCATCCCATATGAGCACCCGATCCACGCCATTACAGATCAGGAGTTTGTTTAAAAACGTCACAGACCGTGGGACACAGCCTATGCTTAAATCTCTTTTGAGGGGGGCACTTAAACTCTTGGTTTGAAAGTCATAGACACAAAGGCTGCCTCTTGAATAAGACAGGCGATTGAGAGTTAAGCCCTCTACCGGAACAGGAAAGGAATTGTTTTGAACGGTGAGGGTTACTGTCTGTCCAAGGGTAGTTTTCTTGACAATCGCTGAATAAAGGATTGTCTCTCCTAGTTTTGTATACTCGATTCGAATCGGGGTATCGACCTCAAAGGCCTCAGCATGGGCGGTATCAAACCGAAGACTTTGGGCGTCCAAGACAACGAAATTGTCAGCCGTTTCATCCTGGACAAAGGTTTGTGTATAAAGAACCGCTTGCTTGTCCCCATTGGGTTTAACAAAAGGAAAGGCTTCGAGAATCGAGGTATCAGGCTCTAAGGTCATTCCTTCTAAACGCCTCGTGCCATAGCGCACCGTAGCCGTTCCTAAGGGTGTGGGTAAAATATTCTCAAGCGAAACAGCAAAATCAGGCGGTAAAACCTCAGGAGCAATAAACCGGTTCATCCCTTGAGAGGGTGGATAAAACTCTAAAACATTGTAATTGCTTATCTGTAGCATTCTGACCCTCTATCCATTCAGACTCATACATTCATAAAGGTGGTTAAGGTTTCACCGCTGGTATTGTACAAAGAACTCAGGAGCCGTGACCGACCATCCTCCCACCGCTTTTGGGCTTCTACAGCTTTTTGAGGATTTTTAAAGCCGCCCTCTTCTTGAAACACATAATACAAAGCCCCATCGACCAAAACCGGATGATAGGCAATCGGGTAGGGAATGTCTTGATCTTCGGTTTCTTCAGTGAAGAGAACAGGCTGGGGAGTGTAGACAACCCTTACCGAAGTCACAGCCGTTTGAGGCGGATAAAAGTGGATAACAGTGCCTTGCAGGAAATACTGATGAGGGTGACCAGTCGCTGTAAAGCCAGGGTCTTTTTCTAAAATATCAGCAAGGGAAGATCGGGTTAACTTCTTTTTATGGGTTTGATCATAAACACTTTGGATCGCATAAGGAGGAAACCTTAAGGTTACTGCGTTTTCACCTAAAGTATTGGACAAGGTTTCAAACACAAATAAATTTTGGTTAAAGGGGGCTGTTCCTTGATAAAGGTCAAAATGAGCCAAATTCAAGTAATGCAGAAAAATCTGGCGCTCTTCAGGGGTGATGTTATCATCGCCTAAGGATAAATGCCCCATCAGGGTTAAAAGTTGTCCCACTGTCATGATTAAAGCCTCCTATCCCTTCATGGGTTTAAAAAGAGATTCCTCAAGAGAAGACTCAAAAAGAGAATCATTAAAAAAAGCATAATCAACGAAAAGCTCCCTAACCCTTAATAATTTCCGATCACCAGGAGCAAAGAGACCAGAGCCCCAGCGCCAAGAGCAGCACCTCCTGCCGGAACAGCAATATTGATTGTCTTACCGGCGGCATCTAAGGTGATCAGCGTATGGGTGTTTTGGGCTACCGCTCCCAAAGGTATGATTTCTCCATCATCCTCGCGGATAAAAACAGATTGGATGGATTTGATCTTTCCAGCACCCGTCCACGTTAAAATGTTGGCATTAGCGCCGACTGCAATTCCCGCTGTTGTAATGATGTCAAAGGCAACAAGCTGATAATCCCCTCCTGTTGAAGCAACATTGACATTCACATTGGCTGCTGTTGAGGTGTTTTTAACGTACCGAATCGCGGTGGTCATGATAAACTCTCCTTTTTTAACTTAAGACAACGCCACAAAGGAATGTACAATCCCTTGTTCGACGGTGGTGGCTAAGTTTCGAGCTGCATCAGCGGCATTGCGTTGGCTAGCAAACTTCAGCATCTTCTGACCTCTAAACTCATGGCCAAAGTACAGTTGAATCCGCTCGACCATGTCGTTTTCCATTCCCAGCATCGGTTCTTCTGCCCAGCCCAAGGACCAGGCTCCAGCCCCTATAAACAAATTCCAAGCGATTCGGTGGTTGTTAGCCGCACTTGTAAATTCAAACTCATACAGGTCTTTGCAGGAGTAAATACTGATACCAAAGAACTCACCCACATAATCCGCGCCATTCAGGGTCTGGGGAGTGTTTTCTGCATCGATAACCGTGCCTCGGTTAAAGGTGGAGGTGGCAAATAAGGGATCAGCAAAGAGCGCTGTTAAACTCTCAGGATGGGCAAGATAAATATACTTGTTCATCGGCCATCCGGCTTTGTTTCGCACATAAGCCGGCTGAATCGCATCCTCTCTATTGATGGCCGTGCCTCCACGCTCTGCTGTCAGTTTAAGCGTTTTCAGATGCGTCCCACTGAGACCATTGTTGGCAGGGGCTGGGTTGGCGGCATCAAACTTTGTCGGAAACGTGGCATTGGCATAATACTGGGCCGCTGTTGGTGTTAACCCTGCCATCACAGCACGATCATAAGAGGGAATGGTATCCGCTACGTTACAGTTGGCAGCCCCACTGGTCATGTTGGGGTAAGCGCCGGTGGTGGCCGCTAAAAACAAATCGCGATTTAAGGCCCTTGAGAAAGCCTCCACAAGCTGCGTTCTGGCGTAAGGTGGTAAATCAACTGGAGTTCCGTAATTCAGGATGTCATAGCCTTTGATCTGCACCAAAAAGCTTTTAAAATCCACATTCACCGAATCATAATCCACTTTTTGCTGCTGAGCGTTACCGCGGCGTTGATCGAAGTTGAGAATTGGGTTTTTATAATCCAGCGCCTGCAGCTTACCCATGCGATACTGTAGCCCTTCTTTAGGCCCTAGCTTCTTGCGGACAATGGGACGGGTAGGTTCATTGCCCATTAAATTATACAAAGGCGTGATCTGGACCCATTCTTTAAACAAAGAAGAGGCGACTTCAAACGGAAACAGGTTTTGGTTGATCCCATTGTAGCCTGGAGCTGGAACAGGATAGAGAGCCATGGTTAAAATCCTCCTTAGGGTTTTTAAAAAAACAAAAAAATATTTCTATTTCGTCTTTTCAAAAAAGGAGGGACTGAAAATAACGCGGAAGGGAGGAGCCCTACTCTCTAGAGCTGTCTTCCTATTTCTTCAATCGACTTTCCATCCAAGCTGACGACACGAAAAGGGCTTATATACTATAAACGAGGCTTGTCGCGTGTGTCTGTCAGGCTAAGCCTGTCTATCTTCTTCTCATACGGTCACGATCCTCAAATAAAGAAGTGATGGTATCACTGGAAGATTCTCTCTCTTCAGACTCTCCCATCTCTTCTAAACGATATCGCGGCTTATCGTAGTCTTCATATTGTGACAATTTTTTCTTAAATTTGTCAAGATTTTTTTGTAAATCGGCCATTTCCTGATCTTTTTGGGTCAGCAATCCATAAAGGCTACCTGCGGCTTTCATCTCTCGGTAAGATGACTCATATCCTTGCCCGATTGAAAGCATTTTCTTGGCCAGAGGAAGAGGGGTGTGGATCAACGCTATTAGATCTTCTAAAGCTTGTTCCCGCTCTTCCTTTGAAGCGACCAGCAAAAAATAATCAAACGCTCCAACCTTATCATCGAGAAGATCATCATCCGTATATTTGCGGATATTCTCAAGCTCCTGATTGGCAACCGCCATCACCTTGCCAAACGGATGAGGGGCCTCGGCAGATAAAGCCTCTTCGGTATCACCGTCCAAGGTGCCCATTAATTTTGCCGCTTCCTCTTCGTTTAAAGATCCCTCAGCTTCTAATTCTTTCACCACCTTTAAGGCTGTCTTTAAACGCTGGGCATTCTGGCGACCATACTGCTGGTTTTCAAGGAGACGCTTTTGGGTCTTCGACAATTCCTCTTGCAGGCGTTGCAATTCTAAAGGGGACTCTTCTTGTTTGGAGGCTTCAGCACTTTTTTGGGTTTCTTCCTTTTTGGAAAGGTCAGAACTGTTGAGGTCTTCCTCAGGGGAGAGGTTACGCCCCTCTGGGCGTTTGGTTGGATTTTTTTGATCTCTGTTAATGGCAGATTTTTGCTCTGGGACTGTGTCTGAAACAGATCCCCGAACCTGGTCGCGATTATTGAATAAATCCGAGATCGTATCCCCCGACATTGTCTCCTCTGATAATGCTTTATCAGCTGCTTGAGGAGGTGTAGGAACTTTTGTTTCATGGGGTATTCTTTCTTGTGTTAAGAGATCAGTCATTGAGGAACTCCAGGGGTTTGAGGGGTTGGAAAGGGCGGTTGCGTGTCAAACTGCAGAGGCTCACCTCGTCCGGCAACGCCTTGCTCCATCATCGTTTTTTGTTGCAGGGCCGCTTGCATCTCATTGGCAATGCTTTCAGGATTTCTCACGCCAAGTCGCCTTAACAGCTCTGGTGATAACATCAACCATTGAGCATGCGCATTGCTTAACAAAGACTCAAAGGTCGCCTTTTGTTCTGCAAAAGAACTTTGATAGTCAGGCACTTCTTCAATGTACAGAGAAACCGGCAAAGACCGGATATCATTAAAGATCACAGGCTTGCCGTCAATAATGCGGGTTAAATTTAAGATAAGGCTCTGCCGCTCTTTTGGATCCAAGAACTCTACAGCCAGATTCATCTCCCCACCTGCCTGAATCATGTTGAGAAGAAATCGGGCTTCTCTTTTTTTCATTTGCGAGAAGTTATCAAACGCAAACACATTGTTACGAACGGAATTCACTTGGCGGATATGTTGCGCAACGCCGCTAGTCGCATTGGTCTGAATCCCCAGCATTTCATCATAAATGCCGGTCACTCGTTGAATCAGATTCAAATACAAATCCACAATCTTCAGCTGCTCTTCACCTAACTGGGCATTGCTCGATACCTGGAACTTGGAGTCTTTCGGCAAGAGAATGACTGAATCAGCGGTTTTAAGTTCTTTACGGATGGTTTCAATGTCACGCCCCGGCATCGGGTTGCCTTCAAAGATCACTCTGGCAGAATTAATCGCATACACAGATTTTGTAATGCGCACATTGCAATCGCGCTGAATATCCTTCATGCTTTCCAAGAGGCCATACGGGACTCCTGTCTTAAAACGTCTTTGAAACACAATCGGAATATAACTAAAATCCTTTTGATCCGGAAACGTCGCTTCCAAAGGGGCATGCTCTAAAAGCGTATGATCCAAAAACAAAGTGCGCATAATCCGCTCACCAGTTGTTTCCTCGAGGTCTTGTTCGGATCCGGCTAGAGATTCAGCAGTTTCAAGCGTAAACGTCTCAAAAGACCGCCCTTGGCTATCGAATCCTTTATAAACTTTAGCAGGCACCTTATATTGGACTTCTACAACCAACACCCGGCTTCGGTTGGTAGCGTTCCCCAAATTAGGATCTGTATAAAGGGCTTCTCGGTCCATCAGTTCGGGACTCGCCAGTCCGGGGCTTTCCAATCCCAGACTCGAGAGTCCTTGGGAATACCCAAAGTCACTACTGAAATCGATATCTTTAGCCGCTTGAGGCAAGCGAGCACGCACACGATCGGGGCGCATCCAGCGTTTGCGGCAAACATATTTCATGGCTGTATATTGAGGGGTGAGATCATCAGGGTCAGGGATCATGTTAAAGGGATTCACGTAATCATAAAAAATAACCCCGTCTTCCCGGCAAAGGTGACTCCACCCCATCCCACAGATCAGCGAATCTCTAAACTTTAAAGACCCCTTATAGGGAATCTCCTGCTGTTCTTGAATGGTAAAGAGTAAATGCGTTAACGCTTCGGCTAAAGAATCATCTTCTGGATTAAGAGAATCATTACGGCAGGCTGTGCGATAACGAGATTGGATTTCAACACCCGACAGGTTATCAATAAACCCTTTGCAAATGTTGACTGTAATCGGTAATTGACCTCGTTCTCGCAAAACCCTTAAATCAAGGGCTTCCCATTGGCCGGTGCCATCATAAAATCCATAATCGTTAATGCATTTTTCTCGAAACTCGACTGCAGAAGGATGAAGGTTGGCAATCCTAAAAAACTCTTGTGCCGTATTCAAAGCCTTTTGGCGGGAAGCAGAAAGAGGATAAGCCATATCAGGGTCCAACCGATAAGAGAAATACAAAGCAAGGAATCATCAAACAAAACTCACTCTTCAGGAGGAACTGATGGTGAAGGTTCGGCTCCCGGAATCATCTCTTTCAAAGCAATTGCTGATACAGCGACTCGCTCACAGAGGCGTTTTAAAGTATGACAAGTGTCCCCAAAGGAAGGAGCTTGAGAGGATTTCTCATCAGCATTCAGCACTTCAGATGCCAATTCTTTGATATACGTCGTATCGATCTCAAAATCGTTAATTACAGTTCTTTTCTTCTTCTTTTGTTCAATTTGATAGTTTAAGTCCATGATCCACTCTTTATTGTTTTACCAACTAAGCTTTATTATACAGCAATAATAAAAAATCTCAAGCCAGTATCAAGACGGATGTGCCGATTTTATCGGCTTTTTGTGAAGGGCTGACTATTTATAAAGAGCTGATGATTAAGGGTCTGGTTTCAAACTCTAGGAATGCAAATTCATTGTCCAGAAATGCAAGAACGCAAATAGTGTTTGCGTTCCTGGAAGCCTGAGTTTGGCTAAGGTTTCAGCCCTCTGTTTTAGGAATGCGTAACAAATTACAGGTATCCTGCCTCTTGCCAGTGGGGACTTCTTTCGTGATAAACCTGGGTTTGGGTACGAGCATAGGCTAAGCCATTCAAGGCATAGAAGAGGGCGTCGATGCAGTGGTCATTCTTTTTGAGAATCAGTCCGTTCTCATCCCTGGCATATTGACGCCACTCAGTGACCAGATGACGACAACCCACGCCTTTGGCACTGGAAAAAATCTTGAAACGATCGCCTCTAACCCTTTCATAGATCTCATCGATCATGGCTTCCTTGGTGTTGTTAGCTTTATGAGCTTTGATCAAAGAGAGGCCAGAACGATTTTGCAAAAAATCAATTGTCTTTTCTTTTGTGTGCATGTTTTCACCCGCTCCAGCCGGATCCACCATTCCGGTACACCCCTCCGGAATCATCCGAGATAGATTAAAGGCATGTTCGGTTGGCGTTGCATTACTGAGCTTGTAATCAGAGACCGCATATACAACATCATTATCTCGGTCATGTGCCAAAAGGACGGACCCCCAGGTCCCTCCTGAAGACGAAGAAGGGTCAAGCCCATAGACAAAAGCAAAGTGTTTGGGAATTTCAAACGGATCAACAAACAGTTCTGTTTCTCTCATAGTAAAAACCTTGCCTTGGCCAAACACCGGAATCCCATGCTCCCTAGCTTCTAATTGCCAGGAAGGAACGGACTGGCGCAACCGTTCCCGTTCCTCTTCTTTCAAGTGAGGATTATCGGCCCAACTGGCCATAATGTAAAAGCGACCGTTTCTAACTTCTCCCTCGGGCGCATAATCAAGAAAATGGGATATGAGGTCATCTTTACCGCGCTCAGGCCACATCGAGCAAACCAAGAATGTTTTCTCCTGGTCAAAGGAGGTGGTTCGAATCAGAGCTTCTTGATAGACCTTAAAGTTCGGCACCTCATCCAAATGGATAAAGTCAGCCTTAACGCCTTGGAAAGAAGATTCGCCTTGCTGAAAGGCTTTGAACTTCAATTCAGACACACCGCCGGAAACATGCCTGATCTTGACTGTATCCCAAGCACCGGCAATGGTGGTGTGGGTCTTATCCACAATGTAGCTTTCATGGAGGATAGGCGGCATGGAGCCATCAATGTCGCCTACAAACAATTTCTTTTGAAGAATATCCCGGGTGTCTTTCAAGCTAATAGAGGCAGAGATGGCGCTAATGGGTCTTTGATAACGATAACCTGTCCACCAGTCGGGATACACGCCCGTTAGGTGCATGGCCATCTCCATACATACAGCATTGGTCTTACCGGTTCGGTTACCCCCTAAAAACAAACGCTCTGAAGCCTTAAGACTGGCCTCATGGAACGCCAGCTGTTTAGGAGTAGGAGAGTAAAAAACAAACTCTTTTAAAAAGTCCTCAGCGACCTTGTCAGCAGAATAAGAATTAAGCATAGACATCAAAGAAAAAGAGAAATTATTACTAAAAATATACTAAAAATAAACGTTTTTTACAAGATCATAGGGGGAGACATAATTCTTGACGTACGCAGAAACGTACGTTACAATAAGGGCATCATTGAGAAAAGTCTTTTAAGAAAGCAAGAGGTTAAAGCCATGTCCCTTGTCACCATTACCGAAGCTAGGGCCGATTTGTATAATATTGTTGACCAGGTGTGTCGTAACCATACGCCGACGATGATCAAAGGAAAACGAAACAACGCCGTCATTGTGAGTGAGGAGGACTGGAACGCCATTCAAGAGACCCTGTATTTGGTGTCGGTACCCACCCTGTATGAATCGATTCGAGAAGGACAAAAGGAACCTTTGGAAGGTATGGCAACCGAAGCTGATTTAGATTGGTCATGACGGTCTTCCCGCCGCCGTACCGGTTGTTTTTTACCAAAGAAGCGCTCAAGGATGTTAAAAAACTCAAACAAGCCGGCCTTAAGGAAAAAACAAAAAAACTTCTGGAGATCCTCAAAGAGGATCCTTATCAGAATCGTCCCTCTTATGAAAAGCTAGTGGGCCGATTAAAAGGCACTTATTCGCGCCGAATTAATATCCAACATCGGCTTGTCTATCAAATTCACGAAGAGGAAAGGGTTGTGAGGGTGTTAAGAATGTGGACGCACTACGAATAGAGTCTCGATGTCAGGTACCAACTCTGGGAAACGGACCATCAGAAGTCCAGGACACTCTACAGACCGATCAGCCCCTATCAGCATAAGGATATGGGGCCTTGGAATCGGACATCCCTATGCCCCCGCCCCCCAGGGTCAAAAATATGTCAATAAAGATGAGTATTGAATACTTTTATTGTCGTTCATCTATACTTAGATACTTGAAATGCCTTGTTATTTTTGGGTTTATGGGCGATAGCAGCATGACCATCTGATATTAATGCAGAATCTCCATCACCTCAAAGCCTTATTCTATCAGACTCTAAAACAGACAAACGCTCGAATTCTACCATCATACTACCAATTCATCCTCTTTTGACCCTTTGGAGGTCTCTTTTTCTCCCTCTACACAATCACCTTCTATTGTCGATGGAAAGGCTGGCGTACCTCTTTTACTTTTCATCCAGAGGTCTAAAAAGGTTTTCTTATCCTCAAAGCTGAGCGATTGGGTAAAAGAGCTGAGATTCACGTTGACCTCAGTTGTCTGTTCCTTGCTAACCGAAACATAGGTGCCGGGCTTGGGGTAGAAATACTCCATACACAGCTTAATGGCCCAAGGTTCTTCCTTCTCAATGGCTCTCCTTAACGCAATCTCTCCTACTTTCCGGATGTCTTGCTGATGAAGCTTGCAAAACACTTGCAAATCCTCAGAGCGAGGATCGATACGTGGGGTTCGACCTAAAGGATTTCCGCTCTTTCCCGGCATAAATGTCATCTCTTCTGACCCTCCTTACTAAGCAACCCGATCAAGGCCCATCGTGGGCTCTTTTGATAGAAAAGTCAAGATTTTACGCCGCCACAAACCCCATCAAACCGTTACTGCGCCTTGGTTTATCGAAACTTCAGACTCTAAGGAAATCCTCCACTCACCCCTGCTGCAATCCAATACGCCTAACATCAGGAGCTAATCCTGCCCTAAAAGGGACAGCAAAAAAAGACACAAAAATGAGGTGAGATGCTCAAGGGACCATAAAACCAGAATGACAACGTTGTCATTCTGCTGTCATTCTGGTCAAGCCCCTTATTCTCTGAGGCTCTCAGGGCGAAAAAAGACTCAAAATCCTATGGGGGCGTGCACAAAAATTAGGCAGAATGACAAACCTTACTCCTCTTTTGTCATTCTGCTGTCATTCTGGTCAAACACCTTATTTTCTGCACCTCTCAACCCCACTTATCAGATTGAACCAACCTAGATTTTGCTAAATATCCACCACTCCTGAGGGTTATTATATATAACTTCGTAGAAGTTATATATATAATACACTCCAGGATGGGGGTGTTGGTGATGGTGTAGTCGTTTAGAGTCGATGAGTCCTAACCACCTAAAAACCATGACCCCACCAACCCATAATTTTTTGGAGGAGGAGGACCAAACAATTTTTTCCCAGGTGCCAACAACAAACCCTCGCCCACCTACGCCGACGGTAATGGTTTTGGGAGGAGAAGGGTTGGCTCATCACAGAACACCATCTCTATTGCCTCAAATTTGCGCCTGTGATGGGCTTGATGGGGATTTTCATAGTGAAATAGCCAAAACACCT
>Ga0214919_10010624_pt1 | contig 11619 bp, 6 predicted proteins | sample LL1503_MetaG_FD_177994 | JGI IMG/M metagenome (GOLD analysis project Ga0214919, IMG submission 177994) | Freshwater microbial communities from Lake Lanier, Atlanta, Georgia, United States - LL-1503 | ecosystem: Environmental > Aquatic > Freshwater > Lake | place: USA: Georgia | collected 2015-03-15
TAGCATAATAACGTTCTTCCGTTTTAAAATAATTATAATATGGAACGCTCCATGAAGGGGCATCCATTTTTTTATCGACGCAACGAGAATCATAGATTTTGCCAATTCCCTGTGTTGAATATCCTTGGGTAATTAAATATTGAGGCAAACTCAAAATATCTGGATTGATGTCACGCATTTTGGTTTTTAAGTCCCAAACCTTAGTATAATCTGGGCGTTTTCCAGTCATTATGCTGGCTCTTGTTGGTCCGCAAACTGCTTGTTGGCAATAATTACTCATGAAAACTGTTCCCATCTTTGCCAATCTATCAATGTTTGGAGTTTTAATGATTGTATTGCCATAACACCCTAAAATAGGTTTTAAATCGTCAACAGCAATAAATAGAATATTGGGTTTTGTTTTTTCTTGGGCAGAAAGAGGCAAAAGAAACAAAAGTGTAAAAACGATTGTAATTACTTTAATGAATTTTGGCTGATTTTTCATTTTAATTGGTTTGTATGTAAGATGCTTTTATTTAAAAAAGGTTTAATGCGATTTATTATTTTTGGATGACAATTTTTAACACTTTCGAATAATTAGTTGAATGCAATTGTAGTAGATAAATTCCGTTTTTTAAATCGGTTACATCAATCTGTTTTTGATAATCAATTACTTCATTTTGAGCAATAATTTGTTTTTTAATCACTTGTCCATTTACTGTAATTATTGTTACTTCTGTATCGCCATTAATAGTATTTGGAAATTGAATCGTTAAATTGTTTTTTACTGGATTTGGAAAAACAATCATTTTTGTAGTTGTTACATCTGTTATACCTGTTGTAAGTGTCACTAAATAAGAAGGCCCAACTTCTGCTAAAGTCAATGGATGGTTCGTAGTTGTTCCTGTGGAATAATATTCATCGCAACCAATATCTTTAAGAGTTGCAGGTCTTGCTTGTCCACTTATATCAAACAATAAATTGGGGTCATCATCAATGTTTGCAATATCCAAAATTACAGGATTAATAGCGCTAGGGGCATTAATAGCCGGACTATTAGACGAAAGTCCATAGTAGCCCTCTGCATTTAAAATTAATAATGGTTCTGTATTTAAAATCCCGGAAGGAAAATTATTAATTCCTAAAGTTCCCTTTCGAAGGTTTCCTGCCCAAGAAATTCCTGATAGTGATCCAGAAAAGATATTTCCCGTTGCATACTTAAAAATGTTATTGGCAAAAGTATTATTAGTGAAAGTAGTAATAGGAACATTACCATTATTAGTCGCGGAATAAGAATCCAATTCAATGGAACTACCACCCACAAAAGTATTATTGACGATATTCAAATAATTTAAATGGGAAACAACAGAAGTGTTGTCATATGCAAATATAATTGGAGCAGAAACTGAACCATCTCCAGAGTTTTCGAAATAATTATTATAACAATGAATATTATTAGCTTCTTTTATCCTTATTCCTCCCGAATTTATGAAAAAGTTTCCATATGCAACATTATCATCGCCATATCTAAAACAAAAGTTAGCTTTTTGATTATTGAACATCGTATTATATCGAAGTACATTGTTGTCACTTTTAACAGAAATGGCCTCACTATCTCCCAAACCCGTATTGGTGAAATAACAATATTCCACTATAGTTTTAGATTTATAAGATTCAGGCTCAGGAATCTCGTGATTGGTTATACGGATACATTCATTCCCATAATCTCCGCCAGCTCCAGGCATATTTTTAAAAGAACAATATCTTATTTTTGCATAATTAGGAGTCAAATCGGATCTCTGAGCAATATGAATCATATTTCCTTTCTCGTCATTAGTGTTCGTGATTGGTTTGTTTTCAAAATTACAATAGGTGACATTATCATATTGCCCTTGTAAATTGATATATTTTGAACCATTATACCCCGAAAAATTAAGTTGTGTTAGAGTGACATTATTTCCGGTAACCACAATTACATTATTTTGAATAATTCCTATAGGAACACCAGATGTAAACTGAAAACCACTAAAAGTAACATAGTTTCCAGAAATTGTAATGTCATTAGTACCATTTAAAAACACACCGCCAAGATTTAAAGCCTTTACCGTGATTCTATTTTTACTAATTGTCAAAGTAGTATTTAAATAAGTACCATCAGCTAGATTAATAATATCGTTTGCAGCGGAATTAGTAATAGCGGCTTTCAATTCAGCTATAGAATAAACAGTATATTCTGTTGCTTTCAATGTTTGTGTAAACAATATATTTAGCAAAACTAAAAAAGTAACTAATTTGAAATTTTTCATTTTTATATTATTTAATTAAAAATCTATTTTTTAAGTATAAATTTAATGGTTTTAGAATTCGCTTCTTTAACTATTTCAGCAAAATAAATACCCTCATTCAAATCAGAAACATCAATATTGAATGCTAATTTATCATCTGAATAATCTACTATATCCGTTTGTTTTTTTACAATTTGACCATTCACATTAAAGATAGAAATTTTACTACTTGAATTAAATGGTTGATTTGAATGAATTGTAATTTGAGAACTAGCTGGATTTGGGGTAATAAAAATTTGATTTTCGGTATCAAGTAAGTCAAATTGATTACTAGATAAGGTAGTTATTCTATCATTTAATTGTGCTATAAATAAGCTTGGAATTGCTTCTATGTGTGTTCCTTGCGATTGGATTAGACCTATTGGTTCTGTAGTTGCATCACCATTACCTGTAATATCTGGGCAAATACAACCAATTGCCCAATTTATCTCATCGCCTGGCGGATCTTGAATAACCATTCTTGTAGCGTTACAATTCCAAAACATGATTTGTCCTCCAGCCCAGCCATGACCGCTTCCCATGTCCAATCGGTTTTGAACATCCATTCTTCCATCACCAGTTAAATTATCAAATAAAATTCCGGTAGACCAACGATGATGCGGGCCTATGTCACTATGTTGTAGAGTTGACGAACTATTATAAAACACATTTGGACCGCAGGTTCTACTTCCATTAACATAATCATGACGCCCATTTCTAGTGGTACAATTCTGAACCAAACAACGTTGACCATCCACATTAAATGAATACCTTCTACCACCATCAATAGTCGATTTTGCATCGAACATTTTACAACCGTCAACAGTTATAAAACTAGCGTCAGAATTGATGTGAACAGCAGAATATCCAAAATAATATACTTCTAAATTTTTGGCCCAACTGTTATAAATGTTATCAAATGAAACTGCTTCCCATCCATGGTTTTCATCTGTAGGAGATGCATAAATTGATGAAATCCGCATATTTTCGATACCACAGTTTTGAATTCTATTATCTGTAAATTTAACTAATTCTCCTGAAGAATATTGGGGGTCAATAACATCCATAATGGGAGCATCTAATGTAATTACATTACCGCTTAATGCCATTATTTTTCTTTCTGAATCCATGTCATAAGCACTTGGAGTCCAATTTACTGCGTTAGGGTCAATTGTAGTCAATAAATCCATTCCTAACTTGGAGATCCAAGCCGCATTTGGAATTCGGTGCACAAAAACTTTATCGCCTACAGCAAAACTATGTCCAGAAGCAACGGTAATTTTTTTGGCACCAATGGGAACATAGGAATCCGTAATTGCTTTTCTGGTTGAATTAGATGAATTATAAAAAGTACCTGAAGTTCCAAAAAAGTTAAATAAGTTATCTTGAGAGTTAGGGGTGTCGTTTATGATGGATCTAGTAAATTTAAAATTGGTTCCATTACCTTCAAAACCTTCTCCACGAAGAACTATTCCACTTGTGTTAATTGTAATTGCTGTATTAATTTCATAAGTACCACTTTTAAAAAGAATGGCTCCTCTAAAGCCATCGCTATTTAATGGTAGGGTTGAAACGTAATCAATGGCGCTTTGAACATTTGCAGAATTATCACCCAAGACAGCGTAAACAGTTTTCACAACTCCAACTGTTGGAATTGGAACTTCACTATTCATATAACCTACAGCGCTGAAATCGGGAATTACATTTCCTTTTGCATCGGCAGTATAGACTAAACGACCATTGTTTCCGACAGAAACCAAACTTGAAGTCTGAGCATTACTATTTCCTTGTATTAATACAATCATTAGAAATACAAGGAAATAGTGTTTTTTCATTTTAAAATAAAATTACAGGGAAACTATTGTTTCGTTTCTTGACTCTTAAAAAAAGCAATCATTTTTGATTTTAATGTTGCTGAAATTGATGAATAATTTTTATCATTTACAACATTTATTTTTTCCAAAGGATCTTTTACATAATCATACATTTCAGAAGCATAAACTTTATTCTCACTAAAAGGTTGCTTACTGGTAAAGTCATTCATCCAAATTGTATAACGGAATTTATCAGTTCTTAAACTGTATCCCATCATTTTCGGATCATTGTAACCTAATTTAGTCATTTCAGCCTTCTTTAATTTTCTTGGGTATTGACTAATAGAATATTCTTTCCCTTTAGCTTTATTATTCAACATTAATGGTTTTAAACTTTTCCCGTCCAAGTTTTTAGGAATAGCGACACTTGCTAAATCACATATAGTTGGAAAAATATCTACAAATTCTGTTAACGAACTTGTTTTACCTGCTTTAATTCCAGGACCAGCAATTATCAATGGTGCTCGTGTAGCTTCCTCAAAATTAGTGTGTTTGTGCCATAAATCATGATCGCCTAAATGCCAACCGTGATCGCCCCAAAGTACAACAATAGTATTATCAAGAGTTCCAAGTGATTCTAAAGTATTCAATAAAATTCCGACTTGAGCATCCATATAGGATACTGCAGCATAATATCCATGAATAAGTTCTTTTTGTTTTTCTATTTTTAATCCAATACGAAGAGAATCAGCTGGTAAGGTTGCAAATTCAGGAATGTCGATATAATTACGTAATTCCCCAGATTGGTGATACGCAATGAGTGGCCCATTTTTAGAATGCTCTTGAAATGGAGCTATTGGCATATCTTCCCGTTTGTATAAATCCCAATATTTTTTTGGTGCTACAAATGGAAGGTGTGGTTTAGAAAATCCAACTGCCATAAAAAAAGGTTTGTCACTTTTAGAAAGGGCAATAATTTGATTTTTTGCCAATAATGCATTCACTCCGTCTTGATATGCATCGTCAGGCAAGTCCATACATTCCGTTGAAGGTCCTTTGATACTTTTAGGATTTTCATCATTTGCCGCCAAATCTTTATTCTGTTGTTTCCTTTCAGCAATTATATCTGGCGTCATTCTAGCTTTCGTATCAGGCAACTGATATTGCCCGTTGGCCGGCAATCCCAATTCAGCAGGAAAGTCAGATTCTTTAGATTTTAAATAGGGAATACTCCAAGATAGTGGATCTACGCCACCAATAGCACTTGAAGGATGGTAGATTTTTCCAATTCCTGAAGTGGTATAACCTTGTGTAATTAAATATTGTGGAAGTGTCAAAGTATTTGGATTCACATCTCGCATTTGCGTCGTTAAATTCCAGATTTTTGTAGCATCAGGACGAGTTCCTGTCATTAAACTAGCACGAGTTGGTCCACATATAGCTTGTTGACAATAATTCTTATTAAAAACAGTGGCCATTTTTGCCAATCTATCTATGTTTGGGGTTTTCACTAATGTGTTCCCATAACACCCTAAAACAGGTTTTAAGTCATCAACTGCAATAAATAAAATATTGGGTTTATTGGTTGATTTCTTTTGAGCATAAACAGAAGTTGTAATTGCAAATAAGAATAATAAAGAAGCTAATTTGAAATATTTATTTTTCATAAAAATGCTATTGACTATAATTTAACTTCTTTTGATTTGAAATAAGCAACTAATTTTTTATCTAAATCGGCAGCAATTTCTGCATATTTTTTATCGTTAGCAACATTTACTTTTTCTAATGGATCTTTAAAATAATCGTATAATTCTTTAGTGTAAACTTTATCAGTACTGTAAACTTGGTCACTTGTAAAATTTTTCAACCATACCGTGTAACGATATTGTTCTGTTCGCATTGAGTAACCCGTTAGCTTTCCTTTTCCATCTACAACTTTATTAATATCAGCTTTATCCATTTTTCTTGGATATTGACTCATTGCATATTCTTTTACAGAAACTTTATTATTTTTCATTACTGGAACCAAACTTTTTCCATCCAAATACGTTGGTACTTTACCAACTGCTAATTCACAAAGTGTAGGAAATACATCTACAAATTCAGTCATTGATTTTGATTGACCAGGTTTAATTCCTGGTGCAGCGATTATTAAAGGTGCTTTGGTTGCTTGCTCATAATTCGTATGTTTTCCCCACATATCATGATCTCCAAGATGCCAACCGTGATCTCCCCAAAGTACAATAATGGTATTTTTAAGTGTTCCTAATTTTTCTAATGTGTTCAATAAAATACCAACTTGAGCATCGGTATAAGAAACCGCTGCATAATAAGCATGAACCAATTCTTTTTGTTTTTCGATGGCTAAACCAAATTTATTAACACCTTTATCAGTATATTTCGCAAATTCTTTAACTCCGGAATAGCTACTTACTTCTCCCGAATTTTGATATGGGAAATCTTTACTGTTTGCTGCATGTTCTTGAAATTCAGCTACTGGCATATCTTCACGATTGTACAAATCCCAATATTTTTTTGGAGATACAAAAGGCAAATGTGGTTTGCGAAATCCAACTGCCATGAAAAATGGTTTTTTGGCAGCATTTAACTTTTCAATTTGCTTTACTGCTAGTTTAGTACTAACACCGTCATCATAGGCATCATCTGGTAAATCAAGACATTCAAAAGCAGGTCCTCTTGCACCTTCTTCATCATCTGCTTCTTTTTTGTCTTTCTTTTTATCTTTTCCTTTACCAACTTCCTCTTTTGCATTTAATGCTTTTAATTCAGGAGATTGATAATGTTTTTGGACAGGAAAACCATTATAATAATCTGATTCTTTTGGAAATAAGTATGGAATAGACCAAGATTGCGGATCAACTTTTTTGTCCACACAACTCGGATGAAATATTTTACCAATTCCAGAAGTAGTATAACCTTGACTGATAAAATACTCTGGAAGTGTTACAATATCAGGATTCATATCCCTCATTTTAGTATGTAAATCTCGTATTTTAGTCACATCTGGTCGCATTCCTGTTAAAAGACTTGCACGTGTTGGTCCGCAAACCGCTTGTTGGCAATAATTATTCAAAAAAACCGTACCCATTTTTGCCAATCGATCTATATTTGGGGTTTTTACCAGCGTATTCCCATAACAACCTAAAAGTGGTTTCAAATCGTCTACTGCGATAAAAAGTACATTTGGTTTTGTTTTTTCTTGAGCGATAATAGTAGAAAATGATAGTATACCTAAAAGTGAAGCTGCGATTAATTTTTTCATTATTTTATTTAATTATTTTTTTTTAAGACTTCGTGAATTGATTTAAGTTTAACTAATATTTATTTTAATACCCATAAAATAGGATTTCGAACTGGCATGTTCCTTACAATTTCGGGCGTTGTAAAATTGGCGTTAAGCGATTTCCATAATTTAATATACTTTTTGTTTTTATAGGCTATTCCACCAAAAAGTAAGCTCGATTGTCTCACTGGCCATTCATCCCAATACATAACATCATGTTGAAAAGGCCAATCTGATTTATTTTCGATATAAGGAATCATGAATTTTAATCCTAATTCTAAATTTTTTCCGTCGTTTGTGGTATAAGCAAAAAGATTGTCTTTTTTTGTTGATAGTATTTGGCAAATACTTGTCATTGCATCCAAATTGAACAAAGAGTAACCATACGGTTTTGTTCGTTTTAATTCCAGAGGAAAGCCACCATCTTTTTCCATTTGATTGGGTAACAATATGTTTTTATAAAAGTTTCTACAAAAATTCATGGTTTTTTCATCACCAATTAAATCTGCAAAAGCGGCCACTTGCATCGTCCAACAGACACTGTGATTATTCCCATTATCACGTTCCGCAATTCCATATTCATGGGTTGTAATCCAATGTAAATAATTTGAAAACCATGATTTAATAACTTCTAAATCAGTTTTTGAAAGTGCCGATGAATTCTCAATAGCTTTGATAGCTTTGGTAACCTCAACCAAATGAACAGTATCAATAATTCCAATGCCACGACCAGTTGCGACTCCTTTTATAGCTTGAGCATAAAGCAAATTAGGATTCATTTTAGTATCCTGATTTACAAACCAAGCTTTCAAATGAAGGGCTAATTTTTCTGAATATTTTTTATCATTAGTTAGAATATAAGCAGAGGCCAAAGCGCCAGATATTTGACTAAACCGTATTAATGCTTCTCGATGTGAAGTGAAATTTGCTGGATTAGTCAATCCGTCTTTTCTAATATAAGGACCTTCCAGATTTTTTTCATCTGGCCACCAATAATCACCTTCGGAATAAAAATCGTGACGGGTTCCCGCACTTCTATCGCAATTTGTGGCTGTTACTGTTTCAGGACTTTCATTCAAATAATCCTCAGCATTTTTTAGAACGCGACTTCTTTCAATTTCATTAAAATTAAAAGCCATCTTACTATTAGAACAACTAATAGTTGTAATTCCAATAAGTAATACAACAACTTTTAGGCTAATTTTTTTCATTTGAAAGAGGTAGAAATACCTGATTTATTGTTTTTTGAATTTTAAAAATTCTCCCTTAAAATTTTGATTTAAGATATTCATTTCAATAAAATCACTTGATGTATTTGGAATAACTTCTATTGACGCTTTCCCATTTGACATTCTAATTGACTCACTTCCTGTTGGAGTTCCTTGGTTTTTTAGTGTTTGACCACCTGATAAACATTGGAAATATACTCTGTCTTCATAATCCAAACAACGTAATTTATTTTTATCGACTGCAATAGCGGTTACCAAATAATTTCCATTTTTCATTTTTTCTGCTGATAATTTTAATCCATCGGCAGCACCATTTTTTGTATAACGATAATTTACATCAATAGTATCGGTTACTTTTTTTCCGTCATTTGTAATTCCAACAGCAACAAAGGTATTTTTCCCTTCTGCAAAATTTACTTCCCAAGTCAATCCGCATGCTGGATAAGCGGTAATATCTCTTGTTTTTATTCCTAATGAAACACCATTTTGAAAGAACTCCACTTTAGGACAATTACTAAAAACATTCAAAATTCGGGGGGTGCTTTTTGGTCCTTGACGCTCTGTCCAAGTATGTGATTCGATATAAGTAAATGGTTTATCACTCCAGTAACTTTTGAATACATAATACGCATCTTTAGGATTTCCATTTCTGTCAACTAATCCTTTTTGATTCATATACGGAATATCATCTTCCGGACGTAAAGGCGTTGCAAAGTCTTTAAAAGCCCATTGCATATTGCCGACAAATGTTGGATCGTTTTCAGAAATATGCAAATGCCAGTCAAATAAATCAACAATATAATTTTCGCTCCAATCACCAATTTGGGCAATATTAGCCACTTTAGTTTGTACAATTGCTTCTTCCCAACCTTCTGATTTTATTTGACCTTCTCCATTAATTGGATTTTCAGAATGACGGCCAACGTGACTGTCACCGCCATATTCAGCATGAATAAAGTGCTTGTAATCTAATTTATATTTGTCAATAGCTTTCTTGTAACTTTTGAAACTACCAGAATACCAGCCCGACCAAATTGAGGGAGAAAAGACATCTACAATTTTTGAACCTTCTTCATATTTACGTATTACAGTTTTACGATTAGGATCTAATTTGTGAGCAATATCATTAAGTTCTGTTAAAAAAACGTTCATTCTTTTGGTATTATCACCATCTTCAAAATCGGGCAACCAACTCATTTCATTTCCTAATGACCATAGAATAATAGATGGGTGGTTGTAATTTTGTTGTATTATTTCGGTAAGCATATTTTTAGCATTAGTTTGCCAAACATCATTTCCAATGCCACCACGACACCAAGGTAATTCGTCCCAAACTAATAATCCAAGTTCGTCACACGCTTTGTAAACTTCGGGATCTTGAGGATAATGAGCCAATCTAACAAAGTTAGCGCCCATATCTTTTATAGATTCCATATCTTTTCGCTGTTGTTCTTTTGACATTGCTGCCCCAACCCCAGCGTGTTCTTCATGTCGGTGGGTTCCTCTAATTAATACTCTTTTTCCGTTGAGAAAAAAAGGACCGTTATCTTTAAATTCGAACCATCTAAAACCTACTTTATCTTCAATTTTATCTTTTTCAATTCCATTTTCTAATAATGAAACCGCAACAGTATATAAATTTGGTTTTTTTATATCCCATAATTCAGGATTTTTAATATCATTAAAAGCAATTGTAGTTTCCTCTCCTGATAAATTTCCTTTTTTTGTCGCTACTATTTTTCCTTTTGGATTTGATAATTGGGCTACATAATTGAAATTGCTAGGATTTTGAAGATTTTTTACTGTTGCAATTACATTTAATGAAGCTAATTTTTCTGAAACTTTAGGTGTAATTATTTTAATGGCATCTAAGTTGTTTTTTGCCATTGAAAGTAACCAAACATCTCTTGTGATTCCTCCATAAATAATAAAATCGCTTTTTTGAGATGGAATTATTTCAATGTTATAACTATTATCAACACGCACGAAAACCTCATTATTTCCTTCATTTATAAATTTAGTAATATCAAAAGTGAATCCGATATATCCTCCAATGTGCTCCCCAACTTCTTTTCCGTTTACATATACTTTTGTGGTAATATTAGAACCTTCAAAATATAATTTATATAGTTTATTGGGATTAATATTTGAAATAACAAGATTTTTTTTATACCAACTTGCACTTCTTCTGTAGCCAGGGTCATTATCGGTTGCGTCTTGACTGTTCCAAGAATGAGGCAAGTTTAAGGCAACCCAATTCGTTGCGTTTTTAACTTCTGATATATTTTTAGCATCGTTTTCTAGATAATTCCAATCTGAATTTATATTGGTTTTAGATCTTACTACAGTTTCTGATTTTTGGGCATAGATAGCGTTAAAACCAAATAATAAAATTACAATTAGTAAGTATGAGTGAGTGTGAATTTTGAATTTCATAAAAATTAAAGAGATTGTTTTCTAATAATTGCTTCCAAAAAATAATAATCAGCATATACAATTGGCTGGTCAATTTCATCTTTTTTAGGCCAATTTCCAGTACTGTGATCTAAAATAAATGGTCCATTTACGGCATCATTTAATAGATATTTATCAGAACTTAGTGTGGTTATTACTTTATTTGAATAGTCTAAATAGGCTTGGTTTTTTGTAAAAGTATATAATTCTAATAATGCAGAAGCCATTACTGCTGCAGAAGAAGCATCTCTAGGTGCATTTGGTATACTAGTGTCATTAAAATCCCAATAGGGTATTCCATCTTCGGGTAATGTTTTATAATTTATGTAATACTTGGCTGTAGCTTCAGCTTGTTTCAAATATTCTTTGTTTTTGGTATATCGATATGCCATTGTAAAACCATAAACAGCCCAAGACTGACCTCTTGCCCATGATGATTCATTATTAAAACCCTGATGTGTTCCTCTACTTCTGACTTTACCAGAAATAGTATCATAATCAACAACATGAAAACA
>Ga0214919_10010625_pt1 | contig 11618 bp, 16 predicted proteins | sample LL1503_MetaG_FD_177994 | JGI IMG/M metagenome (GOLD analysis project Ga0214919, IMG submission 177994) | Freshwater microbial communities from Lake Lanier, Atlanta, Georgia, United States - LL-1503 | ecosystem: Environmental > Aquatic > Freshwater > Lake | place: USA: Georgia | collected...
TACTACAAAACTACGGCAAAACTTTGCAGGTGCAGGTGGCGTAGCCCTTGACTCTTATGCTGGATCAATGGCCAAACTTAGCGTGGCTACTGCTAATGCTAGCGAGACTATTGGCACAGCTCTATTAGATGCGCTTATTAAGGTTAGCGGCAGTAATGGTGTTGACGGCCTTATTAGCAAAATAGATACTTTAGCCTCAGCTTTTGCATCCGTTGTAACTCAGGTAGGTAATGCGGTAGCAGCCCTTACAGGCACAGCTGCGCAAAAGGCTTTTAGCCCTGGCTATTACGTGAGCGGTGGCAAAGCGGGCGGTAGGACAGTAGCCCCAACAGGTGCGGGTAATATGGCCCTAAGCGTTTTGAGCCAGGATACTCAAAAGTCAGATTTAGCAGCTAAAAAGAAAGCTGAGTTAGATGCTATTAAGCGTAATAAAGAGCTTGCAGCTTTAGCTAAGTCTCAGGCTAAGAGTGCAGCAGATCAACTTAAAGCCAAGCGTGACCAAGCCGCGTTAGATAAGGCAGCTTTAGTTTTAGGTAAGGGCCAAGATGTATTTAATATGGATGCTATTCAGATACAGGCAGCCTTACTATCTAAACAAGATGAGATTAACAAACTAGGTGCTACTGCAACAGACCAACAAAAACTGCAACTAACCAATGACCTTGTGCGCTTAACTATTAAACAAGACATCCTAAAATTAGAGGATGCTATAGCTGCTAAAGATGTTGAGGGCGCTACTGCTCTTGCAGCTAAACTTAATAAGGATTTAATGATTTTAGGCACTTTGCAAGGCCAAGCTCTTAAACTGGCAGATATAAATAATATATTAAATAGCTTTAAGCCTAAGGATTTAATTAACTTAGAAAACCTTAACCAAGCGTTAGCTTTACTTATGGCTATGGCTGGCGTAAAAATAAGCCCTCAAACTGTAGCCCAGGTCAGCGGTGGTGGCGGTGGTGGTGGCGGCGGCGGCGGCGGGTCAGGTTTTGATTTAACTACTATACCTAAATTGCCGCATTTAACGGGTACTGAGTCAATAGATGCAATTATAGAGGTAGCCGATGCCGTTGCTGCATTAAATAATGCAATAGCTGACGAGATAGATGCACGTAATGCAGCTGCCGCTAAAGCTTTAGATGAAGGCATCTTAGGCAAAATAGTTGCAGCGGCTACGGCAGCTGCTCTAGAGGCAAATAAAGAGCGCTACGGTAATGCGGGCGGTGGCCCAGTTGTAACTATTATAGATAAGACCAGCGGCCTAATTGAAGTAGTACAAAATGCGGTACAAGAAAATAACAGGTTTGGTAATAACCTTAGTTACGCTGGAGCGATATGAGCATCCCAGTAATTAACGCGGTTATTAACTTTAGTACTGGGCCTAGCTTTGCTCAGGCGATGATTTTGGACAGCGGCATATTAGGCACTAATATCCTGGCCGATGCAGCTAGCGTTATTGTGGACGTATCAGACGTAGTAGATAGTATTGAGACCAAGCGCGGGCGTAATCCTCAGGCTGACCAATTCCAAACAGGCAGCCTTACTATGCGTATCGTTGACCAAAACGGTGATTTTAACCCACAAAACCCAGCCAGCCCATATTACAATTTATTAACACCTATGCGTAAAGTTCAGATTACGGCTACATACGGGGCAACTACTTACCCTATCTTTGCTGGTTTTGTTACTAGCTTTACAACTACTATACCTAAAAATGCTAATGACGTGGTTTATACAACTATCACAGCTGTAGATGCTTTTAGACTGGCACAAAATGCACAGATCAGTACCGTAGCGGGCACCTCAGCGGGTCAGCTCAGCGGTGCAAGAATAAATAACCTTTTAGATGCTATTAGCTGGCCAGCAACGATGCGTGACGTAGATGCAGGCCTGACCACTATGCAGGCAGACCCAGGCACGGCCCGTACAAGCCTTGCAGCTATGCAAACGGTAGAGACTAGCGAGTATGGGGCCTTATATGTAGATGCCGCTGGCTCGTTTGTCTTTCAAGATCGCGCAGTCACCGCTGGCAGTAGTGGCCTCACGCCTGTGGTTTTTAACGATAATGGCTCAGGTATTGGTTACTTTAATGCGGTGTGGCGCCTTGACGATACGCTTGTTTACAACTCAGCCAGCATTACCCGTACAAGTGGCACGGCCCAGACGGCCATAAATCAAGCCAGCATAGATAAGTACTTTGTGCATAGCTACAACCAACAAAACCTATTGATGCAAACCGATGCCGTAGCCCTGGATTACGCCCGTGCATATGTAGCATCTAGAGCTGAGACCAGTATTAGATGCGATGCTATACAGCTAGACCTTTATACCGATAACTACACAGCTGGCACGGTTGCAGCGCTAGGCCTTGACTACTTTGATCCTGTAACTATTACAACTAATCAGCCTGGTGGATCAACGCTAACTAAGACTTTGCAGGTGTTTGGCGTAGCTCAAAGCATTACGCCTAACAGCTGGAAAACAACACTCACCACTTTAGAGCCAATTATTGACGGCTTTATATTAGACTCAGCAATATACGGCCTGCTTGACAGCGGCGTATTAAGTTATTAAGGAGATAGGACTATGGCAGCTGGATTAGGTTTTAAGACCTTTACTACTGGCGAGGTACTTACGGCAGCTGACACTAACGGCTACCTAATGCAAGGCGTATTGGTGTTTGCCTCATCAGCTGCCCGCGCTGCAGCTATTACCTCACCACAAGAGGGGCAATACTCTTACCTTAAAGATACAAACAGTACTGAGTATTATGACGGGGCCGCGTGGATTGCTGCACCTATTGGTGATATTACAGGTGTTACGGCTGGCGTTGGTATTTCTGGCGGTGGCACGTCTGGTGATGTAACAGTTACTAACTCAATGGCAACTGCAATTACAACTAATGGCGATTTAATTTATGGAACGGGCTCAGGCACTTTTACACGCAGGGGCATAGGATCTACGGGTAATGTGCTTACAGTTTCAGGCGGCATTCCAGTCTGGTCTGCACCTGCTGGCGGTGGCAAAGTCTTGCAGGTAGTAAGTGCAACAACCTCAACCGCCGTAAGTAGTTCCTCAACAACTCTTGTTGATACTGGATTGACTGCATCAATAACACCAAGTCTTGCAACAAGTAAAGTTTTAGTAATGGTGACTCAGTCCTGTTACAAATCCGCGGCAAGTGCAAACAATGGTTTAAGATTGAATATAAATCGCGGTGCAAGTGCCATATTTACAACAGATTATATTTTATTTACTGGCACGGCGATAGAATTATCTACACTGGTTACTTCTTCTTTTTTAGATTCTCCAAGCACAACATCGGCCACAACTTACAAAACTCAATTTTCAAATCGTCAGGCTGCCGCGAGTGTTGATGTGCAACCTTCTTCGACAACTTCAACAATTATTTTAATGGAAATAGGTGCTTAATATGGCTAAAGGTAAAGAAATATTAGAAATGTTAATTCCGTCTGGCGGTTGGACAATTACTGGAGATGATTTTTCTGGTATCCAATTTTTAGAAGCAACACCAATTACAGAAGCGCAATTCAATGCTGGCTTTGCGCAATATGATGCTTGGAAAGCCGAACAAGCGACAAAGGCAGAGGCAGATAAAGCATCTGCTCAGGCTAAACTTGCTGCACTAGGTTTAACTGCTGACGACTTGAAGGCACTTGGGTTATAAATGGAACACTTGATTAAGAAAGTGGCCAATGCAGACTAGCTACAACGGCTGGCCAGCATCTAAAGAGGAGGCTGACATAGGCGTTAAACCTTTTAAGGTTGAGGGCACAAGCCTTAAAATCCGTTGCGCTGAAAAGGTAGCGCCGCTGCTTATCAACTTTGCTAAAGAGTTTAACGAACTAATAGAGCCTATAGAAGGTGGCACGTTTGACGATTGGGGCTACTGCTACAGAGACGTAAGAGGTGTGCCAGGCAAGTTAAGTAATCACAGTAGCGGCACAGCTATAGACCTTAATGCGAGTAAACATCTTTTAGGCAAGGTAGGTACCTTTGATGCGGCTAAGGTGCCAATGATCCGTGCGCTAGCTAAAAAGTATGGGCTAACCTGGGGCGGGGATTGGACTAGAAAAGATGAAATGCACTTTGAGATAGCACTAAGCCCTGAAAAGGTCACGGCTTTAATTACTAAGTTAGGATTAGAAAATGCCAACTAGCGCACAGGTAACAGTAACTACTACAGCTACATTATTAGTAGCAGCATCCACTTTTGACCAAACCGTATGGCTGCATAACTCAGGCGGCGCACTTTATATTGGCGCTAGCAACGTAACCACAGCAAACGGTTACAAGCTAGATAATGATGACAAAATGGAGTTACCCGTAGGCGATAATGAACCTCTTTACGGGATTGTAGCCTCAGGTACTAATACGGTTTTTGTACTAAAACAGATCAACTAAGGGGCATTTAGGAGCAATACAATGAAAGAGCAACTAAAGGCTGCGGCCTTGTCCTACCTACGTGCAGCTCTATCGTGCGTGGGCGCGCTGTATCTATCAGGCATCACAGACCCTAAAATACTAGCTAATGCTTTTCTAGCTGGGCTAATTGGGCCAGTACTTAAAGCTATAGCACCTAATGAAAAGCAACTTGGGATAGGCGCTAAGTAGATGTCACAAGCCCAGGCATATGTAGCTATGGCGTTGGGGATCGCCACGCTAGGGGGCCTTATGGCTGGGCTTGTACGCCACCTTGTTAAGTACTACCTATCTGAGCTAAAACCTGACGGCAACGGCGGGCATAACCTTGTAGGGCGAGTTGAGCGCATAGAGGTACGCGTAGATAAGATTTATGAGATGTTGCTAGAGGACAGACTGAGTAAGTAGCGCGTGTCGCGTTGCCTTTTGTCGGTGCGTAGGTTCATACTTTAACCACACGCTGAGAGGGCTACTCAGGTAGTAGCTTAATCGGCCTTAACAAAGGGCGAAAGATGAACAGTTTAGATTTAATGGTAGTAGGTATGGTTTGCCTATTTATGGGCTTATTTATATGGGCAGCTTATGAAATGGGCTACAAGGTAGGCCTGGGTGAAGGTTATCTACGTGGCCGTAATATAGCTAAGGCGCTAAAAGAAGCTGAGGCCAAGCGATGAGTAATTTTTTAGAAGGATACGAGGATGTCAACGCCCGCATTATTAGGGCACGTGCAGAATATCCGACCCTACGCCTTGTTGCTTATATCGAGGATATAGATATAACAAAAGGTTATATTTTGGTTAAAGCTGAGGCGTACCGTGAGTACGAAGATCATCTACCTAGCGCTGTTGATTATGCTTTTGAGGCCCGTAGCGACAGAGGCGTTAATTTACACTTTTGGGTAGAAAACGCAGTAACAAGCGCTTACGGGCGTGTTATTGGTTTGCTGACCCCAGGAGGCATAGCAAGAAGCACTAAGCAGGATATGGAAAAGGTAGAGGCTCTTAGCACTAAAGACGTAGCACCTGTTAGCGATGATTTATGGGCTACTACACCTGTAGCACAGACTATAGAGGCAGTTAAAAATGAGCTAGGCGGCATCTACCTGCAAGGCAAACCTGAGTGTAGGCACGGTGCCCGCGTTTGGCGTACTGGCACTAGCGCTAAGACAGGCAAAGAGTGGGGCAACTACAGCTGTATCGAAAAGAGTAAGGCAACACAATGCGACCCCGTTTGGTATATGCAGACCTCTACAGGTTGGGCGCCCCAGGTATGAGCGACAGCTACGAGTTAATCAACCTTAAAGAGATGACAGGCAAACTCTTTGTTAACGGTGAGTTAGCAGCTGAGTACAAGGTAGAGCAGTGCGATAAATGCGCTTTAGTAGCACAGCTAGATAAGTTTGGCTATCAAAAAAACAGCTTTGAAAACATCATATGGTTTTGCAAAGGCTGCCGATGATAAAAGTAGTCTTAGACGAATATCAAAAGCTCATAGCTGAGCAATACGGCATAGCAAGGGCTAAGAGTTTTGTAGCTCATTTTAATGGCAAAACCAACACTAATTATGAGCAACAAAAACACGGTGGAGACTTTGACCAGTTCATAGATCGCCAGGTAGCAGCTGTTGCAGCTGAGTTAGTTGTTGCTGAGTATCTTGGCTTTACCGATTTTGTGCCTAAAAATGACGTGTACAAAGATGAGGCCGATGTAGGCAGCAATATAGAGGTCAAGTACACACATCTTATGACAGGTAACCTACTCATACGCAAACGTGACAGAGACACCGACTATGGCGTATTGGTTATTGGTGATATGAACGCTTTTTACATAGTTGGCTTTATCAGCGTAAAAGAGGCAAAAACAGAGTTATACGGTAAGCATCATTTACCAGGCTGCTATCTCGTACCAAAACAAAATCTAAAACCTATTGAGGATTTATTCGCGATAGGAGACACGGCTTATGAACGAGTCCATACGCTTTGAGTGCCGTAGCTGTAAGAAAATAACAGAGCAGATAGAGCGCATAGTTACAGATAACCTGCCTGCTAACGTAAAAGTTTTACAATGCAAGGTATGTAGCAAAATGAGCGTTTGCCTATTGGTTACTTATGCCGATGTATGAGTATGAGTGTATTAGCTGCTCCATACGCTTTGAGGTTCAGCGATCCATACACGATGTAAACATACCTAAGTGCTGTGGCTTTGATATGCGCCGTATTTATGACCCAGTAGGTGCCATATTTAGGGGCACAGGTTGGGGCAAGGATGTCCGATAATGCAGAGTGGTTACGTGTGTGGCATATTGTAGAGCGCTATTTAAGTGATGTAGATGTACTAGACCCAGCTGAGTTAACTAACCTGATTGTGCCTACCGATGCTAAATAGTTATCCACAGAAGTTATCCACAGGCACCCTAAACCTGTGGACGACACGCCAAACGCGCTTAAGTTATCCACAACTGGCCAGTAACTTGACACATACGCTACGCTCAAACTGCTTGAAGCAAGCCGCTGAGGCGGGTAGCTTGCTAAAGCGTGTAGAGCTACTGGGTCAGAGTATTGCCTTGACGGCGTTGCTTTCAATAACAGGCATTACTACAGCTAATGCTTACGATCCAAACGTAGAGGCATATAAAGTTTATTCTCATATGAAGTTATTAGATGATAAGCAATATAGATGCTTAGTTATATTGTGGCGTAATGAAAGCCAATGGAATCCTAAAGCTAAGAATCCTAAGAGCAGCGCATACGGCATACCTCAGCTGCTAAAGATGACAGAGACTAATCCATATAAACAGATAGACTTAGGCTTAAAGTATATTGCTAAACGTTATGGCAATCCTTGTAAGGCTTTAGATCATCATAAGAAGGTAGGGCATTACTAAGTGAAGGCTAAAGACCCTAGAGATAACAGGCGCTATAAAGCTAGGCGCTTGCAGGTGTTGAACGCTGGGGGCTGGGTGTGTTACTACTGTGGCCAAGAGGCTAGCCAGGTTGACCACGTGATACCCATAGCTAGCGGTGGTGACCCTATGAGCCTTGATAACTTAGTGCCTGCCTGTAAGCGATGCAATCTCAGTAAGGGTAAGAAGTCACAGGGCGTTTTTTTAGCCACAACGGACACCCCCCCTGTCTTTTCTGACCTTTTATCCCCAAAAACGTCTGTAATGACCCAGCAAGGCCCTTGTACTGGCCAACCTGAGCAGGATGTTAACTAATGGCAACCAAAGCTAGCCAGCCCTTACGAGGGGCGGTCAAACCACGCTTAGAAAACAAGCCGCTGAAAGGCCCCAGCCGTGGCGATGAGGTTGCACAGCTTGCAGAGGATATTGGCCTGCCGCTTTTACCCTGGCAACGCTATGTAATGCAGGATATGTTGACGATAGATAAAAATAAAATGTTTATCCGTAAGACAAACCTGTTGCTGACCTCACGCCAACAGGGCAAAAGTCACCTGGCGCGTATGCGTATCCTGGCGGGCTTATTCCTGTTCAATGAGCGTAACCACGTGGTCATATCCTCAGCGCGATCTATGGCATTAACTACCTTTAGAGAAGTGGCACAAGCTATAGAGGATGCACCTATCTTAAAAAAAGAGCTGAAAAGTATCCGCTATGCCAACGGTAATGAGGCCATAGTCTTAAAGTCAGGTGCCCGCCTAGATGTTAGAGCTGCTACACGTGACTCAGCCCGCGGCGCTACGGCAGATTTTCTATTTATAGATGAGCTTAGAGAAGTTGACCAAGTGGCCTTTGCAGCTGCTATGCCAGTAACCCGCGCACGGCCTAACGCGCAAACCCTACTGGCCAGTAATGCGGGCGATGCTTTTAGCGTGACCTTAAACGAGCTACGGGAGCGATGCCTGGCGCATCCGCCTGAGTCACTAGGTTATTACGAGTACAGCGCCCCACAGTTTGCAGCTTTAGATGATCGTAAAGCCTGGGCGCAAGCCAACCCAGCTTTAGGAATACTCGTAACTGAGGCCTCAATTCAGGAAGCCCTAACCACACAAACCACAGAGCAATTTAGGACAGAAACACTATGCCAATGGATAGATTCGCTACAATCACCGTGGCCCCACGGTTCTGTTGAGGATGCCAGCGACATCAACCTAAAAATGGCACCTGGGCCTTTAACTATTTTTGCCTTTGACGTAAGTCCGAGCCGCCGCGATGCAAGCCTTGTTATGGGTCAACTGTTGCCTGACGGGCGCATAGGCGTAGCGGTATTAGAGACGTACAGCTCACAGGTTGCAGTAGATGAGCTAGTTATAGCTGCAAGTATTAAAAAATGGGCTGACCTGTATTACCCACGTTTGGTTTGCTATGACAAGTACACCACGCAAAGTATTGCCCAGCGTTTACAAAATGCAGGGTGCCAAACGCGAGACGTATCAGGGCAGAGCTTTTATACAGCTTGCTCAGACTTTCACGATGCCCTGGTTAATGATCGTTTGCGGCACTCAGGCCAAGATTTACTTATACAACAAATGGCCAACTGCGCGGCAAAAATAACACCCGATGCCTGGCGCATTGTGCGCCGTAAATCGGCTGGCCCTGTGGATATTCCAATCGGCTTAGCTATGGTTATTCATATCCTGGCTCAGCCTGTATCTGAGGCTAAAGTTTACGTTTAGACACGCCGAGCCTGTGTATAACTTTACACCTGTGGATAACCTATAATCCGCCCTATGGGTCTATTGCAAACTTTTGGTTTATCTAAAAAAGATGTTACCGCCCAGCTAGCCCCTGCCGTTATGTCACAAGGTTACGGCGCTGGCGTTTATAGCTACGGCGGCCTTTATGCAACTGGCAACGGCGCCCCGTTTATGGATCGCTTTACAGCTTTGCAAGTGCCAGCTGTTAATCGTTGCCGTAATTTAATTGCAGGTGTTATATCAAGTATTGATTTAGAGCTATACAAAAAATCTACAGGTGCAGAAATGGAAAGCCCGCTATGGCTTGACCAACCCGATATGCGCCAGCCACGTAGCGTAACTATTGCTTATACCGTTGATTCACTTTTATTTTACGGCGTTGCATATTGGCGCGTTACATCTTTGTACGCCGATGACGGGCGCCCTAGTGGTTTTGAGTGGATAGCCAATACTCGCGTAACTGTTACAACTAATAAGTATGGCGATGAGGTTGAGTATTATTCTGTTAATGGTGAGCGCGCCCCTATGGCGGGTATTGGATCACTCGTTACTTTTCAATCTTTGTTACCTGGCGTATTAGAGACAGGTGCCCGCACAATACAAGCTGCAATAGATTTAGAAAAAGCCGCAAGTGTTGCAGCTGCTACACCAATGCCAACTGGATTTATTAAAAACAGCGGTGCAGATTTACCTGAGGCACAGATAAGCGGTTTGCTGGCTGCGTGGAAAGCAGCACGTGCCTCACGCAGTACAGCATATTTAACAAGTACTTTAGATTATCAACAGGTTGGCTTTAGTCCTAAAGATATGATGTACAACGAGGCTAGCCAGTATTTAGCTACACAGATAGCGCGTTTAATGAACGTGCCCGCATATTACATAAGTGCAGATATGAATAACTCTATGACTTACCAAAATATATTAGACGGGCGAAAAGAGTTTGTAGCATATTCGCTGCAGCCTTTTATTAGCGCTATTGAAAACCGTTTATCTATGGATGATATTACAGCTCACGGTAACGTAGTGCGCTTTGCGTTAGATGAAACTTTCTTACGTGCCGATACTGCAGCTCGTTTAGATGCAATAGAGAAAATGCTTAACCTGGGTTTAATTGATCTACAGCAAGCTCAGAGTATGGAACAACTAAGCCCAATGGGCCTTAATGAAGGGAACGGCACTAATGATATTAACCTTTAGTGGCAATATAGAGGCAGTAGATAGTGGAGATCGCCGTACTATCTCAGGTAAAATTGCACCTTATGGTGAGGTTGGCTATACAAGCGCTGGCAAAGTAGTTTTTGCTGAGGGTTCAATTAGCGCACCTGAGCCAAGCCGAGTAAAGCTTTTAATGTCTCACGATAACTCAAAGCCAGTTGGACGTATGCAGAGTATTACATCTGCTAAAGACGGTTTATATGCAAGTTTTAAGGTAAGTGCCTCATCACGGGGCAGCGATGCAATTTTGCTAGCCCAGGAACAACTTATGGACGGCTTATCCGTTGGTGTGGAAGTTACCGCATCAGAGCCTAAAAAAGATTATCTCCTGGTCACCGCTGCTACCTTACGCGAGGTATCACTCGTTGAGAGCGCTGCCTTTGCAAGCGCTGCGGTGCAAAAAATTGCTGCCGCTGCAGGCGATATGCCTGTGGATGCTGCTATGTCACAAAGTACAAAAGTTACAACTACCAATACGGTAATAAATACAACCACAACCGAAACCGAAACCGAAAGCGAGGCCGCTGTGACTACAGCCCCCGATCAATCCGCACCTGAGGCAGTAGATGCCACAGAGCAGGCTGCACCTACAGTAGAGGCAGCTCGTAAAATCATCCTACCAAGCGCGCTTAATTCACAGCGTGTACGTACACCAATCGTAAATATGGGTTCTTATACAGAGCACAAAATCAAAGCTGCACTAGGTAATGAAGATAGCAAGCTGTACATCACAGCTGCAGATGACTCATTTTCAACTAACCCAGCATTTAACCCAACTCAGTACCTATCAGAGTTCCCAACTAATACACGTTTTGGCACACCTGCTATTGATGCGTGTTCACGTGGTACTTTGCCAGCTAGCGGTATGACTATCTCAGTACCGTCTCTTGTTACATCCGCAGGCGGTCAATCAGGCGTAGCACCTGAGGTAACTGTTGAGGCTGAGGCTGGAGCAGTACAAAATACAGGTATGGTTACAGAGTACTTAACTGGCACAGTAAATAAGTACTCAGGTATGAACACTATTAGCATTGAATTGCTAGAGCGCTCTGATCCTAACTTCTATGCTGAGCTAACTAATCAGCTACAAAACGCTTACTTAAAGACTATTGATACAACAGTATTAGCAGCTTTAATTACAGCAGGACAGCAAGGCGCAACACAGGCAGCTACAAGCGCAGGCGTAATTGCTTATGCGGCAGATGCAGCGCAAAAGGTGTACACAGCAACAGGTTACTTTGCTAGTAACTACGTTGCGAATCCAAGCCAATGGCAATTATTGCTCGGCGCTACCGATTCAACTGGACG
>Ga0214919_10010626_pt1 | contig 11618 bp, 12 predicted proteins | sample LL1503_MetaG_FD_177994 | JGI IMG/M metagenome (GOLD analysis project Ga0214919, IMG submission 177994) | Freshwater microbial communities from Lake Lanier, Atlanta, Georgia, United States - LL-1503 | ecosystem: Environmental > Aquatic > Freshwater > Lake | place: USA: Georgia | collected...
CCTTCTTCCCCTTCCCTGACGGTCTCCTCGCCGCCGCCGACGCCGGCGCGACCTGCGCCATCCAGCCGGGAGGCTCCGTGAAGGACGCCGACGTCATCGCCGCCGCCGACGCGCGCGGCATGGCGATGGTCTTCACCGGTATGCGCCACTTTAAGCACTGAGTTCCGCGCAGCGGAACTCAGTGCTCAGAGGTGCGTTGGCTTGAGTATCGAGTATCGGGAAATGCCTTCATCCCCCATACTCAATACTCCAAACTCGATACTCTAGTTAGAGCTTAATCCCAATCTTCTCGAGCAGGCGGGCGAGTTCGTCGTCGCTGCTGAAGGGGATCGAGATGCTGCCCTTCGTTCCTTTCCGGACGACGGACACGGGCGAGGCGAAGTGGGACGCGAGGCGCTTTTGGACGTCGGCGACGACGGTCTGGACGGTCTTCTTATGCTCGGTCTTCTTGGTCGAGACGACCTTCTTGACCTCGGCTTCGGTGGCGCGAACGGAAAGACCCTTCTCGATCACGAGACGGGCGACCTGCACGCGATGGGCGACGTTCTCGATACCGAGCAAGGCCTTGGCGTGGCCGGCGGAAAGCTGACCCTTGCGCACGTAACCCTGGAGTTCGTTGTCGAGGGCGAGGAGACGGACGCTGTTCGCGATGCTGGCGCGCGGCTTACCGAGACGGTCGGCGACGGCTTCCTGGGTAAGGTTGAAGTCACGCATGAGCGAGGCGAAGCCGAGGGCTTCGTCGATGGGGTTGAGGTCGGCGCGCTGCAGGTTCTCGATGAGCGCGAGCACGGCGCTGGAAGCGTCGCTAGCCTCGAGGATGCGCGCGGTGATGGTCTTCTGGCCGATCAGCTTAAAGGCGCGGAAGCGGCGTTCGCCGGCGATGAGCTCGTAGCCGTCCTTCACCTTGCGGACGACGATCGGCTGCATGAGGCCTTCGGAACGGATCGAGTCGGCGAGTTCCTTCACCTGGGCGTCGTCGAAATCGCGGCGCGGTTGGCGGGGATTCGGGACGATCGAAGTCAGCGGCAATTCCTGCAGCAAGAGGCCCGGCGCGACGGGAGCAGCGGCCGGGGCGGCGGCGACCGGAGTCGGCTGAGCGGCGGCGGCCGGGGCGGCGGGCTTGGCGACGCCACCTCCGATGAGGGAACCGAGACCGCGACCGAGGGATTTCTTGGGAGGAGTGGCCATAGGGCTTGCGAAAGGGGTTAGCGTCCGGCGGTTTCGGGCTGCGGGACGAAGATATCGACATCCGCTTTCAGGGCGGCAGGCGAGGAAAGGTTATTCGCTTTCAGGATCCATTCGAGTTTGGAGCCATTACGAAGGGCGATCTTCTTGACCGTATCCCCGGATTTGACGTGATACTTGATGCCGGTCCGGGGGACGTCGGACGGCGCACCTTCTTCGGCCTGGGCCGGGGCTTCGGCCTGAGCGGCCGACTTAGGGGCCTTGCCGGACTTCGTGGCAGGGGCGGGGCCCGACTTCCCGAGGGCAGCGTTCACCTGACGGGTGAGCTCGGCGAGCGCGGTATTCACTTCGTCGGTCTGCTGCTTCAGACGACGATCCACTTCGGCCAAGGTTTCAGCGCGCGCCTTGGACAAGGCTTCGCCCTGCGACGCGGCCGGAGACTGTCCGGCCTTCTGGCGGTTAAGCGCGGTGCGCAGGTCGGCGTTCTCGAGCTTCAGCTTCTCGACCTCGTTACGGAGTTCGGCGAGATCCTGCTGCATCCCGGCAAGCTGGGCGTTCTGCGCCGCCAAGGGAAGCAGACCGAGGAAAAGAATGAGGATGCCGAGACGCATGGACGGAGGAAAACATGCCCAAAGCGGGAGAGCAAGCAAGGTAGGGCTGGGCGCCCTCGCCCAGCCGCGGCTGACCAAGGTTGGTCAGCCCTACCCATTACCTGCCCCTGCCCCAACCCCTACCCCTTGGAATTAATCTGTATCCCCGCCCTTCCCGGCCCTACCTTGACCTCCGATGTCCAAGGTCCTGGTAGCCCTCTCCGGCGGCGTTGATAGCGCCGTGGCGGCCCTTCTGCTCAAGCAGCAAGGGCATGAGGTGCATGCCGCCTACTTCCGGACCTGGATGAACGAGGAAGGCCTGCCCTTCCCCGGCGAGTGCCCCTGGGAGGATGATGTCCGCAACGCCCAGGCGGTCGCCGAGCACCTTGGCCTGCCCTTCCGGATCATCGACCTGGTCCAGGACTACCGCGACACGGTCGTCCAATACCTTGTCGACGGCTACCGCCATGGCCTGACCCCGAACCCCGACATCATCTGCAACCGCGAGATGAAATTCGGCGTCTTCCTGCGCAAGGCGCTGAAGGACGGCTACGACGTCATCGCGACGGGCCACTACGCTCGCCGCCGCGAGAACGCCGACGGGACGTTCGACCTCCTCGAAGGCCTCGACCCGAACAAGGACCAGTCCTACTTCCTCGCCCTCCTCCGCCAAGAACAGCTCGCGAAGGCGATTTTTCCGATCGGCGAACTCCTCAAGCCCGAAGTCCGCAAGCTGGCGACGGACGCGCGACTGCCCAACGCGGAACGCAAGGACAGCCAAGGCATCTGCTTCCTCGGCCAGATTCCCGTGCAGGATTTCCTCGAACGGCACATCCCGGATTCGCCCGGCCCGGTCGTGAACGCCGCCGGCAAGGAGATCGGTAAGCACCGCGGCCTGCATCGCTACACCATCGGCCAGCGCAAAGGTATCGGCCTGCCGTCCAACACCGACCACGAATACTTCGTCGTGGTGAAGAAGGACTTCGCGACCAACACCCTGCACGTCGCCTTCGACAAGCCGGACGCGCCCTGGCTTTACACCAGTGAAGCCATCGCGCGCGACTTCACCTGGATCAACCAGCCCGTCGTCGGCGAACAGGATATCCTCGCCCGCGTGCGATATCGCGACAAAGCCACGTCGGCCCGCTTCAGCCCGCAGCCCGACGGCACCGTCCGCCTACATTTCGCCGAGACCCAGCGCGGCCTCGCGCCCGGCCAGGTCCTCGCCGTCTACCACGACCGCGTGCTCATGGGCGGGGGAGTTTTCGTATAAGGGGAAGGGGCGCGACCCCATCACCTCGCAACCTTGACCTTATCCGGTTTGTCCAGAAGTTGAGGCCATGCCCGAAGGCTCCGCAGTCCAACGCATGTTCTCCGGGATCGCCTCCCGTTACGACTTCGCGAACCGCGTGCTCAGCCTGGGACTTTGTGTCGGTTGGCGCGAACAACTCGTCGCCGCCGCCAAGGCCGCTAACCCGAAGACCGTCGCCGACCTCGCCACCGGCAGCGGCGACGTCGCGTTCGCGCTCCGTCGCGATCTCCCCGTCGATTGCGCGGTCGTCGGCTATGACTTCTGCGAACCGATGCTCGAGATCGGCCGGGTCCGAGCGAAGCAGGAAAACGTCGCGCTGGAATTCAAGACCGGCGACTGCATGAAGCTGCCCATCGCGGACGCATCGCAGGACGTGGTCAGCATCGCTTACGGCATCCGCAACTTCGAAGACCGCGCCAAGGGCCTCGGCGAACTGCGCCGCATCCTCCGTCCGGACGGCACCTTGCTGATCCTCGAGTTCTCCCAACCGAGCGCCTGGTTCATGCCGTTCCACTTCATCCATGTCCGCTGCGTGCTGCCGGTGCTCGCGGGCATCCTGACCGGAGACTTCGGTGCTTACAAATATCTCGGCACCAGCATCGCCGGCTTCCCGGACGCCGCGGGCCTCGACGCGGAGCTCAAGTCCGCCGGTTTCGCCAAGGTAAGCCATAAAAGGATGCTTTTCGGCACCGTGGCCCTCCATCAGGCACAGGCCTGAAAAATTCCTTGCCTTAGGGGGCTGGGGTCGTTTGCTCAAACCCCTCACTACGGGCTCGTGGTGAAATGGATATCATTTCTGACTACGGATCAGACGTTTGGGGTTCGAATCCCTACGAGCCCACCACTTTGAGCGCTAACCGGATTAAAACCCCGGTTAGTTGTATTTGGGCGGCAAGGCGGAGCCGATGCCGCCCAAGAGCGGTTAGCGGTTGGCGGTTAGCGGATAGGACAGCCCCAACCCAAAGGGAAACCGGAAAGGATTCTAGGGTCATCAGGTACGGCTGCGGCCCTGGGACCAGTCCCTGAACCAGAGAACCTGAACCAGGCACCCGATGGCCGAGACCCGGGACCTGAAAGTATCTCCGTCACCCCAGCCAATCATCCGGTTTCCGGCCTCCCCTTGCTTGAATTGCCTTCCTAACCGCTAACCGCCAACCGCTATCCGCTATCCGCCTATACCTTATACACGTCCGGCATCTGCTTGCCCGACGGATAGACGTAAGCCCGGTCCTCGAAGTTCCGGAGTTCGACGATGCCGTCGTGGATGGCCTGGACGTATTCGGGATTGATCGGGACCTTCCCGCCGCCGCCCGGGGTATCGATGATCAGCTGCGGCACGGCGTAACCGGTCGTGTGGCCGCGGAGCGCGCGGATGATGTCGATGCCCTTCTGGATGGGCGCGCGGAAATGGGTCGAGCCTTCGATCAGGTCGCAGGCGTAGAGGTAATACGGACGCACGCGCATCATCAGCAGGCGATGGACGAGGGACTTCATCACCTCGGCTTCGTCGTTGATGCCGGCGAGGAGCACGGACTGGTTGCCGAGCGGCACGCCGGCGAAGGACAGGCGCTCGCAGGCCGTGGCCAGTTCGCGGGTGATCTCCTTCGGGTGGTTGGTGTGGATGCTCAGCCAGATCGGCCCGTGCTTCCGGAAGACTTCGGCGAGCTCGGGCGTGATGCGCTGCGGCAGGAAGACCGGGATACGCGACCCGATCCGGATGAACTCGACGTGCTTGATGGCGCGCAGACGTCCGAGGAGCGCGTCCAGCTTGGCGTCGGACAGCAGCAAAGGGTCGCCGCCGGACAGCAGCACGTCGCGGATCTCGGCGTGCTCCTCGATGTACTTCAGGCCCGCCTCGAGCTCGGGATGGAAATCGTAGGCCTGGGCGTTGGACACCAGACGGCTGCGCGTGCAATAACGGCAATACGAGGCGCAACGGTCGGTCACAAGGAAGAGCACGGGTCCGGGTAGCGATGGACGATGCCCGGGACGGGCATGGTGCCTTCTTCGCCGACCGGATCCTCGGACTCGCCGACGGCGACATAGGACTCCTCGATGCGCGGGATGACCTGACGGCGGACCGGGCAATTCGGATCCTTCGGATCGATGAGATTGAAGAAGTGCGGCGTGATCGAGAGCGAGAGCTTGTGCGGGGCGAAGAGGCACCCTTCCCGCTCCTCCTTGGTCAGCTCCAGCAGCTCCTCCAGCTGGGCCAGCGTCGTGATGCGGTTACGCAGCTGCCAATGCCAGTCGTTCCACTCCGCGGCAGGCACGTCCTTCCATCGGCCTTGGCCGGAATGCCAGTTTTCGCGGAGGTCCTGTGGATACATCGGCTAAGACGAACAACCTAACGGTCAGGACGCCTAATGCAAACGGGTAAGCGTATCGCCTTACGGCAGCGGCGGCGGGCCCTTGCGGCCGAACCAGCCGGCGAACGGATGCCAGAGCTGACCGAAGTAGCCCTTCGGCACCGGCTCGGTCGCGCCGAAGTTCTGCGGGAGCCGATCCTTCGGCATGTAGTAGGTGCCGAAGAGGATGTCCCAGAGCGGCAGGAGGCCGGCGAAATTCTTGTCGATCGCCTCCGGGGCCCTGGAGTGATGCCAGCGATGGAAGACCGGCGTGGCGACGACGGAGCGCAGCGGTCCGAAATCCCAGTCGACGTCGGCGTGCAGGAAGATGGCGTAGAGCGTCAGGAAGCCGCTGACGCCGGCCGTCACGGTCGGGTCGAACCCGAGGAACAGGAGCGGCACCGCGGGCGCGATCTTGTTCACGGCCTCGTTGACCGGATGCACGCGGACGGCTGAGAGCCAGTCGAGCTCCTCCGAGCTATGGTGCACCGCATGGAACGGCCACCAGGCTCCGGTGTGGAAAAGCCGGTGCAGCCAGTAATCCAGGAAATCGACCAAGAGGTAGATCTCGAGCGCCTGCAACCAGACCGGCTGCGTCGCCACCGGACCGAAGCCGTGATACGAACCCGCCTTCGCCGCCTCGCCCGTCGTGACCCCGGCGACGACCAGGAAGAAGAACGGCACGATGAAAAGCACGCGGGATGCCTGCTTGAAGAACTCGACGGTGAAAAAGTAGGCGGCATCCGTGAGCATGCCCGGCCGGAAATAGCCGGGCCGGCGACGCGCGCCCATCACGCGTTCGATCACATAGAACAGCAGGCCCAGCAAAAGGAGCCCCAGCAGGTGCTTCTTCGCGTGGGCCAGCAGTTCCATCGGGACGGCTTACTTCTTCTCGACGACCCACATGTTGCGGAACTCGACGGCGTCGCCGTGCCACTGCAGGGCGAGCGGGAGCTTGGCGTCGTGCTTCACGTAAGGAGGATTCTTCTTATGGCTGCTCGGGCCGATGTACTCGGTACCGTCCTGGACCTTGACGCCGTTCATCACGACGGTGATGCGGGCCTTGCTGGCGACGGAGCCGTCGGCGTTGAAGCGCGGCGCGGTCCATTCGATGTCGTAGCTGTTCCAGGTGCGGGAAGGCAGGCAGGCGTTGAAAAGCGGGGGCTGCTGGCCGTAGATCGCGGCGGTCATGCCGTCGGCGTAGGTCTCGGTCTTGGAGCAATCGAGCACCTGCAGCTCATAGGTCTTCATGAAGAAGATGCCGCTGTTGGAGTTGCCCTGGCTCTTCTTCTTGGGGTCGGTGTCGTAACCGGCGGCGGAGCGCCACTCGACGTGCAGGGTGATGTCGCCGAAGGAACGCTTGGTGCGGATGCCGTTGCTGCGGGCGATCATCACGCCGTCCTTGATCTCCCAGGTGACCGGGGTCTTGAGCTTCGCATTCGGGACGGCGTCCGGCTCCCACTCGCCGGCGGAGTCGGCACCACCGACCAGGACCACGGCACCGGCCGGAGCCGGGGCTTCGTTACACTTGAGCTTCGACGCGTCGGCACGGGGCGGCTGCGGACGGGCGGAATCGTGGACGTGCCACTGGGTGCCGGGGATCAGCGGGGTGTCGGTGTAGCCTTCGGCGGCGATGACGCCGGCGGCGGCCAAGAGGGTCAGGAGGGTAGCGAGACGCATAGGGGTGAGGGTGTAGACAGGTTGGAGGACCCGGGGTTCTGGGAAAAGGGTAATTGGGACTGAAATAGGGCTAGGGCCAGGGCTAGAGCTTGGGCTAGGCAATCCCAACCACACATCTAGCCCTAGCCCTGGCCCTAGCCCTAAAATAGCCCATTTCAGCCCCATTTCAGCCCCACCCCTACCCTTGCCCCTACCCCTATTCCATTGCCCTCCCCCTCCCCGTTCTCCAACTTACGGCCCATGTCCGCGCCCAAGGCCCGCTTCACCCTCGAATTCGAAAAGCCCCTCCGGGAGCTCGAGGACAAGATCAACTCCCTCCGCGCCTCTTCCGAGTCCGCCGGGATGGACGTCTCCAAGGAGGTCAAGTCCCTCGAGGTCAAGATGGAGCAGACCCGCCGCGAGGTCTACGGCAACCTGAACCCCTGGCAGCGGGTACAACTGGCCCGCCACCCCCGTCGCCCCTACTCCCTGGACTACATCGGCATGCTGTTCGATGACTTCCAGGAGCTGCATGGCGACCGCCTCTTCATGGACGACGAGTCCACCGTCGGCGGCACCGCGTTCTTCGAAGGCCGCCCGGTCATGGTCATCGGTCAGCAGAAAGGCCGCGACACCAAGGAGAACCTCCGCCGCAACTTCGGCTGCCCGAATCCCGAAGGCTACCGCAAGGCCCTTCGCCTGATGAAGATGGCCCACACCTTCGGCCTCCCGATCATCACCCTCGTCGACACCCCCGGTGCCTTCCCCGGCATCGGCTCCGAAGAACGCCACGTCGCCGAAGCCATCGCCGTCAATCTCCGCGAGATGAGCCAGTTCGGCGTGCCGATCATCACCTTCGTCATCGGCGAAGGCGGTTCCGGCGGCGCCCTCGGTATCGCCGTCTCGAACAAGGTCTACATCCTCGAGAACGCCTACTACTCCGTCATCTCGCCCGAAGGCTGCGCCGCGATCCTCTTCAAGGACCGCGCCCACGCCCCGAAGGCCGCCGAGGCCCTGCGCCTCGACGCCCCGAACCTCCTCAAGCTCGGCGTCGTCGACGGCGTCGTGAAGGAACCGCTCGGCGGCGCCCAGGAAGATCCGGCCGCCACGGGCTCCGCGATCCGCAAGACCCTGCGCGACTCGCTCGCCGACCTCTCGAAGGCCTCGCCCGAGAAGCTCATCGCGATGCGTTACGCCAAGTTCCGCGCGATGGGCGTCTTCTCGGAGTAAGCCTTCGACCCTGACCAAAGAAAAAGGGGCGCCGATCGGCGCCCCTTTCTTTTGGCAAGCAGGCCGACGCCTCAGCCGCCGTTCGACAACACGCGGATGTAGCGCGTGTAGTTGCGACCATACATGTAGACGATGCGCTTGTAGCTGGCCTCGGCGACCTTCGGATTGTCGGCCATCATCTGCAGGCCGCGCAGCTCCTTGGAGCCTTCGGGCGTGAGGACGGTGACAGAGACCTCGACGGCCTTGAGCGAGTAAGGCAGGTAAGGCAGCCAGCTCGCGGAAGTCGGCTTGAGCGGCAGGTTGTCCGGATACATTCGGTCGGAGTAGACGCGCAGGCGGGAGGTATAATAGTCGTACGGCTGCACCTTGGGCCAGGTGCCGTTGGGCGTCGGATTCGGCTCCACGATGGCGCTCGGCGCGTAACGCAGCGGCGCGGTCTGCTGGTCGGTGTTGCCGTCCTTGGAATTGAAGATCGCGAGGTAACCGCCCTTGGAGGCCGGGAGCGCGGACTTGTCGTCCGACTTCGAGGCGAGGATGACCGGACGGAGCATCTGCGGCTGACGGGAGCAAGGGTCGCGGAGCGCGCCGGCGGCGCCGGGCAGCGCGGGCAAGGGCGAGGTGCCCCAGAAGACGAGGTTCATGGCCACGACGTTCGAGGCGATGAAGTTGTTCTCGTCCATCGTCCAGCACGGGCTGGCGCTGATGTTGCTGGAATTGATGAGCGCGCGCGTCTCGTAGTCCGGGTTCGGCGTCTTGGAATAGTTGGCGAAACGACGGGTGCCGGACCAGTAATCCCAGGGAGACTTCGGCGTATCGATGTTGGAGTTGAGGATCAGCGGGAGCGCGTCGACGAACGTGTTCTCGGAATCGATGATCGTGCGGTACACGCCGTAGACCTGCTGGATCTTGTCGCCGGGCGAGTCGAAGGGCGAACGCTGGCCGATGCGGTAGGAGATGGCGCAGACGTCGCCGCGGAGGGCGGTACGGCCGGTGCCCGGGGTCCAGCGCGGGCGGTCGGCCGGCGCGCCGAAGAGCATCACGATCGGGTGGTCGACGGGCTGCAGGTTGCCGACCGCGCCCGGGACGCCGGTGACGTCGGTCGAGCCGGGGACGACGATCTCCATCCAGCAACGGCCGTCGGAACGGAGCATGGCGGTGGAGAAATCGTTCTCCATGGCATCGAGCACGCCGCGGGATTCGGACTGGGTCGAGAGGTCGGCGACCGCGCGGTCATACACGCGCAAGGTGTCGGAGGCGATCGTGACGACGGTCAGGACGATGATGACCATGATGGCCGTGGAGACCATCACCTCGAGCAAGGTGAAGCCGGCGCGGACTGGGCGGAGAAGCGTGTTCATCGGCTGATGACGATGTTCTGGACGAGCAGAGGAGCCTCGGTCTTCGTCTTGTACGAGGAATAAGGGCTGTAATCGTGCGGGAAGAATTCGGCGACGACCGGCAGGTAGGCCAGCGCGTAGGCGGAAGGCTGCACCGGGATCGGCGAGCTGGCCCACGGGGCGGCGGCGACCTTGGTGGTCTTGGGCTCGAACGTGGTCGTATCGATCTCGGTCCGCTGGCCGACCAGGAGCTTGGAGAGCGAGAGGCGGACGCGCATCGGGGTGCCGATGATGTTGCGGCCGAAGGCGGCGTTGACGGTGAGGTCCTTGCCGGAGCAGAGGGCCACTTCCATCATCGAAGGATTGGAGAACAGCGCGAAGGAGGTGTCGCCGGTCTTGTCGCTGTCCGGGGCCACGATCTTGCGCTCGTAGACGTAGAGCCAGACGGCGTTGTCGCCGTTGTCGCGGGCCTTCTGGAGCAGGCGGTAGACGATGTCGAAGTTCGACGCGGCCGGATTGCCTCCCGTCAGGTCCACGCCGGCGGTGTCGGCGACGGGAGCCTCGAGCAGGTACTTGCTGTTCTGCGGGGCCTGCTCGCTCGTGCTGTCGACGTAGACGATGGAGCGGGGATTGTCCAAGGCGCCGATGAGGCGCGTCACGCCGGAAAGGGCGCGGTTGGTCTGCATGATCTCGTCGACCTGCTGGAAGGTGGAACCGAGGATGCCGACCAGCGAGAGGATCGCGACGCCGACGATGCCGATGGCGAGCGTCACCTCGACCAGGGAGAAGCCCCGGCGGGCGGACGAAGGATTACGGGGAGGGTTCATCGGTGAAGGATCATTTGGCCTTGTCCATCTCGTCGGCGTCGAGGGTCATCGTGACGTCGCCGTTCGGGCGGAGGGAAAGGGCGGCGAACTGGTTTTCGGAAGTGATGTCGATCATGGCCTTGGCGCTGCCGGTGTTGCGCACGACGCCCTTGGCGAGGACGAGGAGCACGCGTCCGAGGTGGTTGGAGGCGCCGGAGCCCTGCAGCTCGACGTAGAACCACTTCTTGGGATTGTAGTCGGCGGTCATGGCGTTGAGGGCCATGGGCTGGTTGGTCGGCGCGTAGATCATCCACGGCGGCGTGCTCACGGGGGAGTCCGTCGCGTTGGCGGTGGCGCTGTCCGCCAGCGGACCGATGATGCTGCGACGCGTGTTGGCGGCGAGGGTGACCGAGAGCGTGGTCGCGGTGTCGTTCGAGGGCGGGACGAAGACCACGCCGGTCGGAAGCATCTGCGCGGGCTCGGGCGAGAACCACTTGTAGGGAGCGACCGAGGTGTTGGTGATCGTGGACGGGTCGGCGCCGCCGAGGTCCGCCGAGCTGACGCCGCCGACGGCGATGACGAACTGGCGGAGGTGGTTCACCTCATCGTCCGGGTCGTTCAGGATGAGCAGGCGATAGCGGTTGGCGTAGGTGACGCCGGTGGTGCCGGGACCGCGGTTCATCAAGGCCATCGCGCGCACGGTGCGGATGGACGAGGCGATGAAGCGCTGGCCGGCGGGCAGGCCGCCACCGTCACCGGCCGAAAGGCCGAGGAACAGCGAGGAGATGAGCAGGATGATCGTGATGACGACCAGCAGCTCGACCAGCGTGAAGCCCTTGCGGGCGATGGAACGGACGGTCATTATTGGATGGCGAGGACCTGGGCGAAGTCACCGGGGTCAGGGCTGCCTTCGAGATTGGAGAAGTCGCCCTGCAGGTCCGTGGTGAAGATGATGACGCGGGCCGGGATGCCGCTGGTGCCGGCGATGGCACGGATGTCCTCCGGCATGGAGTCGGCGCCCTTGGGAGCGACGATGTTGCGGATGTTGCTGTTGTTGTCCGTGTCGAAGATGACGCGGATGTTGCGGTTGCCGAAGCGGTCCACGAGCAGGCTGGTGTCCGTGAGGTTGGCGGGGTCCTCGAAGTCGTCCT
>Ga0214919_10010627_pt1 | contig 11617 bp, 6 predicted proteins | sample LL1503_MetaG_FD_177994 | JGI IMG/M metagenome (GOLD analysis project Ga0214919, IMG submission 177994) | Freshwater microbial communities from Lake Lanier, Atlanta, Georgia, United States - LL-1503 | ecosystem: Environmental > Aquatic > Freshwater > Lake | place: USA: Georgia | collected 2015-03-15
GCATGTTTGAACATGATGGGAAGGCCTACGGTGCGCTCTGGTTCAGATTTGAAAAGGCCGAAGTCGGGGCAGGAGCTAATGTTTGCTCCAACTGCCTCGATAATTTTTGCGACTTTCACCGGGTCTGCGCTGATACCAAAATGATTTTCAATGATGATCTCCACACCTTTATCTTTGCCTAGTGCTGCAAGCTTTTTGTATTGCTCGATGGTTATTGCAAGATCCCAATCGGGTTTTTCGGGAGTGCCTGTATTCACCCGCATCGAGGGGATGCCAAGTTTTTCTGCAACGCTTATGAGTTCCACAAAGCGTTTGAAATCCTCTGCTCTTTTGGTTTCATCGGCACGGGCAAGGTTTACACCCTTCATATTGTCGCTAAGGTGGATGTAGTTATAGCCTTTGTCTTTGGCAAGTTTTTTAAGACCAATAAGGTAATCATTTTCGAGGCTTGCCAAATGAGCACTAGAGAGTTCGAAGTTAGAGATGCCGATTTGGGCCTGGGCAACTTCCATCACCTTTTCGAGTTTCCACTCTGCTAGTTCGAACTCGGGTTTGCCGTAGCGGGTGTTGGGAAAATAGTTATGAAACGACCAAGTAGATATAGCAATTTTATCCAATGTTTTCTGGGAGAAACCTTGAGCAGGGAAAGATGCAGATGCAAGGGGTGCGATTGCCAGCGTTGTCAGAAAATTTCTACGATTTTGCATGATAGTTAGCCCTTTGCTTTTTTGATGAGGGAGAGCATTTTGCCCGCCTCGGAGTTTTTATAAAACGGATCGAGAGGAAAACAACCAGAGATCAAACCATTTCGGGGCGCGGTGGTGCAATCACTAAAAGTCCTACAAATACGCTTGCGATCAAGGGGTTTTCCCGCAAGTATATCAAGAGGCATATCAGGATAACTAAGCACCATCCGCCCAAGGCCGACAGAATCAACCATGCCCTGCCCCACCACGGCTTGTGCCACTTTGGGCAACCAATCTTGCAAATAGGAAAAGCCGGAACCGATGATCATCATTTCTGGTACCGCTTCTTTCAACGCCTTGTTAATTGCGATATGCCTAGCAACTCCAACCAGTGGATCTTCAGGGGGAAGATAACCATCGGATGGCGGGAAAAGCGCAGGGCGTTGCACATGGGGGTTGTAATAGGGGCTTGCAAAGGTGGTACAAACCAAAGGGATACCCAGTTGCAGGCAGAGCTTTAAAAATGCAATTGGCTCTTCTAATTTCACACCTTTAATTGAGCCATCGCCCCCCCAAGCATAAGGATAAGTCCCGTTGTTCCAAGCCTCTGGTTCGCCAATTCCATCTGCGCCAGGCTTAAAGGGTATGGTATCGAAAGCGCTAAGTCTCACGCCTATGAGAAGGCCGGGTGCAACAGCATTGATGCCTGCAACCACTTCTCTGAGGAAGCGGGTACGGTTTTCGAAACTGCCTCCAAATTTACCCTTGCGATCGACTGCGCTTAGAAATTCATGCCCCAGATACCCATGGCAATGCTTGACATCAACGAAATCAAAACCTGCCTGATGGGCAAGCTTTGCAGCGGTGATAAAGTCGTCGATGAGGGTGGAAAGTTCATCATCAGAAAATATCTGATGATCGCCTTCGATGGGGTAGCGTTTTTCAACGATGGGGTGCCTGTAAAGGATGCGGGGCTCGATTTTCTTTTTATCGTTAGGGCGGGCAAATCTTCCTGAGTGGGTAAGTTGCAAACCGATAAGAAGATCTGCGGTATTCTGGCCCGCTTCGATATGCCCTTGGATGATTTCTTCACGCAGGGAAATGAAATCGGAAAGATACTTTTGCTGCATGACGAGTTGATTGGGGTTGGCCCTGCCGTCATGCCTGACAGCAACTGCTTCACCCCCCCAGATAAGCTTTGCGCCACTCAAGCCGAACCTGCGCCAGCGTCTGCGTACAAGATCGTTTGGCCTACCATCCGTTTCCGCATCCCAGCCTTCCATGGGCAGGATGGAAAAGCGATTGCCCACGGTTTTAGAGCCCGCAAGAAAAGGTTTGCCCAGTGGCGAAACATTCCCGGGTGAGAGTTCTTCATCAAAGGGGATGATCGCATCCACCTTTTTAAGGTAATCGCGAAACTCTTCAGCGGTTTTAAGAGTATTTACCCTAGTGATTGCGTTCATGAAACCTCCCTGATGAAAGCATCAATTCTGTTGGCAATATCTTGCAAAAGTGGGATGTCGCTTTCAGGCCTTTCAGGGCTTTTGGGGTGGGTCTTGTTGGTTTTGATCCAACCCTTAAGCTTGAGGAATTGTGCTGCGCTATGTTTGTACGCTGGCACCGGGCTACGAAAAGTAAGAAACCCTAGATACTGTAAAAGATCATTCAATTCGTAAAATCGGGGGTCACCAACCTCCCACATTTTGTCGCGTACCGCAAAGGCATCCGGTGCAAAGGTACTTAATCCCAAAAGATAATCACTGCCATACATGACCATATCGATTGCCAGGTCATTGCCGGTAAACACCATGAAATCAGGCCTGGTTTCATTGCGGAGAACCAGCCTTTGCCATTCCATCATTCGATTGAGGGAAGAGTGTTTAGCCCCTAGGCAGGCAGGTATCTGCAAAAGTTCTTTGTAAGCATCAAGATCGTAGATTTTCCCGAAGGGAGCAAATTGGGTGCTCAGTTCGAAGGCGAAATATTGTGGTGCAAACTTACCGATCTCTTGATAAGCACTTGTAAGGTCTTTATTGTTTAATGATGTTAGCCCGAAAGATTGAAAGATGACAGGAAGGCCCTGATGACGCTGAATTTGCTCGATTGCATTGCGGTATGCGATAGGGTTAAAACTTGCGCCTGATTGATCTGCCACAAAGGCGCCCGCAATGAACGATCCATTGCCCAGCACCGCACGCGTTTGTTTTAAAACTTCTTCCTTGGTGCTATCGTCAAGGAAATTGCCATAGCCCGTATCCATGTTTATCGCAGGAACTAAACCGTTGTCGTGGGTGCGTTTCACATGATTGCAGAACCCATCCCAATCGATATTGTTATTTTCTAGGAAGGGTAGAAGGATTGCAGAATAGCCTTTGATCTTCCGCTTGGGCTTAAGCAATTTAAATGGATCGGGTTTAGATTCCATGCGATCTCCGTGATTTATTCATAGCCTACTGCAGCACGGTAACAATAATCAAAAAGCAGTTCCCATTCTTTCAGGGCAATGCGCTGGCAGATGGGGATGGCGTTTACATTTCCGCCTAGGGCTCTTTCGCAAAGGTCGATGAATGCAAATGGATCCCAGCGTTTTTCCCCAAGCATGAACCGGGACCATTCGGGAGGATCATCTCCTAAAATTACCGCTGTTGCTTGTTTGAGCTCCTCGAATGTTGCAAAGTTTCCGACTCTGCGAAACCAATAACCGCTATTGGGAAAATCGGGTTCGCGCCTATGTAATATACCATGCCAGTAGCTGCCTGCGGAGCTTGAAATTTCTTGACTGATAGCATGCGATTCTTCCATGAAATCATGGTAGAGCCATAAACCGGAGATGCAGGCGTCAGCCATCAGTTTATCGCGGATGGGTTTGCCTAAGAAGTCGGGATTATCTGAAAGGCCTTGTAAAAGTGCCCTTACAGAAACATTGGGCCTACCTGAATCGAGTGGTGCCAACTTGGTTGGGAGCAGTAATTCTTCAATCATAGGCCCGTATTTTTTTGCATCAAAACCAACCATGCACACCCTCTCCTTGAACCGATATCAACTTCGTCTATCAATCGTTCTATCCATAAATGGGCAGCAAGGCTTAAAAAAATCAGTTCTCTGCAATTTGAGTGAATTGGTTGCTGAGTTTTTCCATTCGCGAGCGGTTGGCGCCCAGATCGCTGTAACCCAGTCTCGAAGCAGAACGAATATGGATTTTCTTCGAATCAACATCCACTAAAAATTCCACATCATCCACATAGCCAAAGATAAGTGTCCTAAACTCCGCATGAAGGTAGTTGCCTGATTTTGAAATCACCTTAGTTCGTGGATAGGAGTTAACCAGTGCTTCGATTTTCTCAATTCCGATAGCTTCGGAGCCCGCCCAATTCCAAGGCGAAATCATGTGATTCGGCCTATTATCCACAGAACATACACAGTTTGGCTTGTTCCCGCAAAGCTCTAAAGATCCAGCTTTTATTCCAACACTTCTAGGCTTTTGGGGGGGGAAATTCCTCGTGAAAAACAACACTAATACAAAGCAAAACAACACAACAACAATAATCAAAATAGGCACAAAAAGCGGATGTTCGATGCTCATGCGGTTTCCCTCAGAGTGGTTATTTTCAGTTCGGTTGATCCAAGAATATATCTTTATCTTATTGATTCTTACAGCCAGTAAAAAATTGATGTAAATGTTCACAAAAACAATGTTAACTGCTGTATAATAATTTTTATTGTGCACTTATATGGGAACTTTGATGGAGCTTAAATTAATGCTATGTCGGATCTTTGCCAAATGTTTGAGTAGGCTTCTTATAGCATGCGTATTCGCTACTTTTTTACAACACTGCATTGCTGCAGAAGCAGATGCTGGCAAACTCGTATCTGATGCCCATTCGTTGATCAAGGCTGTAAAGCCAGAAGACACCAGCTATATTCATAAAAACAACACGATCTCTTGGGGCGTTGACAGTAAAGCTGTGTGCCATGCTGATTGCAGTGGCTTAATCAACGCATTGTTACTGCATAGCAAGTTTTTTTCCGAAGAACAACTAACTAAAAATCTCGGCAGCAACAGGCCCCTTGCCAAGCATTATCACGATGCAATCATCCATCATCGGGGGTTTAAGGAAATCACCAAAATAGATGAAGTGCGCCCAGGCGACATCATTGCAATCAAGTATCCACCGGGATCGGGAAACACTGGCCATGTGATGTTGGTTGCTGCTGTACCTCTTAAACGCAACCCCACCGAACCTTTGATTAAAAACTCCATCCAATACGAAATTGAAATCATCGATAGCACCTCTTCAGGGCATGGTGCAAGCGATTCGCGCAGAATTGAATCGGGGAAATATCGTGAAGGTTTAGGTAAGGGCGTTTACCGGATATTTTCCGATGATAAAGGTATTTTCATAGGCCATACCTGGAGTGTTTACCCAACCTCTAAGTACTACGAAATGACGGTTCGCAATCTGGTGATAGGCCGAATCAACCCATAATTATTCCTGACTTAATACTAGTTTTTTAAGAGACAACAACAATGGCTGCTATACCCGAAGATGATCAAACCCTTGCGCCTAATAATAATCTTAAAACCGCAACCGATGATGCATCGATTTTATCCGTACCTTCCAACTCTGAACTTTCTATAAGCCCTGAGCATAAAGAGGGCTTGGCAAAAATCGCAGCCGATTTTGGTGCGGAAACCATTGCGCCCATGCACAAAGCTTCTACCGATACCGAGCATGATGTAACTCTGGGGCCTTCTCACCAACATAAGCATATCGATAGCACCATGAATTTGCAGATCCCGCAATTTGTGATGGATGCAAAATCTAAGAATGATCCGAATGCAGCTACCATGCCTCCATCTGGCAATGCAACACCTAAGAACGATCCCAATGCTGCTACCATGCCTCCTTCTGGCAATGCAACACCTAAAAACGATCCCAATGCTGCCACTTTATCTCCTGATGATCAGGCACTTTTTGATTCCTTCTTTGATTCAAACTCTGCGACCATGCCCCCTGATGGAAAAGCACCTGCATACGATCCGAATGATGCAACCATGGCCCCTGGGCAAAGTGGTGCCTATGATCCCAATGGCGCAACCATGCCACCTTCGCAAAGCGGGGCATACAATCCGAATGACGCAACCATGGCGCCTGGGCAAAGCGGAGCATATGATCCGAATAGCGCAACCATGGCACCTGGGCAGGAAAGTAATTCAGGTAATACTGCGGTGCATGTTGGTTCGGTAAAACCAAACAGCGGGGGCAGCAAGTTTCCGAATGTACCGGGTTACGACATCTTAGGAGAGTTAGGCCGCGGTGGGATGGGCGTTGTTTATCGCGCAAAACAAAGAGGTTTGGGGCGTATGGTTGCGCTCAAAATGATTCTCGGGGGGGCCAATGTAAACCCTGAAGATATCGCTCGATTTGAACTTGAAGCCCGTGCGGTTGGTTCGATGACCCACCCCAACATTGTGCAGGTTTACGAAGTTAGTGAGTTTCAAGGCGCACCGTTTTTCTCTCTCGAATTTGTCGATGGTGGGCCTCTCGATTCTAAATTAAAGAGCGAGCCGCAACCCGCTGAATGGTGCGCTCAAATGATGCTGCAGCTTTCGCGAGGCATGGCGTATGCCCATAGCATGCAAATCATTCACCGCGATTTGAAGCCTGCCAATGTGCTAATCACTAAAGATGGTATCGGGAAAATCGCAGACTTTGGCCTAGCCAAAAAGATGGATGCAGATGATGGCAAAACCCGTGCTGGCTCCATCATGGGTACGCCAAGCTATATGCCCCCCGAGCAGGCGAGTGGCGAAACCGCAGATATCGGGCCTCTCGCAGATATTTATTCACTAGGCGCAATGTTCTACGAATTCTTGACAGGCAAGCCGCCTTTCAGGGGCACCACCCTGCTGCAAACCCTCGAAGATGTGCGCAATAAGGAACCCGTTGCGCCTAATGTGCTGGTGGCTAGTGTGCCTCTCGATTTACAAACCATCTGTTTGAAGTGCCTTGAAAAAGATAAAGCCAAGCGCTATCCAACTGCTGATGAACTTGCAAATGATATCGAGCGATTCATCAAGGGCGAGCCAATCTTGGCCCGGCCCGTTGGCATTTACACGAAAACTTTAAAGTGGGCAAAACGCAACCAGGCGAAGGCGGCCCTTATAGGTGTTTCTGCAGTGGCTGCAGTCACCATTTTCATAGGTTCCATTACCGCAGCGATAATGATTCAGAATTCAAAAGTTAATGAATTGGCTGCTCGCGATGCAGTTGACGAAAAAAACAAGGCGATTGCGCTCGAACTTGATGGAATTCGCAATGAAACCAATCCTGCTCTAATAAGTGCCAACTCTTTATTTGATGAAAAGAAATTTGAACAGGCAAAAGATATCTTGGGAAAGGTTGTCGCCAAGACTTCAGGAAAGGAAACCCTCAAAGAAATTTACGAACCTGCAAAAGACTTGCTTGCAAAAACAGAACAACGAATCAAGGCGACCAACGATATGAGCCTTTTTTCAAAGCATTATGATGATGCTCTTTTCCATTCATCTGATGCCATGGGAAATCGCATAGAAGCAAGAGAAAGTTCGATTTCCGAAGCCGCCAAGGGCCTTGCACTTATAGGCATTAAGTATACTGAAGATAAAGAATACCTTCTTAAACTTCCGGATCACCTTTCTGATGCAGAAAAAAAACATCTGACGGATGAAGCGCTCGAGCTCGCTATTATTCTCGCTCGCAGAAATGCCATGCCTTTGCCTGATATTTCTGCAGAAGATTTGAAGAAACGATCGTTGGAATCTCTCGAGATTATGGAAAAAACCCGGGGCTTTGCCAAGGAAAATCACATCTTCCATTTGATCAAGGCTGATTTATTAAAAACGCTGTCGCAGTTGCCCGAGGCCCAGGCAGAATTTGAAAAAGCCAAAACCATAGCTCCCGAGCGTGCTTCAGAGTTCTTCTTTCTTGGGTTAGGGGCTTTTAATAAAAATGATTACGCCACTGCTCAGGATTTTTTTGAAAAAGCTCTGCGAAAAGATCCCGAACTGTTCTGGGCCAATTTTCTTACCGCAGTCTGTCAGGTTAGGCAGGAACAATTTGCCGCTGCACGGGCTTCTCTTACCTCTTGCATAGCAACCCGGCCCAACCTTGGGCCCGCTTATCTAGTGCGTGGCATCGTGGATGGAAAACTAATACGTGGCAAAACCAGCACCACCGATTCCGACTATTCTGAAGCCTTTGAAGACTTTAAAAAGGCGGAAAAATACGGTATTCCCAAGTTTGATGTGTTGGTTAATGAAGGGAATTTGTACTTTGAGATGGGCAAATTTAAAGATGCCCAGAAGAATTTTGAGGATGCTATTAAACTCAAACCCACAGACTCACGGGGTATTAACAATCTTGCTCTTTGCTACCGCAAGGATGGCAAGAATGTTGAAGCCATCGAATTGTTCACCAGGAATATCAAGGCCAACCCGATTGATGGTGATTCTTACCATTGGCGTGGTTTGGCTTACCTTGATTTACAGCCTAAAGAAATCCAGAAAGCGATAGAGGACTTTCTTCAAGCAGGTAATTTGCGATTTCTCAACAAAGACAAAGTCGAAGACTACCTAATAGCATCAGAGCTTTTTTACTCTACCAAGAATTTCGAAAAAGCACTTCCACTATGCAATCTTGCAGTGCAATTAAATCCCAGCAACAGCCTATCCCATCTTTTGAAAGCGAAAATTTTGCTTGAGCTGAATAAGTTTGCAGAAAGCAAAACAGCTTTTGATGATTATTTTGCGATGCATGACCCGAAGAAGGATTCGCCACTTGATCCCCAGGCTTATAAAGGGCGCGGAATCTGCCAGCGAGCTTTGAATTTGTTGGGGCCTGCATTGTCTGATTTAAGCCGAAGTACAGCCATGCTTCCTGATGACACTCAGTCTCGGGTGCGCAGGGCCATGCTTTTAGTTAGCGCTTGGAAAGACCTTGCCCAAGACGATTTCACCATGGTACTTGCAAGTAAGGATGCAGAACCCGGCCAGATCATTGAAGCCTTAACCATGCGAGGCTATTTGCGTGCAACCCAGAATAATATCAAAGGCGCAATTGAAGATGCAGATGCTGCACTTGCAAAAAATCCAAACCCTTCCGTGCAAACGGTACTAAACGCAGCTGGCGTTTATTCTGTATCCGGGGGTAAACTTGAGTTGGATTCTGATGCCAAACCCGAACTCAAACCGCAGGCTGATTTGTACAAGAAAAAGGCTGTTGAATTGTTAAAGAAAGCAATTGAAGCCTTTCCTGAACCCCAAAGGCAGGGAATTTGGGGGCAAGCTGTTAGTTCAGACGATTCATTCGATTCCTTGAAAAAGGAAGCGGAGTTTAAAGCCTTGCAGTCTAAATATACCCCTGCACCTAAAAAGTAATAGAACCAAAACTCTTAAAGCTATTGTTTTAATTGCTTGTTTTGGACGATTTGTGGCGAAAGAATTCATTTCTTTGCCAAATTCCTTTATTTTTTTGCTTTATTGCACTCTGATTGTAATTATTTAAAGAATTCTAAGGATTTTCATACTTTTCGTGATCTTTTTTATGTTTCCATGCGTACGACTTTAAGCTAGTTCCGGATTTTGTTCAGTTTGGCCTGATAATAACAGTTTTTGCTGATGGTTTTTACTCAATATAAGGCATTTATTCTTGTGCATTGGTGCAGGATTATTTACAATTCTTGATATTTGGTAGCGTGAAATCTTTTGTCAACAGAAAGAAAGATTCAATTGAATAATATTAAACATAAGGGCTGGTTCAAATCGCTTTTTGAATCAAAATCTAGGCATTCTAAGAATGGCCGCCTTTCGGTTGAGCATTTGGAAGTAAGACTTACCCCCGATGCCAAAGCCGTACCTGCCTTCCACGACTTCGCAATTGGTATTTCTGAAAACAATTGTGCAGCAAACTCCATCACGCTTGTTGATGACATCCGCCTGCAGCAAAACGCAACCGACTACCGTTCCAGCCAAGTTTATTTTTTCTCCAATAATTCCTCTAATTTTCCCGCTTCAACTTTTCAATCCGTAAACAAACTCGATGCAGTTGCTCTACAAGCCGCTGCTACCAAAGGCGTGGTTCTTATTGATTCCTCCCTTGTTGCAACCATCCCTGTTGATGAATTAAAAGGCTCGTTGGTTGTTTCAATCGATGGCAACTTTGATGTTGTTAGCCAGATCACAACTGCGCTTAAAGGCCTTGCCAATGTGCCAGTGCTTAGAATTATCAGCCATGGGAATGATGGTGTATTGTGGTTTGGAAATCAGGCGTTTGATTCAACAGTTTTAACTGCCAGTGCAATACAGGTTGCATCGTGGGGAAGTTCCCTTACTGCCGATGCGGATATTCTTCTTTATGGTTGTTCGATTGCAAGCACCGATGCAGGCAAAGCGTTTGTAGAGCAGTTCGCAAGTATTACTCAAGCCGATATTGCAGCTAGTACCAACTTAACCGGTAAAGCTGGCGATGAAGTTCTCGAGTTTCAAGTTGGCCAAGTTTCAAATACCCTTATTGCTAGCGCAATTGATTACAATAGTGCCAATCTTACGCTACCGGTAGAACATATCATTATCGTTACCACTACTGCAGATTCAGGCCCAGGTTCATTAAGGCAGGCGATTACCGATGCCAACTTAACCTCAGCCAACGATGAGATTATTTTCGCTTCCTCGTTATTTACGAATGGTGCTAGTACTATCACTCTTGGGTCTGCTTTGCCGGATATTGAAACTACTGCGACTGCAGGCACCCTAACTATCACTGGACTAGCTGCTTCCTCGCTTATTATCAACGGCAATAATGGTGACACTAACCGCGATTTTAGAATTTTCAGCATCGCCTCTGGTGGCGATTTATCCATCTCAGGCGTCACTATTTCCGGGGCAAAAACTTACAGCTTTGGCGGTGCCTTTAATAACTCCGGGATCCTTAACATCGCAAATTCTACCCTATCTAGCAATTCCGCAACATTTGGTGGGGCTATTGAAAACAATTATGGCGCCATCCTCACCGTCACAAATTCCACCATCTTCGGCAATTCCGCATCATTTGGCGGTGGCATCGACAATTATGGCGGCACTCTCACTGTTATTGGTTCCACCTTCTCCAGCAATACTGCTACATATTCGGGTGGCGGTGGTGGCATTTACAGCAGTAGTTCATCCACCATCACCAACACTATCATCGCCAATAGCACCGGGGGCGATTTTGCTGGCTCTGCACCAACGACGAGCACGAACAACTTTATTACTTCGGGCACTTTGTCAGGCGCAACCACGGTAAGCAGTGAACAACTCAATCTCGGCCCTCTACAAAACAACGGCGGCCCTACTTTTACCATTGCCTTAGGTGCAGGCAGTGTGGCCATCGGTGCTGGTAATGCAACCATCAGTAATGCAGCACCTATCAATCGCTTAGATCAGCGGGGAGTTACCCGTTCTTCCACCGCCCCTAGCGTCGGTGCTTATGAAGGAATTGCCACTGCACCCACCGTGACATTAAACACAGCTAATCTGGCAAGCAACGCTGCCACCCTTACGATTGCTGGTACAGGGTTTAATACCATCGCGGCTTACAATACGGTTATTCTTAGTAGTGGTGCTGGAACAGTCATTAGTGCAACTGCAAACCAGTTAACTATAACTTTTACTACACTGCCTAGCGCCGCTGGCAGCCTGACCGCAATCATTACCTCTTTTGGTAGTACCAGCGGCAGTCCAGTTCAAGTAGGCACCATTACCATTGTTGCTGCACCGTCAGGAACTTCCTTTGAAACGGCAATTGCTCTTACTGCTTCTTCAGGCAATTCTGTTGCGAGTGCAAATGGTGAAATTAATCCTGCGTATAATGCTGATTATTACACCTATACAGCAGCAGCAACGGGTGTGGTTG
>Ga0214919_10010628_pt1 | contig 11615 bp, 8 predicted proteins | sample LL1503_MetaG_FD_177994 | JGI IMG/M metagenome (GOLD analysis project Ga0214919, IMG submission 177994) | Freshwater microbial communities from Lake Lanier, Atlanta, Georgia, United States - LL-1503 | ecosystem: Environmental > Aquatic > Freshwater > Lake | place: USA: Georgia | collected 2015-03-15
ACAAGGTAAGTGAAATTTATGAACTGTTGAAAAGAAATTTGGATATTTAATTTGGAAGATTTCAAAAGTTCTCTTGATACCGGTAATCTTATATTTGAACTTCAGATTTTCAGTTACCATGTAAGCAGATGGAGCTAAATCGTCATCAAGATCTACAAAATTCTTTACATAAATATTAACATTCTCGACACCTAGAATATTAAAAAATGAATTATATTTGGGATCCTTAAACTTATCAGGATCGGTTTCATAGTATAATTTATGATCACTAATCTTCTTATTTAGATATAATTGATATAACTTTGGTTTATTTTCATTAATTTTAAGATGAAAGTTTTCTTTGGTACAATCTAACTTGAGTAAATCAATAATCTCTTGTAATTTATTATTATTAATATGAATGTTTGCTGCCTTCACAGAATCAATTCGTGACATATTATCAACTGAAATTTCCTTAATTGCCTTATCAAAGGATTCATTTAATTCATAAGCATAATTGATAAATTCGAATGTATTTGACAGATTACAGATAATGTCTAAATCAGCACTACTAAAATATTCATCTACAAATGCTTCGAAAGTACAACCAACATTTAAAATCAATGGATTAAAATTTGGTAAGCATGCGGAAATTATACTACCTGATACCGCTATGTTTTTAAAATTAGCATACTTAAATACATCAAATCCTTTATCCCCACTCAGGAATACATTCATTCTCTTCTTAAATGTTTCAATAGTTGCCACACCATATTTATTTTTAACTAATTCTTTATCAATACCTGATAATCCTTCATAATTACTAAAATTATAAGTATCAATACCATAGACATTTAGGTCTGCGTATAACTTATCATTAATTAAAATTGGTAGGTAAGGGCTATCCTTAAGCTTTGCTAGAGAGAAATTAAAGATCGGTAATTTGGAAGCAACATCACAATTAAAAACGAATCGATCATTTACATCAATATAACTTCTTTTAATAGTTTCTTCCAAATACATGGAAAGCCAAGCATAACCATACATCTTACGTATTTGTCCTTCATTAAAATAGGAATTAGATAACTTAATAAATATGTTTAAAATGGCTTCATTGTTTAGGACTAAATGACAATATTCCTTGGAGATTAACATATTCACTAAGAGGGAACATAACTCCTCATGAGCATTTTCTAGATGTAACTTTTGAATTACTTCCTTAAAATTTGGTAGTTCTTTCTTATCAGACATCTTGTATATTAAATATCCATTACGCTTGATGGCATTAGAAGCATCTACAAAGTTCTGCTTTCTAAACATATGACTTAAATAGTCACCACCATCTTCAGGAAGACACCTTACATTTTCAATAATATCAACTAATTTTTTATCAACAATATTGGTTAGATCAAAGAAATTAAAATTACGATTCATAAAGGGTAGACTAATATTTAACTTACAGTTATAATCATGAGTCCAATAAGTTGACTCATCACAATTTTCAATCATGTAACTGGTATCTTTAATTTTCTTAATATTTCCAAAATAATAGTTGAGGAACTTAATCTTGAAATAATCTTCTAGGAGGCAATTTTTAAATTGAGAAAGATATAATTTGATATCTGTTTTGGAAATAGTAAAAATTGGAACAACCAATACATGTGCCCCGTATTCATCCTTGGGCTTGTGTTCCAGCAAACCGACAACATCATTGGTTAATAAAGTGATTGAATTCTTTAAGATATCATTATTAAGGATTGAAAATGGAGCTTTTAAGACGCAAATATTTTTGTAATAGTTATCTAATTTGCGTTCGGATAAAATTGGTTCAAAAATAGAGATGTTGTCAAAATATTCATTGTCAAAGAACTCATCTGAAAAACAAATAATGTACATAAACTTGAATTGGTGTACTAATTCATCAGTAGTCATACTATCAATGTTTTTAAGCTGCCCCTCCACGAATAAATTTTTATTGCCATATAATGTATTTGATACCTTAGACATCTTAATATATATATAATAATAGAATATCTAAATAAAATAAGGAATTATCAATTTTTTAAGGTACGTATATCAGGTGATCTTCTTCAATAGTATAATAATCCAAATCAAATAATCTCTTCATACATTTCTCAAATAAATCTTTCTCAACCTTACATTTAGCAGCAACAATATCATAAATAGAATCCTTATGAACTTTAGCAGGTTTAATTGCTTTCAGAATATAACATTCTATTAGTTCACTGGTAAGATTAACCGTGTCTATCTTAACTTCCGCCTCCTTAACTTCGACCTTCTTAATTAAATCAATCTTTAATTCCTGCTTGATACTAAACAATGATGAATTAAGAATAAAATTTTGTTTATTATTAATAATTAATTTGTGATATTCAAGAGTATATATCACATCATTGATGATGTCTCTATCAATGTGTTCTTCTAATAGAGTGCTAGAAATAGTGGAATATGGATTATTAAATAGGAACAATACATTTAATAGGATTAGATTGGTATTAATGATTGTATTATTAATTTGTACTTTACCGTTGGTTAAATATTCATTAATTGTAACCTTTTTATAACCACTAAAATATTTATCAAACCATTTATTAGTAAATGTATCATATCCAACTAGTTCAGCAACATTCTTTAGAACTCTAGATGAACTAGTTAATGATTCATCAACATATTTATGATCAATATTATAGAGTGAAACAATATCTTTATTGAAGATACTTTTGGAAGCATTATCAACATATGTAATTTTAAGATCGTCTTGATATTTCTTTTGTTCATCAATGATATTATCAATTACGACTAATTTCTTATTAGTAATAGTATTAAGTCTATTTACAGCTTCCATATAAAACTTAACTGGTTCTTTACTAAAATGCTTGGGAATAATCAACTTAATTAGTTCCTTGGTTAAGGTGCTAAAGTTTGTAAAATATTTAATTACTACCTCGAGACTAACTAATTTATCATTACTACAATTATTTTTTAACATATTAATATAACAGTTTGTAATTAAACCATTTAATTTATTTGCTTCAATGATGTTATTAATACCATATGACACATTTAGATTTTTATCATTTTTTGTTTCATTTGTAATTGTAATAATCTTATTTAAGATAGTAAAACGATGGAGTGTCTTTAGTATTTTTTGTTTTGGATCATCAATATTTAATGAAGTACCAACTTTACTAAAATATATATTCCAATCATCAGCTAGTTCAAGATTATCATAATAGTTATTCTTTAGATCTACATAACATTCGATTATGTTGCCAATATATAAATCATGTGATTCATTAATAACACATGTTTTAAGATATGTATTAATTAGGTCTTTCTTATTGTAATGAATGATCTTATTTACATATGGATTAAACTTGAATTTTAAAATATAGGATTGAATTAATCCAACTAATTTAAGCTGAGTCAAGGTTTGTTTTTCTAAGTTCTCATTTACATATGTCTTCTTAATATGTTCAATTACTTTCTCAATGGTAAATACAGCATGTGAATTATCTATTTTATCATTTAATAATTGATCTAAATTTGATAATACTTTGTTGTCAATAATGTGATTCACAATCTCAACAATATTGTTATTATCTTTTGAAAAATTATATTGAATAAATTTCTGAATATTCTTAATTGTATCCATATCAAATACACACAAAAATAAACTTTCAAGAATACTAGTTAAGATATTGTATTTACGAATTGTGTGATCTAAATGTTTATCACGTTTAATACCTAAAATATGTTCGTCAAATAATTTTATTAATTCTTCCTTGTTGATTTTATCACGATTCATAAAAATATGGGGATAAAAATAATTAATCATGGTTGGCTTCTCAAAACACTTCTTAATTATCTTGCGACAATCAATGTCATCTATGTCACTGACTTTAACAATATTGAAAATATCTTTCATCTTATTAATATACTTAATAGAAGTATATTAGGAAGGAATGGGAATATCAATTTTTTATATATGCTTAACTGTATACTCATTTGGTGGGTAATTATCTGGCGGGTAATTATTTGGTGGGTAATTATCTGGTAGTTAATCATTTGGTAGTTACTCATCTAGTCGTATACTCATCCATCGGGTAAACCTAGTAAATAAGTAAATCTAGTAAATAATTTTACAATAATAATCGATCAACCAATAAATAAACAACAACAAATAAAGCGCCTCTTAATAATAAATTAACTTGCTCATTTGATGTTACACTTGATAATCTTGGAATATTACTTACAACACTTGATAATTGACTAGATGAAAATAAATAAAATAAAGCTAATAATAAACCAGCAGTTGTTAATAATTTAGACGATAGTTTTGGAACACGAACACTTAGTCCAGATATAAAACCCTCTTGTGCTACAGGTTTTTCACTTACTGCTTCTGGTGGAATTTGTACTTGGGGTGCTCTTTGCTGAGCTTGTTGTTGGGCCTGTTGCTGAGCCATTTGTTGTTGTAACATACGTTGTTGTAACATTTGTTGTTCATTTACAGCTCCATTTGCAGGTCCATTGTTAGAATCACTTTTTCCACCAACAAGGTTTTCAAAATCCTCAGAAATTTCGTTGTCTTTATTCATCTTATATATTTTATTTTAACATATTATTTATTAATATTAAACACATTATCAATAACTAAATAATTTTATTAAATAAATTATCGAATATTATATATTTGTTTGTATATTTATCATTACTTTGATAATCGTAAAATTTTAATTCTTTTGGAATCATTAATTCTTTATCATCAAATAAAAACTTATTATAAATACTAATCAATTTACTAATATATTCACTAAATAATGAATCATAACTTTTTTCAGTTTCACTTTTAAGAGCAATAAATATTCGATTATTTAAAACTATATCATAAAATAATCCGATTGACGAATTATATTTACTCTTAGCATTCGATCCAGTATTATCATAAAATAAATCTATTGTAAAATTTAATATGTCAGTTCTTTTAAACGATAATTCTGATAAAGTAATATCTTTAAAAGTTAACGGTGCCACAATTTTAAGATTATTATTAAATAAATATTTATTAAATGTACTTCCCTCAAAACAGACTCCAGTAAAATAATAATTACTTAATATAACATCAATTAAATCATCAATCGTAATATCTACTTGAGTAATATATTCTAATGTCTTTGATGGATCCGTAATTTGGGTTGTTAATAATGAATTACCAAAGATAAATACATCACCATTAATTGGTTTCCGTTTAATGTTACAGATGGTTGCTAGAAAATTTAGATTTGGATTAACCTCTACTTCCTCACCTTCCTTAACCTTATTTACTTCCTCACCTTCCTTAACCTTATTTACTTCCTCTAAAGCTCCCGCATCACCAGCTCCCGCCTCAACAGCTCCCGCCTCAACAGCACCCGCCTCAACAGCTCCCGCCTCAACAGCTCCCGCCTCAACAGCTCCCGCCTCAACAGCTCCCGCCTCAACAGCTCCCGCATCACCAGCTCCCGCATCACCAGTTTCACCAGTTTCACCAGTTTCACCTTTTTTACCAAAAATATTAGTCTCTAAATAGCACATTTGATAAATTCTTTTATTAGTAGTATGAATATCTATTGTATTACCAATATTAATTTTATTATCAATATTTAATTGTTCGGAAATGATACTAATAAATTCTTTATCAGATTTAACATCAATTATTTCTACCAAAGAATTTAAATATTCTGTTAATCTTAATTTAGAATCATCAGTTAATAGTAAATCATTTGTAAATTCAAGAGTATCAAACTTGAATACATCTTGATTAATTCTTAATTTTAAAAACTTCATATTATAACTATAAATATATATTTATAATACAGTTTTAACATAAAAAATTGAATTTAATATTAATAAAGTGTTACCTTAAGATAGTTTTGTATGTCTGAAAATAACATGCGCGTAACGGATAAACCGTTAATAATAACAAATGAAGAATCTGAGATTGCTTTACCTCCCTCCTCAAAGCGACCCTCTCCTCCTCATTCACCCTATGCTTCAGCAGCTTCAGTAGCTGTTGAATCATGTGGCGGTGCTGGCGGTGCGAGTGGTGGTAATTCGAGTGGTACCTTGAGTGAAATAATGGCTAATCTACGAGCAGGTGGATGTACGTCTTTAAAATTTGGTGTTGGTGGTGGTGGTGATTCCGCAACACTAGCTGCTGCTTTTAAAGATGAAATGATTGGGATTATAATTCCTCATTATGATTTTTTGAAAGTAATTGCCCAGATCAGATCGATGTATACCAAAGCTGGCAAAGCTCCTCCATCAGACCAAGCAATCAAAGATGCATATTCATCATTCTTGAAAAAGATTGATGATGATGTTGAAGTGGTTGACGGTAGTGACGTGGTAGTAAGAGATCAATTGAATTCTATTTTTGGAGATTTATTTCCAGGAGTGGATATTCTAAAGGAGCCAAAAGCAAGATACATGACGTTGGTTGAGGAGCTAAATGCTTTCTTGGCATTCCGTACGAAGATGTTTCGTATTTACTCAACCAACACAATTGACTTAGAGAAAGAAGACGATATAGTTCGTGCTTTTAAATCAATTGAAAAAATCATTAAAGCTGCTGCTGAGAATGGTATGACGATTGATATGTTTGACACGGGTGGAGATGTTTTGTGGACAGCGAAGCAATTTAAAGATGCTCGTGACGCAATTGAGACATTTCTGAGCCTAGTTGCTATGAAGAAACATGGTTGTTTTGGTTCGCTGACAATCTTTGGTGCGTGTACTGATGCTCATCGGCCATTAAGTGAATTCCTGAACTGTCTCAGTCAGGCGGGATACCGTAAGAGTGATTCAACAGACTTCTGTAAACGAGTGATGGCGGAGAAAGAAACTGTTGGGGCATTGTTTGGTCCGTCACGTGCGACTGGAAACACGGTAGCAGCATTGAGTTTGGCAACAGAACCTTTGAATGAAGGTGAAACGTATGAGGAACGTTTGGCTAACTTTTTGACAAATTCGATTGGATCTCGGCCAGAATGTGTTAAAGATGCTACAATTCTGCCAGCGATGATCGATGATGTTAAAAAGTTTTTGGATGCTGCGGAGCGATCTTCCAAAAATGAATCAACTAGTGATGATCTCGATTTGTTGTACGTGTTGCCATTATTTGACGGAATTTACGCGGATAATCGTGAAGACTGTGCTCGATTGGTATTGTATGCTTTTTCGGCTACATATACAATCATGTTGGATCGAACATCACAGATTGAAAAGATGATGTTCTACTACCTATACACCAAATCTCCGGAATCCTTTGACTTCTACAATAAACTGGAGAAGTTAGCAGAGAGACTGGCAGAGATGTAGGTACTTTTCATTTATTAACACTGGTCAGTGATAACTTATATTTAATTAATTTTATACCAAAATTATTCAGTGTTTCATAAATAGAATTAATGTAAGTGCTTTTATTAATTTTAATTTTTTTATTATTTTTGTAATTGTCACCATCAAAAAATACATCATCTAATTCAGTAAATTCATAAATATAACAATCTTTTTCTAGTTCCTTAAGACCATTTTTTGATAGTTCAGTAATTGTTTTATCTTTTGAATTATAACTTAAATCTGGAACATTAAGTAAACTAAGAATAGCAGATACTTCATCATTAAAAAATGTTGTATTTTTTTTACTTATATATTTGGTAAACTCTTCATCAGAAGCATAATATAATTTTTTTGTTCTTAATTTATCTAATGAAGGAATGTGCTCTTTTAAAAATTTTAAAATATCTTCCATTTTCTTACCTATATACAAATTTTTTGTATATATTTGGTTTAATTGTTCTCTTCTTTTAATTAAAAAATCTAAACTAAGATAATCAAGTGGAAACTTACCATTTATGATGTCATGTTTATATTCTTTTAAATTATTTTTTATAATTTGTTTAGCATTATCAATTAAATCGATATCAATTATAAATTTATAATTAGTTGGTAGATTGATGTAAATCTTTGGAACACCGTTATTAATGACTGAAGTAGTTAAACCAATTAGAATAGAATCTTTTTCAGTTCCAGCTAATAATTTATTTAATCTTAATTGTAATTCTTTCGCCCATAGATCATTAACATTATTAATAATTGGTTTTGCTTTAACTTTATCAGATTTTATTTTATCATATTCATCATATAATTTTTTATATTTTGGTTCATTAGATATAATTTGTGTAATACTATCAATATCAATGATATTATAATTGGGATTAATACTTAATAATTTATTAATAAAATCTGCTTTATAATCATTATTAAGACCAACTATATGAATAATTTCTTTCATAATATTTTAAAAATAAAAAATTCCCGATTTCTAAATCTATAAATCTTTTTTATACTATACTATATGAATCAAATTTGTATAAACAAGGTCTGTTTTGAATTTTCAGTATATCATTTTTTATATTTAGTTATTTTAATCGTAATTGGTAATTATCTATTAGATATATTTATACACCCAAAACGAAAGATATTAGAAAAATTATTCAATATAAATTATGATATACCAGATTTTAATACTTATCCTGGACAATATTTAACCAGAAGTACTCCAGTTACAAAAACACCAGATGAATATGATAAACTAAATAGTGATTATGATAAATATGATTTTACTAAACCAAAAATAAATCAACAACCACCATCCGTTACCCAACCAATACAATATCCTCAGATACCAAACAATGGTATAACAGATTACGAATTAATTAGACAAAGAGATTTAGGAGTAATATCAAATCCATTAATTGCGCCTGAAAAAAGAACAGAACGTCCAACAATAGATATGACTTTACCATTATTAAAAAATAAATATATTGGACTTCCAACAAGAGGGAGCTATGATACATATCAAAATACAGGATATTTGGTAGATAGTGGTGATTCAAATAATGTATTAAAATTATTTGGAAGACAGAAATGGCCGGGTTCAACACAATATGAATATTATGCTATAAAATCAACAGCAGTTGATCAATTTAAAGTACCGTTATATGATATAAAAAAACAATTGTTTGACGGTGATCCTGTATCATTAACTAAGATATTTCCTGGAAATTATAAATACATGGAATTCAAGCAAGAGGAACTTATATAACCCCTGTCTACCAGTTTACCCAGTTTTATTTTTTTCGAAGAATAATATATTTTGAAATAGTATCAGATTCTGTAACTTTATAGATTAAATTATAATTAAAGGTACTTAGATATAATAATGACAACCCAAGAATAAATTCGATATTAATATCATTTTTAATTTTAATTCTTGCATTTAGTAAAATATTTTTTAAAATTTTATTTTCTTCTTCATGAATGTTTATAGCATATAAAAATATTTCGCGAGTATCATATATTCTATTTTTAATAGTTTCAAAAGACCATCCCCATTCCCAAAAATTTGTTGATTCGTCAAATCTACCAAGAGTTTGATATTCATAAGGAATATTATTTATAATGACTTTTGATCTAGAAAAATCAGATGTAGAATCTTCAAATTTAATATTATTTTTTTCTTTGAATACTAAATTATAATTGTAAATCATTCGATAATATGTTATTAATGCGTCTTTTAATATATCCATATCTTATATAATATATAATATATATATAATATAATTTTTAAAATCTAAAATTTACCCCCTTTAACCTTTTTACCCTCTTTAACCTCTTTAACCTTTTAACCCCTTTTTATTTCTTTTTTGAGTACTCATATCATTATCTGAATTTTGAATTAAATTACGTTTACTTAAAATTGTTTTAATGGATAAAATTGAAGATGGTGCTTTTTCTTTTTTTTTAATAGATGTTATAATTTCAAAAATTGGTGGAAATCCGCCTAAACTAAATTTTCTTGTATCATTCATATTATTTACTTATAAAATATAATTTTAAAATTACCAATTAAATTTTTAACAACATATTCTAATTTTATATTAATATTATTAGTATTTTCAATATATTTCTCATTATGTTTATCTGAACCAATATTATATTTCTTATTATATTTTATATCAGAATCATAAATAGCTATAATATTTTCAAAGTTATCATATATCACAATTGGTATATTTAAAACTTTAGATATAATATATAATTCTATTATAAATTCATCAAATAATTCAGTATTTTTATTTATTATATCTTTATAATTATAAATATTATTTTTTATATCAACTTTAATTGTATTAAAATAATCAATTAAGCTATTACGATTACCTTGATTTCTTAAATAATCAATAATTAGAGATTTAATATAATTTGTAATATCAGTTTGTAAATTACTATAATAACCTAGATTACGTAATTCGTTATCCATAAGTTTATTTTCAAGCCAATAATAACCATTTGCGATTGCTCTGTATATACCATTATTAAAATCAACTAATTGTAAAATTTTATTTTTAAATTCTTCTGCGGGATGTTCAATAATATTATCATTTAATTTCTTAAATCTTTTTTTCCCTAAAATTGGAACATTTTCTTCACCATAAATCTGAGATAAAACTTTATCAACATTTAAACTATTGCTTTTAATAATTTTTTGTTTATTTCTATTTGTAAAATTAGTGTAATCATTAACATCACTTATAAAATATTTATCTTTATTAATTAATTCAAAATATTTATATTCATCGCCAAGTATTTCATCTACTAATTTATTAACATACTCGATAATAAAATCCTTGGTTAATCCCATTTTACAATCATTATTTTTAAATGTACATAATTTATTTTTATTACATGTATTTTCATTATTATTAAGATCACATGTTTCAATTATATTTTTTGTAGTATAGTCATTCAAATTTGGTTTATTTTTAATTGTATACACTAAATCATCTAAACCACCACCAATCATTTCATTATCTTCAATATTTTTAACTTTATTTAAAAACTTAATTAAATCTTTATTAACAATTTTATAAAATAATTTTTTAATAGAGTAGCTTTTATCATCATAAATTTTCTTAGAATAATAATAATCATTTAATTTATTAAGTATTTCGTCATTTTGAAGTAAAAAATTACTTAATTCTAATTTAAATTGCTTATATCCATCATTTTTATAAATATCCATATTAACATCCATTAATCCTTTTTTATCTTCTTCATCTAGTTTATTTAATAGTAATTTATCTATTTCGTCATATTGATTATGTCTTTCTAAACTAGTTTCTTTTAAACCAATCTTTTTACTAAATTTTTTAATATCATCATCTGACATTTTTATTTCAGTAATTGGTATATTAATTTGTCGACTATACATTAAACCATCTACAATAAATTTAGAACCATCTTTTTTTTTATAAAATAGTCCAGATGGATACACCTTCAGAATATCGTGTATCTCTTTAACAGTTTTATCTAAACCTGTAATAAATTTAGCTACATTCATATCATCATTTATATTAATATATGGTATTGTACCACTGTTGGCACAAGGAATTAAAATATTATTTTTTGATATTAAATATTTACATTTGAATTTGGAATCAATAATTTGTGAAATAATATTAGATTTATTATTTAAGTATATATTTTTAGCAGTTAAAGTTAAATTT
>Ga0214919_10010630_pt1 | contig 11615 bp, 9 predicted proteins | sample LL1503_MetaG_FD_177994 | JGI IMG/M metagenome (GOLD analysis project Ga0214919, IMG submission 177994) | Freshwater microbial communities from Lake Lanier, Atlanta, Georgia, United States - LL-1503 | ecosystem: Environmental > Aquatic > Freshwater > Lake | place: USA: Georgia | collected 2015-03-15
TTCCGTATCCATGAACGAAAACGTCATCAGAGAGCGCCGATGATGTGGCGAGATTTGCTGGTCTCTCAATATGGTGGGCGCCGTATTTCTGTCCGATCGCCCGAATATCTGGTGAGTCAGTTGAAACAAAAATTTCATCAACTGAGTTGGATTGAGATGCGGCCATGAGTGGATATTCGCAAAGAGGTCTTCCCAGAACGAGTGATGTGTTTTTTCCTGGGAAACCCGTGCTGCCACCACGACCGATCATCAGCGCACAGATCATGTCTTACAGTCTATGGGGGTTAGATAAATCCATGTTTCTTTAGACCCACGACCAATGCTGTGCTCGCTTCAATTTCCATCTGATCGCGAGTTTCCCTTGCATATGAGCCCATGTGGCTTGTTGAGCAAACATTGGGAAGGGTTCGAAGTGGACCCGTGTACGGTTCAATTTCAAAACAATCAAGTGCTGCACCAGCGATCTTGTTTGTTGTCAACGAATTAAGAAGTGCGTCTTCGTCAATAAGACCTCCACGAGAAATATTGACAAGAATTGATTGGGGCTTCATCAAACTGAGTGCCTCTGCATTGATGAGATGATGCGTTGATGTTGAGTAGGGAACATGAAGCGAGACAATGTCGCTAGTAGCCAGCAATGTATTCAAATCACACATTTCGACTTGTGGACTTTTGGTAGAGACCATTGGGTCAAATGCTTGCACCGACGCTCCAAAAGCAAGTAACAACTCGCTCACCATTTTCCCAATTCGACCAAAACCAATGAGACCAACTCTCTTTGTGCCAAGTAAAGATCCCATGGTTGGGTTCCATGAACCCTCACGAAGAGATTGATCTGTTGCCGAAATATGTCTGAGGGCGTTCAACATATGTCCAATGGTGAGTTCAGCAACCGCTCTCGCTGGAGCATCTGGCGTGTTGAACACATCGATACCTAATTCGCGCGCAATGTCAAGATCAACACTGTCGAGACCAGTTCCACATCGCACAATAATTTTGAGAGCTTTAGCATTACGAAGCACGTTCTCGTTAAGAGGTTCAAGGCCGGCGATCATGCCTACAACGTCATCATTTAATAATTCGGTTACTTGTGATTCAGTGAGGCGACTTTTCATTGGGTTCAGTGCAATCTCGATATTTGCAGATGCAAGAAGTTCACTCTCAATAAAATTATTGAGATCAAAGGATGACGTGGTGATCTGCACTTTCATTACAAATCTCCCTGTTCATTCATAATCGGTTTACCTACAATAATTTCACGTAAAAACTTCCGTGGGTGAGGTACTGACCTCGCATATTGCGAGCAAAAAAGTTCACGCGCCTCCACAACTTCTTTACTTTCCCACCAAGCATCAACGTTATCCCAGATTGACGAAACATGTTTTGCTAATGAAACTGGATCTTCGTGAAAGATTCCCACTTCTGCAAGCTTCGCAAATATGGGCTTTGCTTCGTCACGAATTTCTACCCAATTTGAAGTCCAGGTAATGAGTGTCGGAATTCCTCGAGAGAAATTTTCTGGAATTGTTGTCGAATTACTTGCAATTACAACTATCTTTGCATTTGTGACAATTTTGGAAAATGAAATCGATGTATCACCCAGGTCAATTGTTGGTATTTGGGATCGCCACCAGTTTTCGAGACTGTACCCAGTTGTATTTTCTGCGTGGTGACGACGGATTTCCAAATTATCTTGAATGTCCGAAGACAGCGAATGAACAAATAGACCAAGATGCTTCAGATAATTCGAATACTGATCTACATCATGGAATACCACTCTAGGTAGTGCGTGAAGTTGTTCCGAGACTAAAAGTAGTTTAAACGATACCTTGTTTTTTCTACGGTGGGATTTGATGGTTGTCAGAATGATTCCACCTAAAGATCTTGTTGAGGGCATCCAGCCCCAAGTGAGGTAGGTGTCGGAAACCGAAATTTCATGACGCTCGGCATAGGAAGGAAACCTCGAAATTCCATAATGACCTCCATGTTGTCCAAGAATGAGCCGCGATCCATTTTCTGTTGCATCGGCGACCCAGGCATTAAAGACATCGTCATAGATGTGACGGTTAGAAGTAAAAACCGTTTTTGGACTATTTGGAAATCCCATTCGACAAACTGACATTCTTAGGGCAGCAAATCCCTCAAGGAATGAAGTAGGTAGATAATCTATAATCAATTTGATGAGAACTTTTTCGACACCACTGGATCGGGATTCATTAAACATCAGCTGCTGGCGGGCCTCGTCGTTAACGGGGGTAGCTGGTGGATTGATTACCCGCAGTCGTCTGTATTTTGTGCCGAGTCGAAGCTGTAAGAGCATTTCTTGCATCCGAGGTAAATACGTTGCCGAAAGGACGTAACCAGAAAGTTTCGATGGTTGCGGTTTCAGATGTGCTCGTGCAGTGCTAAAGGTGTGATCAGAAGATGTGATGTGTTCGGCTCTTGCTGTATTCCAGAGATCTGCAAAAACCAAAGAATTCCAATCTGTAGATTTGGTCAATGCGTGAAAGTCGGCAGTGTTGAATGGAACCCGCCTGCTCTTTGTGCCATCAGCGTAAACAAGTTGTATGTCGGGGTACATCTCTTTTAACTTTGCAACGATGAACATTCTGCTGATTAGTAGGTCAATGAACAAACGAAGCCATGCCCCAGTCAAAATCTCCCAGTATCTGGTCGATTTGCTGCATTGGTGTGATTGGTTTAGTGCATCAGCGATCTGCGCACACAGGGAGGCGTGCACCGATTCGGAAAGTTGAAAGCAGTGAATTTTGTCATCAGAAGCAACTGCACTGTCAGCAATTTCGTAGGTGTATTCATCGTTAAGAGATTCTGGATGATCAGGAAGACAAAAAGTTCCAATGAAAACAAGATGACCTGAATGAGGCCATCTTGAACGGTCTGTTGTTGTGATCAGGTAAATGGTCAAGCAACACCTAATTTAGTCGTCTGAAGCCAGAATCACAGATCGGGCCATGCAGCAACGACATCACATCTTTGCCATCTTCGCATTGCCTTATTTTCTGAAATATCGGATCAAGCAAAGTGAAGTACTCGTCCACAACATCTTGTGTGTGCTCTGTGCAGACATAAACACTATTTGACGCAAGGAATCCTTGTCCAAGCATTTCCTGTGTAATGAGTGTTTTGTAGGCAAGAGTATTCGGTGACTCAAATGTGAAATTGGTGAGAGATGGCAACCCGCCCGTAGTAATTTTCAATTCATGCTGCTTAGCGAGAGCATGCCAACGTTGGGTGATCGCTTCGCCGGTTTTGGTAATTTGCGACCAAGACTCAGTACGACTCATTACATCAAGAGTTGCAAGTGCGGCTGTCGGTCCAATTCTTTCAGTCCAGAAGGTGCTGCTAATAAATGTTGTCTGAGCAGCCTCCATAATTTCTCGACGACCAATGACCGCAGTTATGGCGTACCCATTACCTAGCGCCTTACCAAACATCGCCATGTCTGGCTCGACGCCATACATCTTGTGTAGACCACCAAAAGTCTGACGAAAGCCAGAAGTGCATTCATCAAACATCAACACGATGCCATTTTTCGTCGCAATGTCTCGAACCTTTTGCAAAAATCCATCTTGGGGTCCGACGCTGCGAGAGACTTCCATCATGATCACACCGATGTTGTTTTGTGTAATTAAGTTTGTAAGACCATCGATGTCGTTGTAGTTGAAAGGTAGGACAGTTCCCTTCAAGTTTTGAGGAACTCCGTTTGGTTCAAGACCTGGCAATAGGTGCCCTGCGAGCTCTTCGTCATTGCCCAGATTGGCAGCTAGATACCAATCGTGCCAGCCGTGGTACCCGCAAATTGCAACTTGTGCTTTACCGGCTGCTGCTCGAGCAATCCGAATTGCAATTGCATTTGCTTCGCCGCCTGACCGAGCTAGACGAACCATGTCAGCCCATGGATGCATTTCAACCAGTTTTTCGGCGAGGTAGACCTCCTCGGGACAATTGAGCGTGGACATATTCCCAGCATCTACAGTTTTGCGAACAGCACTATCGACTTCGTTATTGCCATATCCCAAAATGTTGGTGCCAATACCCATGATTGACATGTCGGTGTATTCGTTGCCATCAAGATCCCATACTTTGCAACCCTTTGACTTGCTGAAGTAAGCAGGCCATTGATCGGGAAGGAACATCTCGACACGCTTTGACAGGAGCATGTTGCCACCAGGAATTACGGCTTTAGCTCGTTTCCAAAGTTTTTGACCAGTTCCCATTGTTGCACCTTCATTTCTTGCGATAGCAGAATTTCTGTTCAGTTCGACCGAATAGGTTTCGTGTATTCGAAGAACATCTTTCCACGAAAAGAGTCTGTTGGGGGCAAAGTGTTCAACCACGAAGCGAACCACTTCAAGATCTTGGTCTTCATCCACTGTCCAACGAAGGTTCGAGAAGTCTTGATCTGATGTGACACTGAGCTTGGAAAAGTGACCAGATTCTCGAATATACGGGGTCACATGCTCGCGATCGCTCGGTGTATGGGTTTCGTTGTGGGCTCGCTGCAATGCCGCAAAGGTAAAAACTTCTATGTCGAGCCCATCCGGGAAAGTAGGTGGGTTGGTGTTGCAGAGGTAATCAACATGGCCAGTCTTGAACTTGTGAATTGCTTCATCAACTAATTGCGGGTCGATTAATGGGCAGTCTCCCGTGATACGGATAATGATGTCACCAGCAAATTGTTGCGCAGCAAAATAGAATCGCTCGAGAACGTCGTTCTCACTGCCTTGAAATGACTGGTATCCCAAACTTTCTACGAGTTGCACCAATGGAGTATTTTTGGGGTCGATTGAGGTTGCTAAAACAATCTGGTCTATTGCTTTAGATTGAGAAAGCCGAGTAAGCAACAACTCAATAAGGGGTATTCCATCAACCTCACGCATCACTTTGTTTGGTAGACGCGTTGACCCCATGCGGGCTTGAACGATCGCAAGGACCTTCATTGCTTATTCCAATTCATAGGATGAATTAAATCTACGTCTGTTACTTGCAGGCTTTGCGGAGCACGAATGTAATCACCGGACGATGCAGCAACGATCTGTCTCAATTCATTCGCTGATGTAACCCCAATAATTACTCGAGAAACTTCGGGGTATGAAAACACATGCCCTAGACAGGCTGTGAGTGTGCTCATTCGCTGAGCACTTGACCACGAATCAAATTGGGCAAACACGGAAGACCATCTGCTGAAACCCGCTGAGCGCTCATTTGGTTGCTGAAGAAGCAAACCTTGTAAGAACACGGAACGAATATGAATTTCTACGCTCATCTCAGAAAGTCGTGTGAGCCATCCTGATGATGCAATTGATTGGTCTATTACGTTGAGGGGAGCCTGAACAATGTCAGGAACAAAATTTGGAATTCGTGAAAATAGAGAGTCGAGTTCGGTGGGTGAATAAATTGAAACACCAAATTTTTTGATTAAGCCATCTCGTTTGAGATTGATAAGTGCATCAAGAAGCTCGTCTCCGTTTTCAGCGAGAAAATCTGCAGGATTGTGGAGAAGAAGACCATAAACCGAATTACGTTGAAGTTTGTTTAGCGAATTTTCAATTTGGTGTTGCACCCACTGCGTTACCGGTGTTTCTGCGTCGGGGAGTGGTGGAAGCTTTGTGACGATGTCGAAACCAACGGATTCTGTGGCACCAATATTTTCCTCTGAGTTGCCATACGCAATTGCGGTATCCAACATGGAGATACCGGCACCTCGAGCAACCTGCCAAATTTCGTCCATCTCGGTGCGGTTGACCTGGCCATGAATATTGGAAATGCCGTATGGCAAACCGAATTGCGCAGTGCCCAGAGCGATTTTGCTCATGGTGCGTTTAGTGAGAGACCGTTGCTGCGGCCGAGATAAGAACCGATGCAACGTACTGCTGTTGTTCGAATGTCAAGTCTGCATACATTGGAATGCTGACAGCTTCTGAGTAGTACTTTTCGGCAACTGGGAAATCAGCAGAGTCAAATCCCATTTGCGAATAATAGGGTTGACGGTATATCGGAATGTAGTGAACATTGAGCCCAACGCCATTTTTGTGGGCTAAATCAAAAAAACGTTGCTTTTGGTCGCCTGTAAATGCCATTCGAATGACATACAAGTGAAATGCGGAAATTACATCATCGTGAATAGTTGGTGTTGTGAGTATTGAACCCGAGAATAGCGAATCGTAGTCGCGAGCGATTTCATTTCGTCGCGCAACAAAACTATCTAAACGCTGAAACTGACTAAGCCCAAGTGCTGCGGCTATGTCGGTGAGTCGGTAGTTCAATCCAAGGTCAATCTGCTCGTAGTACCACGGACCATCCGATGCATGTTGAAATAAATTTTTATCTCGCGTAATTCCATGTGAACGGAGACGCTCCATTACGGCAGAGAGAGAAGCGCTATTGGTGAGGGCCATACCACCTTCGCCAGAAGTGATGATCTTCACTGGATGAAAACTGAGAACCGTGATATCGCTATATAAACAACTACCCACTGGAGATCCGTTGTATGTGCCGCCCACAGCGTGTGATGCATCTTCGATAATTTTGAATCCATAGTCCTGAGCAAGCGCATGGATAGCCGCCATGTCGGACGACTGGCCTGCGAGATGTACTGGAATTACAACTTTGGGAAGCTTGTTGGTCGACTTCGCCACCGCAAGTTTGGCTGCCAGTGCTTCAATGCTCATGTTGAATGTCTCTGAATCAATGTCTACGAAATCAACTGTGGCATCGCAGTACAGCGCACAGTTTGCACTAGCGACAAATGAGATCGGATTTGTCCAAACAATGTCGCCCAGGCCAACTCCAAGTGCGAGACATGCAATGTGCAAAGCAGACGTTGCACTGTTGACCGCTACCGCGTGCTTGGCCCCACAATATGTAGCAAGCGCCGTCTCAAAATTCGGGATGACAGGACCTTGTGTCAGGAAATCCGATCGAAGAACTTCACTAACAGCAGCAATGTCTTGATCACTGATGGATTGCCGAGCGTACGGAATAAACATGGTCGATCAGATCGTTCCGATTGACGACCGATTTTTCTCAATCCACTCTTGAAGCTGCTTTACCGACATCCATTCGGTGTTGGTATTTGATGAATACTCAAAATCTTCACCTACAGGTATGCCCTTGCCGATGCGACCGGATTCTGCACTCCAATTATGAATCGCAGGCAAAATTTTGAAATAGTCGCCGTAGGAATATGTGTGTGGGGCATCATCTGGGCTAATCATCTGCTCATGGAGTTTTTCACCAGGTCGAATACCGATGATGTCGTGTTTGGCTTTCGGTAAACATGCTGTAGCGACATCAGAGATTTTCATTGAAGGTATTTTTTTCACGTAAATCTCACCCCCAACCATATCTTCAAATGACGTCCACACAAGTTCAACACCTTGTTCGAGTGTGATCATGAAGCGGGTCATGCGATCATCGGTAACTGGAACAGTTGATGAATTGGGCATTGAGAGAAAATATGGGATTATCGAGCCACGCGAGCCCATCACATTTCCGTAGCGCACAACCGAAAATCGCGTGTCGTTGGGTCCGGCATAAGAGTTACCTGACACAAACAACTTGTCAGAAGTAAGTTTGGTCGCTCCGTAAAGGTTGATTGGACTACTGGCTTTGTCGGTGGACAGCGCGACAACTCGCTTCACACCTCTATCAATGCACGCATCAATGAGATTCATTGCGCCAATCACGTTTGTCTTTACACACTCGAATGGGTTGTATTCGGCCATTGGAACAATTTTTGTAGCAGCGGCATGAACAACGTAATCAATGCCGCTTAACGCTCGCGAAAGTCTTTCCTTGTCACGCACATCACCGACGAAAAAACGAACGCGCTCGTCACCGCCATATATCTTGGCCATTTCCCAATGTTTCATCTCGTCACGAGAGAAGATCACGATTTTCTTCGGGTTGTACTTTGCTAACGTCATTGGCACAAATGCATGACCGAATGACCCAGTGCCACCGGTAATCAAAATCGAAGAATCTTTAAGCATCAGATTTCACTCCATCAATCAATGTGAGCCCAAGTTCCAGTAATAACTTCTTGAAAACTGGGTTGCCGGGCTGATACGCCATGAGACTCTCATTGTACGGGGCTATTTCACTAGCCCATTCTTCGTCAGTTACAGTCCGTAAATAGTCAAGAATTCGGACCAATTCAGACTCACTTGCTTCATTGGTCCAGAATTTGCCAGTTGGCTCAATGTTGTTTGGATAACCGAATTCCATATCTTTTACTGGTCGGTTGCCTTCTGCATTCGAAGCTTGCAGGCGACCAGAAAAAAAAGCCACCCTCATACCTCGTGAAAATAATTCGTATCCGATTGTGCTATCAATAGTGATCACGATTCGCGCTGACACAGCGAGATCTAACGTCGATCGATCTGTTGATCGGGGAACGAAGTCTCCTGGCTGATACTGCATTGCGTTCTCAAAAAACTCTCTTTCTGCGGAGAAATTTTTGTCGCGCTTTCCACAGACTACAAAAGAAAGATTGTGTCCTTCACAGTATTTGCTAAGAAAATTGACAGCGAGGCTTTCTGCGGCGTAAAAGTTTTCAATTGGAAAAGAAACATCATTAAAATAGATTTTACTTGAGTTTCCCTCAAGTGGGGACGCAGGATATTGAGAGATATAGGCGATGTCATACATTGTGGTCACGTCACCTGGTATTTCTGTGAGGTTATTTTTGATATTGCCAGTTACCAAACACTTTGTTGCAACTAATGATCTATACAAATTTGAATATGATTGATCGAATACACATACGAAATCAATCTGTGCGGATGCAGCTGGCTGATTGCCGATCGATTCGAGAAAACCTTGGTGTGGTTCCATCGAAAAGTTATTTCGGATTCCATTCTGAACCGCAACATATTTTGGTTCAGGAATTAGGTTCTTTAATCCATAAAAGGGAACATAATTATCTACAAAAGTGAAAACTACCCTAGGTTGAATATATCGAATAAAAAAACAGAGATAATTAGTTATCGATCTGTCCTTGGAAAATAGTGTTCTTATCAAAAAATAAAGATTCAGACGTTCAGGATCAGCTATGACGATGTTGGCTGGGCTAATAAAAACTGAAACTATTTCGTAACCGTTAGGAAAAACTAAAAGCACTTCTCTTTTTTTTGGTGGAACAATTGAGATTCCACTAGCGCGAATTTTCTTCAGGATTTGTAAAAACCACGCTGTCATATTCGCATTAGTCTAATCATGCGAAAATCTTGGTTTTGAAGTTGATTGGGTGATTATCGGAGGATCAAGATTTCAAATTCATAAAATTCTGTTTTTAACAACAGAATCCGCAAATTCCCGGATTGCACCTCGTCCACCCATTGAGCGTAATTTCCAGATAGTCGCATCCTCAACGTCAGGATGAGCATCTACAGGCGCGACGGAAAGGCCCACCATTTCCATACATTCAATATCGTTAACATCGTTGCCGATGTATGCACAATTTAGAAGTTCCAAATTGTTTTCCTTAACCCACTGCATCAGTCTTGTTTTTTTGTCGTCGCATCCCTGTACGACTTCAACTCCAAGTTTTTTTCCTCTCGCGGAGACAACCAAGTTGCGCTCCTTTGAAAGAATAAGCATTTGAATTCCAGAATCCTGAAGCATTTTTATACCAACACCATCAGAACGGCTACAAAAGACTGACTCGACCCCATCTTCGTTTAGGGAAACGAGATTATCGGTAAACACACCATCGAAGTCAAAAATCACAGCTTTAATGGATTGAAGTGTTTCGGGAGATGGTTGAATTGGTGAAAAATTGGCGAGAGCGTTTGCGATCGCTAGATCGGCTGGCGTATCAACATCGATTGACCTGTCAGCTGGAATTTCGTAAACACCCATTTTCCCAAAAAAACGATGTTTTGATTGTTTAAATCCAGTTGCATCCAGTGCAAATAGGGATCCTGTTTCCACATATTCGATTGGAAGTTGCTGGCGTGGAAGACGAACTGTGTAGTCATGATTGACACCCGTCAATGTTTGATCATGGGACAAGCGCCAAAGAAAAGAATGGTTGATGGCGACAGTGAAGCAACTGTCATAATTTACTTTTAACCGTAAAATTCCATCGACATCCGAGGTTTGCGTCAACGGAGAAGTGCATTGAGCAAACAATATTGTTTGAGGTCGAATATTTTGGTTTTCCAGTTCTTGAAGAGCATGAAGCAGCACTGACTCACTTGATGTTGCATCGAGCGCTAATTCGGATGGTCGTTCAATGACTTTTGCGCCATAGGCAATTGCTACTCGAGCAATTTTCGAATTATCAGTTGACACATATACGTCATCAACCATTCTTGACTGCTTGCATGCCAAAATTGTTCGCGCAACAAGTGGGATGCCACCCACATGCTGCAGGTTTTTGTTCTTTATTCCCTTGGATCCACCGCGAGCAGGAATTATTGCTATGACACCATTCATCAGTTGACTGTCAGCTCCGTATCTGAGTTGGCCAAAACTCACCTAGTGAGTACTTGATTTGTCGGTCGTTGAGACTTCCCAATGGCTCTTCAACCATCTCGAAAGTATGTATGTCATTAGCGATGTCGTGATTGTGGCTCCAATTTCTTTGAAAGTTGGCCTTCAGGAATCGAGCATTTGCAGTTCTGCCATCAACAACAATCATTGTTCCTGGAAGAAGGAAATGCTCGATCTTGAGGATGTCGCATGACATTGGAAGACGGTCAAAGTGAGCTGTTGTAATGCCGTTTATGTTGCCTAGTGCTGAATCTTGTGACGGAGCATCCAGGTAAATAAAATCAGGGCAGATATTCGGTAGAGATTCGTACTCAGTGCAAATACGGTCAGCAAAAGTTGTCATATGCACAGGGCTAATTTTGAAAAAGACGTGACTCTTTAGTTCTTGGGGAATTCGTTGCGAAGTGAGTTCAACGTATTTGTCCATGTCGTCGACAGAGTGCAACTCAAATGTGTTTCCTCGTCGGAGATTTTCGGAAACAAATTGGTGATGTGCTACTTGATTGAGATGTAGGGCGTGTGCCATCACCACCGTTGAGTATCCACATCCGAACTCGAGAACTGTTGTTACTCGGCGTTCGAGAATCAGGCGGTGAAGCCTTGTCAAATCTTCCCAGTCGGGAAGATACGGAGTTGTCATCTTTGGATCAACAGCCGCAAAGTTGCCGCTTTGATCCTGATTTTGGACATCGCCCAGCAATTGGTCTAAGCCGAATTTTTTCACATATTCCAAAATCTCAGGTTTCATAAAATCCCCGTGGTCCTTATTTAAGCAGGCTCGTTGTTGTTGTAACCAAGTACGCAAGAACAACAGAAACAATCAATGCCAGCATTGCCCCTGCCACGAGCGACCCCACACCAAGCTGAGAAGCCGCATTGAAGCGTTGCTTCTGATTCGGCTCTCTATATAGAGGTGTGTTTATCGTCTTTTGAGAATTAACCCGAACAGCCGAACCCTGTTCTGGCGTGGCAGGCTTAGAGCGACCCACCAACAAGATGGCGCCAAGTGTCAGCACAACAATCAATAAAGTTCTGACGGTGGTACCAGCAACTGAAGCAGCCACGGAAAGAGCGATGAGCGAAGAAAACAGCAC